>Ga0172368_10004245_pt1 | contig 16702 bp, 14 predicted proteins | sample Lak11m_FD_114540 | JGI IMG/M metagenome (GOLD analysis project Ga0172368, IMG submission 114540) | Freshwater microbial communities from Kabuno Bay, South-Kivu, Congo - kab_022012_11m | ecosystem: Environmental > Aquatic > Freshwater > Lake | place: Democratic Republic of the Congo: South-Kivu...
AGGTTGTCATATAGAGCCTTTGCTGTGAATAGAGTGTGTCGTAACTCTCCTATTCGACAGGAAGGCTCGAATACTTGCTCAGCCGACCGAAAAAATGACGCGGTGTCGGCGATTTACGCTCGACGTGCATAATCCGGGCTAGGGAAGGCAGTGATTATTGATACACATTATTCACGGTACTTATCGCTTCAAACAACGGCGAATCGGCGTCTGCAAGGATTTCTGCAATGCATGCGAACAGGAAGTGCTGGCCGAACAATGGAAGTCCTTCAATGTCTGGCACCTTTATTTCATTCCGCTGATTCCGCTGGGGTGGCGAAAACGCTGGCTCTGCACCAATTGCCATAAAGACCCGCATGCGCGATATCGAACGCCGAAAACTTTGAAAAAAATCGGGTTGGGGTTCCTGGCCGTGTTGTGTGCATTTATGACATTCGGCATGTGGAGTATCCCTGTCGAAGGATTCACGGATGGACTCTGGGTGGTGCGCTTGCTCTTCCCATTGGCTGTCATCGCCTGTATTTATTTCGGATTCTTTCACCATGCCTCCGATCATACGGATGTTATGAATACACAGCGCCGCAGCCAGGTAGAACCGCTCGACGTTTTAACGTGCACCTATTGTCACCAGCCTTTGAATCTCGATCCTGTACCGTATTGTCCATGGTGTGACGTGCGTGTTTATACGGCTCCGCCTGAAAATTAGCATCGGGCGGCTGCACCGCAACCAAACCCCGAAATCTGCATACATTGGCGAAAAATTGCGGATTAGTAATATAGGGCATGTTTTCACATCTTTCTCCTGTTCTCTGCTACAATATTGCCGCTATGACTACGACACAACCTGCACGCACACGCAGCGCGCCGTCGCCCACGGGCGACCCGCACGTCGGGACGGCCTATATCGGCCTGTTCGATTACGTCCTCGCCCGGCAGACGGGGGGGCAATATGTGCTGCGCATCGAGGATACCGACCGCGAGCGCTTCAGCGAATCGTCTGCCCGCGCCATCCTGGAGATGATGAAGTGGCTGAATCTGCCGCCGGATGAAGACCCGGAGATCGGCGGCCCATATGGCCCCTACGTGCAGAGCGAGCGCCTGGCGATTTATCGCGAATACGCGGACATACTGGTGGCGGCCGGCCATGCCTATTATTGCTTCTGCACGAAGGAGCGGCTGGCGGAGATGCGCCAACAGCAGGAGGCGGAGAAGAAGTCGGTGATGTATGACCGCCACTGCCTGTGCGAGCTCTCCGAACTGGAGCGGCGGCAGAAGGTGCACGACGGCGTGCCGCACGTGGTGCGCATGAAGATGCCGCGCGAAGGCAACACCGTCTGGACCGACCTGGTGCGCGGCGAGGTGTCCTTCGAGAACGCGCTCATCGACGATCAGGTGCTGATGAAGGCGGATGGCTACCCGACCTACCACCTGGCGAACGTGGTGGACGACCACCTGATGCGGATCACCCACGTCATCCGCGCGGAGGACTGGGTCTCCAGCACGCCCAAGCACCTGGTGCTGTTCGGCATGTTCGGCTGGGAGCCGCCGCAATACGCGCACCTGCCGCTGCTGCGCAATCCGGACCGCAGTAAAATCAGCAAACGCTACGGGCACACCTCGCTGCACTGGTACCGCGACGAGGGCATCCTGCCGCAGGCGCTGCTCAACTTCCTGGCGCTGTTGGGCTGGTCGCACCCGGAGGAGAAGGAGATCTTCCCACTGGAAGAGTTGATCGAAAAATTCACCTTCGCGCGCTTCAACACTTCCGGTCCCGTTTTCGACCTGGAGAAACTGCGCTGGGTGAACGGCGTCTATATTCGCGAGATGAGCGTCGATGAACTGTACCCGCTGGCCGAGCCTTACCTCATCAAGGCCGGCCTGTTGCGGGAGCATCCGGCGCCGGAGGAGCGCAACTTCGCGCAGCAATGCATCGCGCTGGAGCAGGAGAAGGTGCGCACGCTGGCCGAGTATCCTGAGCGCATCGCCTTCTTATTCAACCCGGATTTCCCTTACGATGACGACGCGGTGAAGAAGTGGCTGCGCCCCGCGCCCGAGCACGTCCACCCGGCGTTTATCAAGCTGATCGAGCGCATCGAGCCGCTCCCGGCCCCCGAGCTGACCTCGGAACAATACGAGGAGATCGTCCGCGGCGTCGCCGAAGAGCTGCTCGTGGGCGCCGGTAAAGTCATCCACCCCACCCGCGTGGCAATGAGCGGCCGCACCGTCGGTCCCTCCCTCTTCCACCTGATGGAGCTGCTGGGCAAGGACCAGGTACTCTATCGCCTGCGGCGAACAATCGATGTGATGCATGGCGGGGGAACGCAGGAATAGAAATTCACAGGATGGATAGGATATACGGGATAAGCAAAATAACAATAATCTTATCCTGAATATCCTACCCATCCTGTTAGTGCAAGCAGGCATTCACATGCGCTGGTTCAGTCATATCTTTGCCGTATATACCTGCACAAAGTGCGCTCAAACTCGCACAATCGTTGAGGTTGTTATGTCCAAGTTCTTTGCCGTTATGGCAGTGGTTGCCTCATTACCGTTTTGGCTTACCTTCCTTCGCAAGCCATGGAGTCTTCCATGGTACTATCTGTTCTGCTTCTTGGCAGGCGAGCTACTGCTGCTCTTTGGGGCGGGTTTGTTATCCGGCCTGATTTTTTCATTTAGATCAACAGGGACAACACGATGTCGCGATTGTGGTGCGCCGATGTTCTCTGCCGGAAGATACTTCAATGAAGGTACTGTTAAACCACTTCGGGAGGATATTGAAGTCCTTGTCTGTTTCATCGTATTGAATGCTGCATTATGGATTACGTTGTGGAGATATGGATGGCTGGTATAAACAATCGCTTTGAATTTGATGGAATATCGAAATCATCAGGATTATTTTATGGGTCTCTCCCTCATTGCTCTATACTATTGCGACGAGAAGGCGAAAAAGTAGGTGTGGAATTGTGGTAGAATAATGATAAGAAGACCTTATGCCTATGTTACGCACCTATACCGTAGTGTTGGAGCGAAATGAAGATGGCGGTTACACGGTGACCGTCCCCGCGCTGCGGGGCTGTGTTACCCAGGGACAAACCATCACCGAGGCGCTGACCCGCGCACAAGAAGCCATCGCCTGTCATCTGGAAGGATTGCTCGCATTAGGACACTCGAAAGATTTACTGAAAGCCCTATAATACTACTCCGTTGAGTTCATCTCTGTAGCGCGCGCCGGCCCTGGCGCGCCCGGTCTCGAATAACGAATCCGTATGGTGAAATAGTATCCGTGATCGCCGGATGCCGTTTCCCGAGAGCGGATGATGAAACCACCACCGGGCGCGCCAGGGCCGGCGCGCGCTACAGAAATACACTTGACGGAGTAAGGTCATTTCAAAACCGGTTCTCTCGTCCGAGGAATAATAATAGCTGCAAGGTGAGGCAGGAGTTAGCTTCGCCGCTAACGAATTTGCGTGGTAACCATCAATCCGTCAATTGCTTCGCGCGCGGGTGTTATCGCCGGATCGAGCGGGGACGGATAAGTAGACGAAAGGGCTTTTGTTTTGATTTTGAGTTCATTACAAGGTTAAGGTTAACGGTTACATGAACTCAAAACTCAAAACTCAAAACTAAAACTGCTTATCGCTAAAACCACGTATTCATCTCTCAATGTCGTACTGGTAAAAGGAGTCATGCATGGGTCTCGGGCAAAACCTTGACGGTTATCAGAAAGACGTCTCGTCCTGGCTGGAGCAGGCGAAAAAGGCGCTGTCCGCGGTGCAGAAGCTGCGGAAAGCGGTGCTCAACGGCAACGTGCGGGATATCGAGAAGCTGCGCCAGTCGGCGCGCGCGGCCGGCGCGCTCGCTACGGAGCGCGCCGAAGACTGCCCGCCGCTGGACTTCGACGCGGCGGCCTACCTGGCGCCGGACGGCGAATTCCTGCCCGAGCTGAGCGCCGCCGCCGAGCGCGCCGGCGTGCGCCTGGCTGTACGCGACGGCATCGTCTTTTGCTACCCCGTGGTGATCCACCTGGAACCGGAGCTGTCCGCGGTGCGCATCGACAAGAAGCTGGAGCCGAATCTGCGCCCCGAAGTGCTGGCCGCACTGCTGAAGAAGGCACAGAGCCAGGACCCGAAGACGAAACCCGAGCGTTTTATCGAGACGCTCTTCGATGCCTATGAACTGGTGCGCGCCCAACGCGGCCTCGATGCGTATATCGATCTGCCGCTGGTCCAGCTATACCGGGTGCTGACCTTGCTGCCCGGCATGGAAAAGGAATACACCCTGCTCGACTTCACGCGCGATATCTACTTCCTCGACCTGAACGGCGTGACCGAGACGAAGAAGGGCTTCCGCTTAAGCCTGCCGGCCAGCACGGTGAGCCGGGAGCGCAGCACGAAGATCCTGAAATTCGTCACCCGCGACGGCTACGAGAAGGAATTCGCCGCGATCAAGTTTACGCCGGGCAGGTGAACGTATATGAGAACGCTCTCCCTCCCTCTCGGAGAGAAGGAGGAGCGGCCCGACATGTGAGGAGATACGATGAATACCGCTATTTCCGAATGGGTGGCGCTGCTGCGCGCGGAGTATCTGGCGCAGTTCCTCCCGGACGGCGGCGCGGCGGTGAAGATCGCGGTGGTGCCGCCGGACGAGCGCGGTCAGGCGGCCGATGCCGTCGCTGAAGCGGCGGACGGCTACCTGGTGGCCCGCGTGGACGCCGCCGAAACAAAGGTGCACATGATCCACCACCTGTTCCACGCGGTGGCGCGCCAGGTGGATTGGGATGCGCTGACCGACCGGTGGCTGCGGGCGCGCCTGCAGGCGAACGGCATCCGCGTGGACCCCGCGCAGGCACTGGCGGACATGGATCACATCGCCCACGCCAACGGCGTGCCGACCCCGCAGCTCTTCGGCGATATCAACCGGCTGGTCGCCAATGGCTTGCTGAACAACTTCGCCATGTGCAAGGAGTTCCGCACCGCCATGGCCATGCTCTGCCTGGGGATGGTCAACCCGCAAAACGTCACCCCCACCGACGCCGAGGTGGTCAAGCAGTGGCTGGTAGGCGAGCGCTGCAACCTGACTGCGCTCAAGCGCATGCAGATTTACCAGCGCGTGGGCCGGCACAACGCGCGACTGCTGCTCGCCTCGCTGGCGACCTGGGCGCGTCAGGTGGGGCTGAACGGCCTGCTGCTCATCCTGGACCTGTCCGCGGTGGTCGAAAACGACCTGTCGGTCATTACGCCGGTGCGCTACTCACGCGCCGCGGTGCTGGATACCTACGAAGTGCTGCGGCAGTGCATCGACGAGACGGATGAGCTGGCGCACTTTCTGCTGGTCGCCATCACCACGCCCGGCCTGCTGGACCCGCATAACCCCCGGCGCAACGTGGACAACTATACCGCGCTGAAGCTGCGCATCATCGACGACGTGCACGACCGTCACCGCGCCAACCCGTTGAACGTGATGGTGCGGCTGATCGCGGAAGTCGAGGAAGGAGTGCCGGCATGAATCAGGAAACCGTGGATCGGCGACGAGCTATCGAGGCGCTGCGCGCGGGCGTGCCGAATCGCGACGTCGTGCGCATGCTGCCTCCGGAGCAGCGCGATCTCGACGAGCGCTTCCAGGCGCTGCTCGCCGCGGCGGAAAACGGGTGGGATGATGAGAAGCAGCAACCCGGCCTGCTGCTGGAAGGCGATTTCGGCACCGGCAAATCGCACTGGCTGGAGTATTTCCGCCACCTGGCGTTGGAGAGCCACTTTGTAGTTTCAACGGTGGTGCTGAATAAAGAGACGCCGCTGCACGACCTGAAGAAGATCTTCCGCGCCTGCGTGGAGTCTGCCGTCATCCCTGGTAAAATCGGGCCGGCGCTGGAGGAGATCGCCCACGCGTATACCCTCGACGGCGGCGCGTCATTTCAGCAGTTAACCGAGTGGGTGCAACAGACGCCGGAGCTGGACCCGCGCTTCGCCGCCACCCTCTTCCTGTTCGCGCGGGACCCGTCCGAGTTCATCCGCGAGAAGGTTATCGCCGAGTGGACCGGCTACCCGATGCGGGTGAACGACCTGCGCGCTGCCTTGCGCGAGCTTGGCGTATACCAGCAATACCCGGTCGCGGCGCCGACTCGCGGGGCGGTTCTGCAGCAATTCGCCTTCCTGTCGCGCTTCTTCCGTGCGGCGGGGTATACCGGTTGGGTAGTGCTCTTCGATGAGGCGGAGATGATCTCGAAATACAGCGTGCGCCAGCGTGGCCGGGCATATGGCCATCTGGCGCAACTGCTGGGGCTGGTCAAAGGCGTCGCCACCCCCGGCCTGGCCACGGTGTTCACCATCACCAAGGATTATACCGGACAGGTGCTATACGGGCGCAAGAACGACCTGGAGATGATCCCGGCTCGCCTGCAGGGCACGCGTGACGAGGTGATGGCAGCGCCGGCCGATATCGGCATGAAGGCCATCAAGAGCCGCGCGGTCGAGCTGCGCCCGCCCACTCGCACGCAGGTGGAAGGCATCTACCGGCGCGTGGCGGAGCTGTATGGCGGCGCCTATGCGTGGGAGACGCCGGATATCGCGGACGTGCGCGAATACACCTCCAGCACCGGCATGCGTCAGTACGTCCGCTCCTGGATCAACGCCTGGGACCTGCGCCGCCTATTCCAGGCGCAGGCGGACCTGGTGACGGAAACGGTGACCACCTCCTACGAGGAAGACCCCGACCTGCAGACCGCGGTGACGGATGACGACGAGCCGAGTATTACATTATAAGAAGGTTGGAAGGTTAGAAGGTTGGAAGATTGGATGTATTTCGTGAGTGGTGAGTAGTGAATAGTGATAAGGAATAAGTGATCAGGGTATCTGGTCAGGTGGTTGAGTAGGCAGGAAAGCCTTCCGGTTCTTTCCGCAGCTTTCATGCCGTATCGAAACCACCGCGGTTACTGGAAAACTATGTATTTACGGGCACTATACCCGCGGTGGTTTCGATACGGCACGAGGGCTATGGAAAGATGCGAAAAGGCTTTCTTGCCTACTCAACCACCGGACCGGGCACTATACCGGACTATTTACTACTTACCACTCACTACTCACTCCCAACCTTCCATCCTTCCACTCTTCCAAAGGACCAAACTTATGCCGATCCCTTACCATGACGCCGATGAAATTGCGCAACTGGGGCTGGCATCGTTTCTGCATATCGCGCCGCCGGTGCCCGGCAGCGCGCAGCGCTGCGGCGCGCTGCTGACCATCAACGCGCGCGGCGAGCCGCTGGAGTTCGGATACAACCGGGTCGAGCTGATGCAGGCGGTGCTGTGGCGCGCGCTGGACCGCGAGCAGGCTGCTGTCCGGCGATTGGCGCTGTCGCTCTTCCAGGCGGCCACGCTGACGCCTTCGCTGCTGCTCTGCCGCGCCGATGTCGTCAGTCCCCACCTGCTCGGTCCGGCTGGCGGGCTCACCGTGAATCTCCCCGTCGTCCGCCTGGCGCCTGCCGGCGCAAAGATCGGCTATGCCGGCGTCGAAGCACAGCAGGTGGTGGAAACCTTCGACCAACACGGCGAGTGCCTGGATATCCGCCTCTACTGGATGCCGGAGCCGCCCGCCGGACCGGTCGCCGATCTCTTCGCCCGACTCGTCGAGCGCGGCCTGGTACTGGAGCCGTTCACCCGCGCGCAGGACGGGCTACGGGAAGTTTACGGCGACCTGTGGGCGGACCCCGCATGAACACTCCGTGGTGGCAGGAAGAAACGCCGCCCCCCGGCCTGCTGGAACGCTGGCTGGCGCCGCCGCCGTCGCCGCCCGCTACGCTGCTGCATCTGCCGGCGCCCGTGCAGGCCGAACCGGCGCGGGCGGAGATCATTCCCGGCGCGCCGCCCGCGGTGATGACAGATGACGCGCGGGTGCGGCTCGACGCTCCGACCATGCAGTGCGGCTTCGTCAAGCGCTGGCCTGCTCGCGCAGTGGACCTGCTGCGCCTGCTCTACCCGCCGCCCCCCGCGCCGCGCACCGAGACCGACGGCCAGGCTACTACCGGGAAACAGGTCGGCATCGCCGAGCACATCAGCCAGGGGCGCGCCAAACGAGATGCGCTGGCGCGGCGCCTGCTCATCGTATTGCAGCCGCCGCCGGCGACGCTGCTGGGGGCGAGCGGGCCGCTGGCCTGGCCGGAGCCGTTCTTTCCCTTTCAACGCCTCGGGATCCAGGTGCTGCTCCACGCCCCCTGCCTGCTGCTCAGCGATGAAATGGGCCTCGGGAAAACGGTGCAGGCCATCGCCGCCTTGCGCGTGCTCTGCTACCGCCGCGAGACGGCGCGCGCGCTCATCGTGGCGCCGGCCAGCCTGCTGACGCAATGGCAGCGCGAGATCGCCCGCTGGGCGCCGGAGCTGCGCGTGATGACCGTGTATGGCGAGGCGCAGGATCGCCACTGGCAGTGGCGTTATCAGGCGCACCTGACGCTCACCTCCTATTAGACGCTGCGGGCGGACGCCGGCGGCAGCGCGCGGTTCGGCCCGTGGAGCGAAACCTGGGATGTGGTGGTGCTGGATGAGGCGCAGCGAATCAAGAACCGCGAGGTTGAGATCGCGCGCATCTGCAAGCGCCTGCCGCGGCGCCGCGCCTGGGCGCTGACCGGCACCCCGCTGGAGAACCGGCCCGACGATGTCGCCTCGCTGCTCGAATTCGTCACCGGCGCGCCGGCCCCCACGGAAGGTCCGGCGCTGCGCGCGCTGTTGAACCAGTATCAACTGCGGCGGCGGAAAGCGGACGTGCTCGCCGATCTGCCGCCGAAGCTCATCACCGACCTGGCGCTGCCGATGGGACCCGCCCAGCGCCGCGCTTATGATCGCGCCGCCTACGAAGGCATCGTGCAGCTTCGCGAGATGGGTGAAGTACGTGTCGAGCATGTGCTGGCCCTCATCACCCGTCTGAAGCAGCTCTGCAACTTCTCGCCCCATGGAGAATCGACCAAGCTCGACGACCTGCGCGGTCGCCTGGAGGAGCTGACCGCGGAGGGGCATCGGGCGCTGGTCTTCACTCAGTTCGTCGACGAGGAATCCGGGGCGCGGCGTATCGCCCGCGGCCTGCGCCGCTTCTCCCCATTGGTCTTCACCGGCGACCTCAGCCTGCCCGAACGCCGCGACCTGGTCGATCGCTTCCAGCGCGGCGACCACGGCGTGATGATCCTGTCGCTGCGGGCGGGCGGCCAGGGCTTGAATTTACAGAGCGCCTCCTACGTTTTCCACTTCGACCGCTGGTGGAACCCCGCCGTCGAGCGCCAGGCGGAGGACCGCACCCACCGCATCGGCCAATCCCAGCCCGTCCATGTCTACCGCTACGTATTGGCCGATACCATCGAGCAGCGCATCCACGACCTGCTGCAGCGTAAAGTCGATCTCTTCACCCAACTGATCGACACCGCCTCGCTGGACCTGTCATCGCTCCTCACCAAAGACGAACTATTCGAGATCATCGACTGGTAACCGTTCACGGGATAGGTCTCTTTCTCTTTCTCGTATTCTTTCTCTCCCGCGTGAACCAGGAAGACCGCGGAAAAGAACAGATAAAGTTTTTGATAACTATGCCTGGTTTTTCCGCAGTCTTCCTGGTTCACGCGGGAGAGAAAGAGTACGAGAAAGAGAAAGATCCCTGAACGCTGATACAAAATGAAAAATCACAATAGTGTCCTATTGACACTATTGCTCTGCCCTGTTATAATAGTGTCATAGTTACACTATTAGGGGAGGCTTACCATGTTCGGCATCGGTTATTACAAGGGGCAACCCACTGATTACGTTCTCAAATACACCGGCGGCGCGGTGACGCGTGAGGGACCGGGGCTGGCGTTTTACTACCTGACGTATAAGACGCAGATTGCCGCGGTGCCGACGACCAGCATGGATGCGTCGTTTATCTTCAACGAGGTGACCAGCGACTTCCAGGCAGTGGCAATTCAGGGGCAGTTCACCTTCCGCATTGCCGATCCAAAGCAGGCGGCAACGCAACTGAACTTCACCATCCAGCCGCGGAGTGGGCAGTATGCCTCCAATGATCCCGAGCGGCTGGTGCAGCGCATCACCAATGTGATCCAGATGGTGACGCGTGGGGAGGTGCAGCGGCGCACGCTGGAGGCGACGCTGGCTGATGCGCAGCAGATCGCCGGACTGGCCATGCGCCAGGTGCGCGAAGGCAAGCTGCTTGCCGCGCAAGGTGTCGAGTTGATGAGTGTCTACTTCCTCTCCGTGCGGTCCACGCCTGAGGTGGCGAAGGCGCTGGAAGCGGAATACCGCGAGACGCTGATGCGCAAGGCCGATGAAGCGATTTACGCCCGCCGCGCCGCCGCGGTAGAAGAGGAGCGGAAGATCAAGGAGAACGAGCAAAACACCGCCATCGCGCTGGAGGAGCAGCGGCAGCAGTTGATTGCTCTGGAAGGCGGAAACGCGCAGCAGGAGGCGGAGTTCCGCGGCAAGGCATTGGAGCTGGAGGCGGCCTACAAGACGCGCGCGCTGGAGCAGGAGCTGACAGCCTATCAGACGCTGGATGCGCGCACGCTGCTGGCGCTGGCAATGAAAGAACTGGGTGCGAATGCCGAACGGGTAGGCAACCTGACCATCACCTCGGAGATTCTGGCGGCGCTACTGAATACGACGGGGAACGGCAATGCGGGATAAGATTATCGTCATCACCAAAAAGACCGCGCTCGAAGAGCTGATCGAGCGGTTCAACACCCGCGAGCAGGCGCGGTTCTACCTGGAGCATGCAGGGTCGTCCTTCGCCGAGTACCAGGCGGCGCACGACACGTATCAGCATGCGCTGGTCACCTTGAAAGATGCCTTGCCGAAGGGTGCGCGGTCGCAGTTCATCGAGCGCGGTTTCCTGCCCAGCTTCACCTTCGGCGAGGGGGAGCTGGTGATCACGTTGGGACCGGACGGGCTGGTGGTGAACACCGCCAAATACCTGCAGGGACAGCCGCTGCTGGCGCTCAACCCGGACCCGCGGCGCATCGACGGGGTGCTGGTGCCGTTTTCGATCCGGCAAGCGGAGGCGGCCGTCGCGGCGGCGATGAGCGAGCGGCTGACCGCCCGGCGGGTGGTGATGGCGAAGGCGGAGCTGAATAACGGGCAGACCCTGCACGCGGTGAATGACCTTTTCATCGGAGCGCGCACCCACGTGTCGGCCCGATATGAGCTGCGCTACCGGAAACTGGTCGAAAGCCAGTCCTCCAGCGGCATCATCGTCTCCACCGGGGCCGGCTCGACCGGCTGGCTGCGCTCGGTGCTTACCGGAGCAGCCGGGGTGATCGCGGCGTTCGGCGGCAAGGAGGAGATGCAGCGGGTGCGCGAGCAGTACCGCTTTGATTGGGAGGCGGAGGAGCTGCGCGTGGCCGTGCGCGAGCCGTTCATCAGCAGAACCTCCTCCGCCGCCTTCACCTTCGGCCGCCTGCCCGCCGGCCAATCGCTGGTTCTCACCTCGCAGATGCCGCAAAACGGTGTCATCTTCAGCGACGGCATCGAGGTGGACTACCTGGAGTTCAACAGCGGCGCCATCGCGACAATCGGAGTGGCGGAGAAGCGGCTGCATCTGCTGGCGCCGTAGCTGCTGCCCTTCAGGGGTTGGTCGCGTGACCTGCGGGCCGTTCTCTGCTACAATGGTGTCAGTTACCTGCGCCGGCAGGCGCTGCCCGGAGGTTCCCTATGTCGAAGACGATGCTGGTCGATTTGACCGATGGGATGGCGGTCAAGACGCTGGCCTGTCTCATACAGAAGAAACTGCTCCCCTTCAAAAGCAAGAACGGGCATTTCCTGGCCCTTACGCTGGCCGACCGCACCGCCACGCTGGAGGCGAAGGTCTTCAACAACGGCGAAGAGATCGACGGGCGCGTGGCGGAGGGTTCCGTGGTCAGCATCACCGGCAAGGCGGAAACCTACCAGGGCAACCTGCAGTTGAATCTGGATGCCGTCGAGCCATGGGACGGTCCGGTGGACAAGGCGGATTTCATGCCGGCTTATGCGGGCGACGTGGCCGCGCTGGAAGCGAAGCTGGACGGCTTGATCGCCTCCATCACCCACCCTGACCTGTCGTCGCTGTTGCGCACGATCTTCAGCGAGCCGGAGCTACGCCGGCGCTATTGCGAGGCGCCCGCGGGCAAAGGTGTGCACGGCGCCTACCTGCACGGCTTGCTCGAGCACGTGGTGCGCCAGGCGGAGCTGGCGGAGGCTGCCTGCCGCTGCTATCCGCAGGCCCATCGCGACCTGGTGATCGCCGGGGTGCTGCTGCACGACATCGGCAAAATCGATGAATATTCCTGGGAGCTGACCATCGACATCACTCCGCGCGGCCGCCTGCTGGGGCACGCGGTGATCGGCGACCTGCTGATTTACGAGCGGGGGCGGGAGCTGGGCATCGACGAAGAGATCGCCACCCGGCTGCGCCACCTGATCCTCAGCCACCACGGCACGCGCGAGTTTGGCGCCGTGGTGCTGCCGCATACGCTGGAAGCGGTCATCCTGCACGCCGCCGACAACCTGGAGGCCAAGGCCGCCCACTGCATCGACATGCTGCAGACCGGCCACGACGACCAGCCGTGGACCGAGTATGATCGCATCGAAGGCCACGTCTGGTATCGGGGCGTGATGGAAGCGACGCCGTAAAGTCGCTTCCGCTCGATGTGCAAACATAAGCAAGCCATATTGATAGGAAACGATATAATCGGTATTATTACACCTTATTGAAAATGGAACCGTTCATGGGATCTGTCTCATACTCTGACTCTGCCTCAATATAAATTGAGGCAGAGTCAGAGTATGAGACCCCCCCAAACACGGTAGCTCAAAACGATCGGCTTCACTTATCGGAGTAGAAGGTTTCTTTCCGATATTATTTTTCAGCGATATTATTAATGGAGTTCAGGCCCGCATGGTCAAGGAGCAATCAGCCGGCGCAATCGTCTATCGCATCACCGAGGACGGCCATATCGTGTATCTACTGCTGCAGGCGGCCGCCGGCAAACCGTGGGGCTTTCCCAAAGGGAAGCTCAATGCGGGGGAGACGGTGGAAGCAGCCGCACGGCGGGAGATCGCCGAAGAAGCGTGCCTGGAACGCCTGATCTTCGATGACGATTTTCGCCATGTCGTCCATTACAACTATCGGCGCGGGCGCGCCCTGGTGAAAAAAGAGGTGGTCTATTTTCTTACCCGCGCCGACACCCCCGAGGTGCACCTCTCCTGGGAGCATATCGCCTTCCTGTGGGCGCCCCTGCACGAAGCCCTGGAGCTCGTGCACTACGAGAATGCCCGCGAGCTCCTCCGCAAAGCGCACAAGCACCTGGAACAGCATTTCGGACCGGCGGAGGGGTGACAGGATGAAGCGATGGAACGATGAAGCGATGAAACGATGAAACGATGAAACGATGAAACGATGAAGCGATGGCCGGTGAGCATGTCACCGGCCATCGCTTCATCCCCTTGGCTGCAAATATTCCCGGATGCCTTCCGCCAGGGTGATGCGGGGAAGGTCGAAGACCTGAATGGCGCCGGTATCGGAGCAGGTGCTGCCGAGGAGGAGCATGGTGAGCTGGTCCTGAGTCAGGGGTGGCGTGATGTGCAATAGGTGCAATGCATCGATGCCGAAGCGCACCAGGCCGACGGGGAGATGCATGCGGGCTTTGGAGATGCCCAGGTAGCCGGCGAGGAGCCGGACGATCTGCGTAAAGGTGAGCGTCTCCGGGCCGCACAGCTCGAAAGTTTTCGCTGTCGTCGGGCCATCCAGGCTCAATGCCTGCATATATGCCTCAATCACCGCGTGGACCGAAATGGGGGCCAGCGGCCAGTCGCCTTTGCCGATAATGGGGATCACCGGGTAGCGCCGCATTTGCGCGACCAGCGCGTTGACGAAGCCGTCGCCGGGGCCGAAGATCGTCGATGGGCGGAAAATGGTGTAATCCATGGTAGAGGCGCGCACCAGTTCCTCCGCCGCCCATTTCGTGCGAAAATACTCGGTGGGTTGTTTGGGGCCGGCGCCCAGCGCGCTCATGTGCAGCAGGCGGCGGAGCTTCAGCCGCCGCATCGCCGCCAGCACGTGCTCGGTGGCCTGCACGTGCAGGCGCTGGAAGGTCTGCTCGCCGTGCTCGGTGATGATGCCGACCAGATGAACCACTGCCGTGCAGCCGTGCATGTGCTCGTGGAGGAGTTCCGGGTCGTTGACATCACCCTCCACCCAGGTGACGCCTTCCTCCGCTGCCCGCGCCTGGCGCGTCAGCCCCACCACCTCGTGGCCGTTCCGCACAAGGGCGCGTCGCAGGTGGCTCCCGATGAACCCCGTCGCTCCGGTCAGGAAGATGCGCAAGCCATACCTCCATGAATTATTTCGCCGCCTGGCAGGAGGTGCCTTGTGTGATGGAGAGACAATCCGCAGATTATAATGATTAAGATGATTATTTCTTTTCAATCTGCGGATAAAAGTCTACAACCGCACCGTCATCCGCTCCCCGCTCAGCGCAGCTTCGTGGGCGGCAATGACGGCGCGGAGGGCGGCGAGTTCTTCATCGCGGCGGGTGGGGAAGGACGTACCGTCCAGCAGGAAGTTGATGTAATGCTCCAGGTAGCTGGGAGAGACGTCCTCCGACAACGGCAGCTCGGTGCTCTCGCGATCCGGCAGATACAGCCGGTGGCGGCGGAAGCCGTCCACCGATTCGACCATGCCTTTCGTGCCGTGTACGCGCAGGTGCTCGTTGCCCCAGGAGCCGAAATTGGGCGGGTTGAAGTAGTTCAGGCTCAACGCCGCCAGCGCGCCGTTCTCCAGCGTCATCGACACCACCGCCGCCATGTGCATCTGCCCCAAACCGGGATTGCCCAGGTTGGTGCCGTCGGCACGCACCTCGACGATCTTCAACCCGGTGGCGCCGATGATGAAGCGCGCCGCATGAATGCCCGCCTGCCGGATCAACCCGCCGTCGGTATCGAAGTCTTGCGGACGGCCATCGAACCACGGGTAGGATTTCTGCGCCTGCACCTGCACCACCTTACCGAGCGCACCCTCCTCGACCAGCCGGCGCATGGCGCGCACGTTTGGCTCCAGCATCGAGTAGTCGAGCATCTCGCGGAACTCCCGCCCCGTCTCCCGCGCGGTGTCCAGCAGCTCGTCAAGCTGCGCGTCGGTGAGGGCGCCCGGCTTCTCTGCCAGCACGTGCTTGCCCGCGCGCAAGCAGCGTAGCGCCTCCGCCGGCTGCTCCGCGCGCCGCGGCGAGCACAGGGACACCAGCTCGATCTCCGAATCAGCCAGCAATTCATCCAGCGTGCCATATTCCCGCACCGCCCGCCGCTCTGCCGTCCCCGCGCCCAGCGCCTCCTCCAGCCGCGCCGCCGGATACCCCGCCACCGCCGTGACACGCGCACGGAGTGCGGCGGGAAGGATGGGGGATAACTGGTGGCCGTTTATGCCATAAAGACCGATAGTAATCATAGAATAGCCTCTCTGGGGAAGGTTGGAATAGTTCTCCAAAAAACCGGCAAGCCCGTATGTAGTAAGCCACGCAGCCGCAGCGGAGTGGCGTCGTTTGACAGGTAAGCTTTCCGAGAACCGGACGCCACTCCGCTGCGGCTGCGTGGCTTACTACATACGGGTTTATCGGTTTTTTGAGAACTATTCTCAAATATGATCTTTCAAAATTATGCCATCACCGGTGCCAGCACCCGCTCGCACAACCGCCGCGCGTCATCCGGAGTGAGGATCCCTTCCTCGATCAGGTTCATGGCGCGACCCAGCAGGCGGTCGTGGATTTCAGTGGGAGAAAGCGGCTCACCCGCGACAAGGCAGTTGTGCTCTTCGCAGAAATCGCGAAACCGGGTGATGCTGGCCTCCCGCATACCTTTCACGGCATGATTCTCCAACGCCGTCACCAGCGCCTTCGCGTCCCACTCCAGCGCTTCGGCGAGTGCGGGAATCTCCTGCTTAAAGGTCTCGGTGGAGAGGATGCCGGACTCCTGCAGCAGGCCGTAGGTAAGCGGCTCGCCGCGGCCTTCGCGCCACAGCCCTTCCAGTTCCTCCAGCAGGCCGGCCAGCGCACGTGCCGCGCGGCCCGCGTCCGTGCCGATGAGGAAATTCACCGGCTCCTCCAGATACGGCGCGCGAAGCTGCCCGCAACGCGCGATACCGTGCTCCAGCAGGAGGCGCAGGTGGGCCGGATCCTCGACGACGTACCAGGCGTGTGCGCCGGATGCGCCATCCCGGCGGAATTCGAGATGCGGCACCCCGAGCGCCTGCCCGTAGGTTTCATGGCTGTGCCCGGCGGGATCAGGCAATACGGCCCGCTCGACCGCCGCTTCCGGCACCACCCGGTCGGCCGGCATTTCGTCGAGGTAAATGACTTGCAACGGCACGCCATGCTCGCGGGCCAGCGCCTCCCACTTCGCCACCTCGGCGGGCTTGCCGGTGAAGTAGAAGAGCTGGCGACCCTTTTCGCAGATGCGCAGCGCCGCCTCGATGATGGCCCGCTCGCGCGTCTCGTCGCTGCACGCCAGCGTTTCGTCCATCAGCAGCGGCAGCTTCACCCCCTGCTCGCATCGCTCGACGAAGGCCACGCGCACGGCCATGAGGAGCTGCACGCGGGTGGCGCTGGAGAGCTGATCGAGCTCGCGCAACGCGTTGTCCACCGTATCGAAGGCGCGGAAACGATTCGCTTCGCAGTCGATGCGCAGCTCAGACCGGCCGCTGGTGAACTCGGC
>Ga0172368_10004246_pt1 | contig 16699 bp, 20 predicted proteins | sample Lak11m_FD_114540 | JGI IMG/M metagenome (GOLD analysis project Ga0172368, IMG submission 114540) | Freshwater microbial communities from Kabuno Bay, South-Kivu, Congo - kab_022012_11m | ecosystem: Environmental > Aquatic > Freshwater > Lake | place: Democratic Republic of the Congo: South-Kivu...
AGAGCAGATACAGCGAACGGACTTCGGGGAAACGCATGATGCGCTCGGCGATGACGTCGAAACCGAACTCGCGCTGGGGCGTCACTTTCACCTCGATGAACGCGGTGGTGAGCTCGTTATCCTCCACGCGATCCCAGTCGATGACAGCCTTGTATTTGCGGATGATGCCTTTCGCCTCCGCCTCGGTGACGATCTCGCGCACCTCGTCCACCGATCGCCCGCTCCGCTCTGCCAACTGCTCGGCAGTCAGCCGCCCATCGCGTTCCAGCATGCGTAAAATGTCCAGCACGTCGTCACTACCTCCATGCCTATTGTACCCGCTGCGGTGGACGCCCGCAAGCCGGTGTATAGATATAGATAAGCCGGTATGTAGTAAGCCACGCAGCCCCAACGCGGTACTCTGCGTTGACTGTGGCGGAGTGGCGTCCGGGTATTGGTAAGCCTTCCGAGACCCGGACGCCACTCCGCTGCGGCTGCGTGGCTTACTACATACCGGCTTATCTGTTTTCAATGACTCAATATTGACAGCCCATGTATATAACGCCTAGCATGGGTGCTATGCGACGCGTATATCTGTCATTGGGCTCGAACCTGGGCGACCGGGCGGCATATCTGCGGCAGGCGCTGGAGATGCTGGCGCGTTTGCCGGGGACGTGGGTGGTGGCCGCATCATCGATGATTGAGACGCCGCCGTGGGGCAAGACGGACCAACCGGCCTTTCTGAATATGGCCGCCGCGATAGACACACCGTTGATGCCGGAGGAGTTGTTGGCAGCAACCCGGAAGATCGAAAACGCGCTGGACCGCCAGCGAACGGAGCACTGGGGTCCGCGCACGCTGGATATCGACCTCCTGGTCTTCGAAGGCGAAGCGCGCGACACCCCGGCGTTAAAATTGCCTCACCCGTATCTCACCGAGCGTCGCTTCGTCCTCGCGCCGCTGGCCGAAATCGCTCCCGACCTGGTCGTGCGCGGAAAAACGGTTTCCGCGTGGCTGCAATCGCTGGAGGCTTAGCTCCTGGGACCGCAGGCGTCCCGCGCCTGCCCTGCGGCGGTACTCCGCCGCTATCTCTAGGTTTGGTTATCTCCGCGGTTGTATTCCACCGCGATCACATGGAGCAGGCGCGGGACGCCTGCGATCCCAGGAATGTCGAACCGATCCCTGACATCACTTGAATCTGTACAAATCGACCCGCAGTTCGCATCCGAGGTGGGTATATCTCCATAACCCCCGATCATCGCAGCTTATTGGCAGCAACATGGGCACAACCGGATACATCGGCATACTGGTGACGGCGGCAGAAGGCGGCTCGCGCCTTCTGCCCCTGGAGTTCATCTTCCACGACGGCGCCTGGCAGGCGGTGGTGCCCCTCGAACTGGAAGACGAAGTGACCCCGTATGATGGTCTGCCCGCGGATGTGATTCTGTTGGAGGGCGGCACCGCGCGCGTGCGCGGCATCCTTTCCTGCGGCGCGATGCGCACCGGCCGGCATTTCCTCATCACGCTGCTGCCCGAAGAGGAACCGCAGGAGCGCATCCCGCGCCGTGATTTACCTCGTGCTGCCTGATAGCACCAGGGAACTCAAGCTATCGTGCAACACTCGGCAGAAGAGGTATAATGACGCTGACAATGAATATGACCGCCACCAGCGGAGCTATTGATGTCACGTCGATCGATTCAAAAATATTTCGAACAAAAAAGAATCCTGCCGGCGAAACCCAGGACAGCCTGGCAGAAGCTGTTGATTGTCTTGAATGCTATGCCGGATCTTTTCCTGGCCGGCCTGTTCCTGGTTACCTGGATCAATCCGGCACTGACCGGCGGGGTCAACATGGTATGGGGCTTGATGCAACTGATTCTGCTGGAATCCATCGCCCCTTTTGCCGCGGCAATCACGATTCAGGCTTTATCGAAATCTTCCGAAACGAAATGGGAACGGACTAAATCACTACTATATCTCTCAACGATATATGCTTCTATTTGTGCCACCGTTTCGGAATTTATCGGGAATTTCTGGCCGTGTATCGGGTTGCCATGGGTCATCGGAAACAGGCTCCTTGCGATCTGGACCGGGCAGCAAGTCTCCAAAGAGATGGAAGATTCAGTCAGTTATCAATGGTTGTGGGGGAGTGCATGTTACCTTGCACTAATGATCTTCCATACCGCCTTCTCGCTTCCCAGATTCGGTATGACGAATGCATTTATTCCACCTTTCATCTACACTCTCTACGCCGACCTGGGGTTTGAGCCGGCGTCCAGCACTACTCCATGGGAATTACTGTCTTTCGGTTTCTTATATTATCTGATCCAGGCAGTCACAGAACTCATCCAACCGAAATGGCTTCAAAAGTAGATAAAAGACGATTGCGAAAATGATTGGCTATCGAGGCAGGATTCCCGCGCCGCATGGTAAATCTATTACTCGGTGAGCTGAGCAGACACCAGGATAGCTATCCGATATGTCCCTCAACTCAAAACTCAAAACTCAAAACTCACAACTCTTCCGAGGAGGTTTCCCATGAAAGTCGGCGTTTTCGCCGTGTTGTTCGGCGACATGCAACTAGAACAGGCGATGGATTATATCAAGGCCGCGGGCTGCGACGCGGTAGAGATCGGCACCGGCTGCTACCCCGGCGCGCCCCACTGCCCGCTGGACGAGCTGGTGGGCGACAAAGGTAAGGCGCAGGCATGGATGAAGAAGATCACCGACCGCGGGCTGGAGATCTCCGCGCTGTCCTGCCACGGCAACCCCATCCACCCGGACGCGAAGATCGCGAAGGAGCACGACGCCATCTTCCGCAAGACCATCGATCTGGCGAGCATGCTGGGCATAGAGACGGTCATCAACTTCTCCGGCTGTCCCGGCGATGCTCCCGGTGCGAAGTACCCGAACTGGGTGACCTGTCCGTGGCCGCCCGACTTCGGCGAGATTCTCAAATACCAGTGGAACGAGGTGGCCATTCCCTACTGGAAAGAGCTGAACGGCGTCATGAAGGCGAAGAACGTCCGCGTCGGCTTGGAGATGCACCCCGGCTTCATCGTCTATAACCCGGAGACCGCGCTCTGCCTGCGCGAGAGCTGCGGCGAGCAGATCGGCGTCAACTTCGATCCCAGCCACCTCTTCTGGCAGGGTATAGACCCGGTCTACAGCCTGCGCAAGCTGGGCAAAAAAGGCGCCATCTTCCACTTCCACGCCAAGGATTGTAAAATCGACGAGCTCAACTCGAAAACCATCGGTGTGCTGGATACGAAGAGCTACACCGACGAGCTGCACCGCTCCTGGATCTTCCGCACCGTCGGCTACGGCCACGATGCGCAGACCTGGAAAGACATGGTCAGCACTCTCCGCCTCATCGGCTACGACGGCGCGCTCTCCATCGAACACGAAGACAGCCTGATGAGCAACCGCGAAGGCTTCAAAAAAGCCGTCGCCTTCCTCAAGGACGTGCTGATCAGCGAGAAATCGGGACCGGCATACTGGGCATAGACGAATTGGAAGGTTGGATGGATGGAAGGGTGGAGGATTGGGGGACCTGGTCTTCCACCTTTTGTCTTGATATAGCTGGCGGCAATGATCCTATGGTAGAATGAAACACGTATCCGCCATACGGAACAGGGACGGCAGCCATGTTGATAAATTTACGCATACGAAACTTCAAGCGATTTGATGATGTCGCCATTGAGCTCGGCCAGGCTGTCGTCCTTATCGGTCCCAATAATTCCGGGAAGACCACCGCCCTGCAGGCGCTGGCGCTGTGGAATATCGGCGTGAAACAATGGCTGGCGAAACGGCATGGCGCCACATTGCCGGAAAAGCGTCCGGGCGTTACCATCAACCGCAAGGATCTTCTCGCCATCCCTATCCCCGATGCCAATCTTCTCTGGCGTGACTTGCGTGTGCGCACCTCCGAACCGGGGAACGGCACGCAGAATATCCGCATCGATATCATCGTTGATGGTGTCACCGATGGAAAAGCATGGGAGTGTGGTATCGAATTCGATTATGCGAACGAACAATCCTTCTACTGCCGGCCGCTGCGCATCGATGGCGAACCGTCAACCAGGATGCCCGTGCCCGAAGAAGCGGGCATGATGAATATCGCGTTTCTCCCACCGATGTCCGGATTGGCGGCAGTTGAGACAAAACTTGAACCCGGACGCATCGACGTGTTGATCGGTGAAGGACAGACGGCGCAGGTACTCCGTAACCTGTGTTACCGCATCTTTATTGAATCGACGAAAGACTGGGAGGAAATCCTCAACAGTATTCGGTTGCTCTTTGGGGTAGAGTTATTGCCACCGGAATATGATGCCGTTCGTGGCGAAATTACGATGCAATACCGGGATATTCATGGCGCCAAACTCGACATTTCTGCTTCCGGTCGCGGTGTGCAGCAAACGCTTTTATTGTTGGCCCACCTTTATACACATCCTCGAACTGTTCTGCTGCTCGACGAACCTGACGCCCACCTGGAAGTGTTGCGGCAACGGCAGATATATCAATTATTGACGGATACGGCTGATCGTCTTGGTTCACAGGTCATTGCCGCGAGTCACTCTGAGGTGGTGCTGAATGAAGCGGCGGACCGGGATGTGGTCATCGCCTTCGTCGGCAAGCCGCACCGGATCGATGACCGCGGCAGCCAGGTATTAAAATCGTTGAAGGAGATCGGCTTCGATCAATATTATGAAGCGGAGCAGACCGGGTGGGTATTGTATCTGGAAGGATCGACGGACCTGGCGATTCTCAAAACCCTCGCCGATCTGCTCCATCATCCCGCGGCCACGGTGTTGGAACGACCATTCGTTCACTACATCGGCAATCAGATGTCGAAGGCGCGCCAGCATTTCCAGGGTTTGCGGGAAGCGAAAAATGATCTACTCGGCATCGCCATCCTCGACCGCGATCAGACGGAAGATCAATCGGGCAGAGGACTGCTCGAATTGCGCTGGCAGCGACGGGAGATCGAAAATTATTTTACCACTGAGGATGTCCTGTTGTCATATGCCCGTCAGGATCTCGATACGTCCAACCTGTTCGACGCCACGCAAATCATCACACGCGAAGAGGTAATGCGCTCGTCGATTGCTGAGATAGCTGCGGCATTGCGTACCTTGCGGAATGTCGATCCCTGGTCTCCGGACATCAAAGCGACAGATGACTTCCTCGACCCGTTATTCAATCTATATTTTCAACGATTGAATCTTCCCAACTTGCTGCGGAAGACGGATTATTATGTATTGACCAGGCTGATGTCACCGGAACGAATCGATCCGGAGGTGACCGCCAAATTGGATGCGATACTCGAAGTGGCTAACCAGGCGCGCCCACGTCAAGGCTGATGCCGGGGACAGACCCTGAATTTAATGCTCATTCGGAAAAGACCAGGGCCGGCTGAGGGTCTGTCCCCATGAATAGGTAAGCTTACCTATACAAGGGGACTGCCCCTCTGCCGGGCTTTGTCATATTCGAGCCGGGCATTAAATTTTAGGTCAGTCCCCGCCATTTCCATCCTTCCACCCATCCATTCTTCCACCCATCCATTCTTCCATTCTTCCACCCATCCATTCTTCCACCCATCCATTCTTCCAATCTTCCACCCATCCATCCTTCCACCCATCCATTCTTCCATTCTTCCACCCATCCATTCTTCCATCCATCCATTCTTCCATCCATCCATTCTTCCACCCATCCATTCTTCCATCCATCCATTCTTCCACCCATCCATTCTTCCATCCATCCATTCTTTCACCCATCCATTCTTCCAACCTTCCATTCTTCCATCCTTCCGCCCTTCCATGCTACAATACCCTCGATGCCTGAACGCACGACACCATTTCCGCTGCCTGATCCCGCCATTATGGCATTGCCACCCGATGCGCTGGCGCGCGTGGCGGTGACCATCGTGCGGCGCGCTTATGGAATCGAGCTGGATAACACACTCGCCAGTCTGCGGCGGCTGGAGGCGGTGCTGCCTGAGCGGTGCCGGCTGGGACAGTATACCCCGGAAACTTTTCCCAACGCGCTGGCGCTGGCGCTGGGCGCCTACCTCGGCGTCGTGCTGGAGCATCACCTCCCCGACGGGCAATGGGGGGCATCGGCGGAAAATCTCTACCGTACGCCGTTGCCGTTTCTGCTCTTCACCCGCGGCGAATACGCGCGCCAGATCAACGTAGTCGAAGATTGCCTGACCCTGTTCTGGGCGGGGAACGGTTTGCTGCCTTACGCGTATTACGCGTTTCACGCCCGCGGCCTGGAACGGCTGGGATTCGCGGTGGGGTGAGGATTGATTGGTAAGTGGTGAGTAGTGTTCGGTTCGGTGGTTGAGTAGGCAGGTAAGCTGTCCGATTCTTTCCACAGCTTTCATGCCGTATCGAAACCACCGCGGTTTTAGGTGAACTTTGCGGGAACGGGCGCGATATCTGCGGTGGTTTCGATACGGCGCGAGAACTGCGGAAAGAACCGAACAGCTTTCCCGCCTACTCAACCACCGGACTGAGCGCACACTCATAAACCAAGGTACATAGTGACGACCCGCTACAACTACTCACCATTCACCACTCACACCGTCACTTATCCACCGCCACCTCCACCGGCTGCGGCATGTCCTCCATATTGCGCAACTGATCTTCGACTCCCTGGCGCACGAAGAAGGTGTTGCCCACGATGCGGGTGATGCGCACGGTGGCGTAGCGCGGGATGGGAATTTGCTCTTCGCTGCGGGCGGGGGTCACGTAGCGGCTGCCCATGGCGATATAGGCGATCTCGCCGACGCTCATTGGCGGAATCGTCACTGTCACCTCCGCGTCCGTCCCCACCAGCGTGCTCAAGCGCACCTCGCTGCTGCTCGCCATGCCGCCCAGCAGGCGGTTGAACACCACCGCAAGCAGCCAGGCGAGGATGAAGCCCGAGGCGGCCGCGATCGGCAGGGATACGAGCGGTGAGGCAAACAGCGAGCCTTTCCCGGCGACCGTCACCAGCATGCCCACGCCGCCGAAACAGGTCAGGAAGAAGGCGATAACCAGCGGTGAGAACGGGCCGAAAAGGATCTCCCCGCCGGTCGCGGTGGACCCCAGCGCTTCGCCGTGGCCGCCGGTGCCGACGCCGTAATCATGCGAGAAATCCCCGGGGTGACCTCCGAAGTCGCCGTGCCCGCCCGAGAAATCACCCAGGCTGCCCAGCAGGAACGCGGCCACCGTGTAGATGATGCCGACCAGCAGGCAGACGCCATAGATGATGGTGATCGTCGTCATGTTACTCCCTCCTTTGAGTACGGAACAGACCACAAATATTATACCATATCCGGCCCCAAGCGGTAGTGCTTCGCATTGATTTGCGTAGTTATCTTTCCGGAGGTTGGAAGGCGGCGGGGTCACTCCCCGGGGTTCGCATCTCCTCCTTGAGCCTGGTCAGCAGGCCATCCACCGGATCCGGACGTCGCATATCGCGTGGATCGGGGAGGACATCGATCTCATCATCAAGCGGTCCGGCCACGAGCTGACCGTAGGCCTCGGCGGTGAATTCCTCGGTAAGGGCACGCTCCTCGGCGATCTCGACGGCAGCCCGCGTCTCTTCGCCATACAGGCCCTTGAGCAGCAGGAGCTGCGTCCGCGCCAGGTGGCGGCGGGCGGCGAGGGCATGCCGGCGGTGCTCCAGCTCAGCGAGATGCATCTCCAGCGTCTGCACCGTCTGCCGTAAACGGGCGGCATCGTCCTGCTGGCTGCGCCAGTGCCGTGCATACAGGCCGGCCTGGCGGTGGGCCTCCAGGTGGCGCGCCACCGCTTCCCGCGCCCATTCATGATGACCCATGGACAGGGCGCGGCGGGCGAAGGTCAGCATCTGTGCGGACAGCCACTCCGCGTCAGCGGTCAGCGCCGCCAGTCGCCGCTCCTCGCTCTCGCAGGCGTGCACCTCCGCGCGCCCCTGCAGCAGGCGCGCCTCGAGTTCTTCGCACGCCCGCGCCAGCTCGGTATCCGGGTCGCGCAACGCTCTGCTGCGCAGGCGCAGCCACCGCTGCCATCGTGCAAACGTTCCCATTACCGTCTCCGCTCATCCCCCGACAGCGCCGGTGGGTCGGACTGCGCATGCTTCAACATCCGCAGCTCTTGTTCGACCGCGGCATCCCGTTCAGCGTCGATGTATACCTTCTCACCATCCGGTATGGTCGGCGATGCCCGCACCCGGCGTTGCGCGCTGCCGATGCGCCTGGCAACGCGCGCGAAGTCCGCGTAAGCTTCTTCACCGGTCGTTTCTCGCAGGGCGACGGACACGGTGTCCTCCGCGCGCGCCGTTGCCGCCCGCGCCAGCAGCCTGGCGCGCACCACGCGAGCCTCTCGCAGCCGTTCCTCCAGGTAGGCCAGCGCCGACCGCAGTCGCGCCACATCCCGCGCCTGTTCCGCCTGCGCCGCCCGGTATTGCTGCGCCAGCGCTTCCGCAGCGAGCTTCTGCCATAGCGCCTCGCGCGCCGGCTCTTCGGCGCCGCGCTCCAGCGCCCGGCGCGCTCGCGTCGTGCATTGCCGCGCAACCTCATCAGCTTCCCGCGCCTGCTCGGTCAGGCGCCGCTCCATCGCCATCACCACCGCCACCTGCTCGCGCGCGCGCTCCAGGTGCTCGCTCATTTCCAGCAGCAGGCCGTTCAGCACGACCACAGGGTCTTCCACCCGGTTCAATGCCTCATCGAGCGACGCGCGCAGCAGTCGGCGCATCCGTTGAAACAGCGTCATCGATCCGTCCTTCCGCCCCCACCGCACCATCCGTATTTTTCCGCCGGGCGCATCGGCCTAGTCCCCATATTACGATATTACGCCATACACGGCAGGACTTTTGTCCCCGGAAGTCAAACAAATTGGAGGACAGGTTTGGGAAGTTGAGACCCGGGCAGGCCCCCTTTTCAAGTTTGGGCGAGGGGAAAAGGGACAAAGGGGTCAGGATAGGACAAGAGGTTAATGAAAAATGAAAATTGTAAAGTGCAAAGGTCAAAATGGTCTCAAGTTTTAACGACTGGCCGCGTGTAATAATGAGAACCGACACAAATCTATGGCAATCATTTTGCAATTTGCATTTTTACACTTTTCATTTTTCATTATTCCCTCCTTTTACCTGAACGGGGGGAGAGGACCCGGGTCTCGGAGGAGCCGCTAATGCCGATTATCGATTGTTACGGACAACTCGGCCCGCAGCCGTATCCCACGCAGGCGACGCTACCTGACGCGCTGGAGAAGCTGATGACCCGGTTCGGGGTGGACATGACCTTCGTCGCCGCAACGGAAGCCCTGCGCGGCTCGATGCGGCGGGGCAACGCGTGGCTGGCAGAGCAGATCGCGGATCGCGAGCGCTTTCGCGGCTATTGCGTCGTCAACCCGCTGATGTTCGAGGCCTCGCAGGAGGAGATGCGGAAATACCTGGTCAAGGAAAGCTTTGTGGGCGCCATCCTGCACGAGGGATATATCGACCGCCCGCTGAATTCCGACACGATGCGGTCGCTGGTGAAGTCGCTGCTCCGCTACGATAAGCCGCTGCTGCTGAATATCCGCGATCCGCGCATGATCAACGACCTGCAGGAGGTGGCGAAGGAATTTCCCACGCAATCCTTCATCATCATCCACATGGCGGACGAGCACTGGCCGATGGCCATCGCGCTGGCGGCGAAGGCGCAGAACATTCGCCTGGAGACGGGCGGCATGGTGGCGGATTACGACAAGCTGGCGGAAGCGGTGGCAGTGGTCGGCGTGCACCGCCTGCTCTTCGGTTCGGGCATGCCGCTCATCAGCCCGGTCTACGCGCTCGGCATGATCCGCGACTCCGCCATTTCGGCCATGGAGAAAGACCGCATCCTCTCGCGCAACGCCATGAAGCTGTTCAACCTCGAGATGTAGGTGTTGGGGATTAGGTGTTGGTGATTATAAATAGCACCAGCACCCGATCCCCAACACCCAACACCTATTACACCTTCTCAAATCGTTCGACGTCGAGCACGAACAAAATGGCCCCGCCAACAACGACTTTGACGGGGCTGGGGATGACGGTGCCGACGGGTTCCATGGTCGGGGGCATGACGTTCACATACTGCTCGCGCGTCTGGCAGCTTTCGCGGATCACTTCGATGACCCCATCCACCTGCTCTTCTTCGGTGCCGATCATCAACGTGATATTGCCTTCGCGCAGGAAGCCGCCGGTGCTGGCGACGTTGGTGAACTGATAACCGCTCTCGAGCAGGCTGTCCTGCACATGACGCTGGTCCTTCTCGTGGACGACGGCGATAATGAGCTTCATAGAGTCTCCTTAACCCGGCGAAGCCGGAACCAATAAATACAGGCAAAGCGGCTGGTGTCCTTGATCCTGCAAGGCTCTCCTGGCCCCCGAGAGCTTTACATTGCCTAAACACGAATCACTAACCACTAGTTACTAATCATTTAGCACTACAGTCAATAACAATTTTCTCGATATATTGTAGAGAATTTTTGAGAGATATGGATTATTACTCGGGAGCTGCGAGGCTGCATATCATGTGGCGAATGGCCTGCTGCACGGCCTCTACGGTTCCCGTCCCATCGATAAGGTGGACGGCCGACTCGTCGGCGGCGAGACGGCGGTAGCCGGTGATGACTCGCTGCAGAAACTCGTGTCCTTCGCCTTCAAAGCGGTCCGTGCGCTCTCCGCCGCGCGCGATGACCACTTCGAGCGGGACATCGATCACCAGCGTGAGGTCGGGACGCACTCCACCGGTGGCAACGGCATCCGCCGCGCGGATCTCGTCGAGCGGCAAACCGCGGCCATATCCCTGATAGGCCAGCGACGACAGCGAAAAACGATCGGTGATGACAGTCGCACCCGCCTGGAGCGCCGGCCCGATCACATCGGCGACGTGCTGGGCGCGCACCGCCAGGATCAGCAGCAGCTCAGCCCGCGGCACGCAGGCGATCGACCGATCGAGAATGATGGGGCGCAACCGCTCGCCCAACGGCGTGCCGCCCGGCTCGCGGGTGAGTATCACGGTGCGTCCCTGCACCCGAAGCCACTCGGCCAGCAACTCCGCCTGCGTGGATTTGCCGCTGCGATCGACGCCCTCCAGCGCAATGAAGCGCGCGTGCTGGGAGCAGGCTGTGTTGGAGGGCGAAGACATGGTGGACTATTGTAGCAATGTGCCGACTCGCCCGTCAAGTAACCGGGCGAGAGGATGAGGGGGTGAATGGGTGAATGGGTGAGTGGGTGAGGCGAGAAGAGACAGGAGATCAGGGGTACGGCGTGGAATAGTGCGGTGACACGCGCATGAAAACAATTTTGTATCTGAACGCGGCAGGGGAGATCAGCGGGGCGGAGCGAAGCCTGCTGGCGATGCTTGACGCGCTGGACCGCGGGCGGTTCACGCCGGTGGTGGCGGCGCCGGACGGAGCGCTGCTGCACGAGGCGGCGGCGCGCGGGGCGCGGATCGAGCCGGTGGCTTTGAAGCCATTGCGGCGCGGGGCGTGGTGGCAGACCTTCTCCGCGCTGGGGGACGGCTGGCGGCAGGTAAACGCGCTGATCGCGCGCGTGCGGCCGGACATCGTGCACGCGAACAGCACGCCGGCGATGCTCTACCTGCTGCGCATGCGGGGCGTGCCCGCGGTGTGGCACGTGCGCGACCTGGCGCCGCTGGATCTGGCCGGTCCGTTGCTCTACCGGCGGGCGGCGCGGGTGGCGGTCATCTCCACGGCGGTGCGCGACCTGGTGACGCAGTGTGCCCGTGACGAGAATAAATGCGTGCTCCTGCTCCCCGCGGTGGATACCGTGCAGTTTCACCCGGTGGAAAATAAAGCACTCCTGCGCGCGCGACTTGGGTTGCCGGTCGATCAGCCGCTTATCGGCATGGTGGCGCAGTTCGTGCCGTGGAAGCGCCACGGCCTGTTCCTGGACGCGCTGGCGGCGCTGGAGGATCGCCCCTGGCACGCCATCCTTGCCGGCGCCGACCTGCACCATGATGAAGCCTATTGCGCCGCGCTTCGCCGCCGGCTGGCATCGCCGCCTTTCGCCGGGCGCGTCACGTGGCTCCCCTGGCAGCAGGACGCAGCCCCGTTGATGGCGGCGCTGGAGATCTGCGTGCTCACCTCGGAGCGTGAGCCGTTTGGCCGCGTGTTGATCGAAGCGATGGCTTGCGGCATACCCGCCGTGGCGATGGACGACGCCGGCCCGCGCGACATTATCATCCCCGAGGAAACCGGCCTGCTCTGCCCCGCAGACCCCTCCGCCATCGCCACTGCCCTCGCCCGCCTGCTCGACGACCCGTTCCTGTGCGACCGGCTGGGTCGCGCTGCCCGCACCCGCGTCGAGGAGCGGTTCAGCCTTGAAGGACAGCAGGAGAGACTGAGCGAATTATATGCGGAGTTGTGAAGAGGGTAGTCAATTCGGTGACACCATACAATAACGTTCAAAAGTCCTGGGATCCCAGGGCTAGAGGAGAAGCAGAACCATGGATTCACGCACCAGGATGCTCACAGCCTGGAGCTTCAAGGAGCCGGACCGCGTGCCGCTGGAGATTTACCTGTATCCGCCGGCTGCCGGGTTGCCGGGCGCCGACAAAATCCTCGAATTCGAGGCGAATGAGGCGGACAACTTCCGGTGGGTGCCCGGATTCGACTGGGGCTTCCAGGGACTGGACACGACATACGCCGAAGAGATCATCGAGGATCATCCCGGCGAGTTCAAGCGCCTGCTGCATACGCAAACGACATCGGCGGGAACGTTCACCGCCATTACCAAACATACCTATGGCGACGCCGACCCGAACGACTATCACTGGGAAAAGCGTTATATCGCCACGCTGGAGGATTTTGCGCGAATCGCGAAAGCCGACCGGGTGGTTCGTCCCTTCGACGCGCAAGGCTATCGCACCGGATGTGCCGAGGTCGGCACCCGCGGCCTGCCGGGCACCGGGCTGTTTCACCCGCTGGGCACCCTCGTCAGGAACAGCACGATGGACGAAGTCTATATCTGGCTGATGACGGAAGACCGGCTCGTGATGGAATACCTGGAGCGTTGTACGGAGCAGGTCTGCGCCACGCTCGCGACGTTACCGGCTGAAACACTGGCCGATCCTCCGGTGTTCATGACCTACGCGCTGGAGATGCTCATTCCACCGTGGATGGGCAGGGCGCACTTTGACAGACTGGTGTTCCCGTTCGATCGAAGGATCAACGACTCGATCCACCGGATCGGCGGACGACATCGGGCGCATTGTCACGGCAACAGCGGAGAGTATCTGGAATTGTTCGCGGATATGGGCATTGACGGCGTAGAACCGCTGGAACCGCCCCACTACGGAGACAACATTCTCGCCATTGCAAAACAGCAGGTCGGAACGAGGATGCTCCTGTCCGGCAACATCGTGTCACAGGCATTTCACCTCGATGCATTCACGGTTGAACATGTGCGCGAGCTGGTCAAGCAGGCCATCGACGTGGGCGCCGCGGGCGGGGGATTCACCCTGAAAACCACCGGGGGCGCGGTCGGCAACGGGAAGACGCGGGAGCAGTGCATCAAGGATATCGACTGCAACCTGGCGCTGATCGATGCGTGGCGGAAATTCGGCGCGTATTGAATCGGAAGGCGACAAAGGCGCATCACACAAGATTCTTTATTCGGTGACATCGTAACAGTGTTGCGTTCGAAAATGCGCCGACGTTATTGGGGCAGCGTAACATAACACTGTTACGCTTCTCCGCGGTATCGGGGACAGCCCCTATGGAACCGGAAACAGGCGTAAAGGCGAAAATCGGCACTTTGCCTGCAGGGCCGGGGCAGTCCCAGGCGGCGCGCATGGGCGGCACAATTGCCGTGCATTTTCGGTTTGAAATTAGCTCAGGTAACTGTCCCGCTATATTCCTATATCTGATTCTTGGTAACGTAATGTACCTGTTTCGTAGCGTAAATGGTATACTGAAGGCGGGAGGACAGTCGGGATGCGAAAGATTTTGATCCGCGATATCGATGACGACACCTATCAGTGGTTGGAACAGCGCGCCTCACAGGAACAGCGGACGATCCCCGGCGAAATTCGTCACCTGCTCCGGCAGGCGCGGACGGATGAGCAATACATTGCCGAATCGACCGCGGCCTATCATCGGATCCGCGAGCGCCGCCGCCGCCAACCGCCGGTCACCACGAGTTCGACCGATCTCTTGCGCGCGGAACGGCAACAATGAAGACGCTGCCATCCGCGCAGATCGTCATCGATGCCAACGTCATCGTCAAATTGTTCGTGCCAGAAACGGATAGCACGCTCGTTGATGCCTTACTATCGCCGGCCCTTACTGCGCCGGCATCGTTGGCCCTCTTCGCGCCGGATGCCGTCTCATATGAAGTGCTGGGCATTTTGGTAAAATATGTGCGGCAGGGAGAGTTGTCACGCACGACCGCCCGCCAGCACGTGACCGATTTCCACGCCCTCGCCCTGACCACGGTGATGACCGGCCCCCTCCTAGCCTCGGCGTATGACCTGGCCATGCGCTTTTTTATCACCCCCTACGACGGCTGCTATGTCGCGCTGGCCGATCACTATCGCATGCCGATGCTCACCGCGGATGACCGGCTCTACCACGCGCTGGCAGGCACCGCCTACGAGCCGCTGTTGCTGGCGCATTTTCGGTAAACGACAGCAACCGATGGTGAGAACGCGAGGCATGATTGTATAAGCATTTGCCTATTCAATAATTGGTGACTGTCCCCTATATCTCCGTCTCTTCGGGCAGGTTATGCAGGGGGTAGGGGGTAGGGGGTAGGGGTTAGTAGTTAGTAGTTAGCCCGGATTATTCATGAACCGCTCGCGCACCCGTAAAGGGATGCGGCTACAAGCGGTTCATGAATAATCCGGGTTAGGGGTTAGTGGTTAAGGGTTAGTGTCTTTGTCTACGAAAGCATTTGGATAGATAAAAGGGACACAGGTAATTTCGCCCGTGCAGGGCGCGCGGGGAGCCGGATGCGGGAAATTTGCATGACCGGTTCTGTGCGAGATGGGCTGTGGTGTGAAGCCTGACCCGGGTGCGGCGTTTCCGGCGCGTGAGGGAGGGACCAGAAACCCAGGCGAGTGAGTGGAACAGCACCCTTTACTCGATCCCAGTATTTCCGGCGATTCGAACGCGGTAACGGGCATCGGGAGGCGGGGACAGCCCCTAAAGTACCGGAACAGGCATACAGGATGGAAACTGGCACTTTGCCTGCAGGGCCGGGGCAGTCCCGGACGGCGCGCATAGACGGAGGCAATTATCTCCACACCGAGTAGCAGTTTGCATAACGGCTATATGGTGTGATATCTTCGAGAAAGCCATATTGACGAGACGGTGAAATGGTGTAAAATTATAGAACCACCCCCAAGTTTCGACGCGGGGGATGCGGAGCCTCGGACTTCCGAGGCTCCTGCTGTTTTATGGAGGCCGCGGATGGCCGCAACATATGCCTACATCGATGGCTTCAACGTCTATTACGCTTCCTTTTCTCTTCGAACAGGTTATGAGAGCCATTCATCAGATAGAAATAGGGTATATCGAGCACGAAATAGGTGACTGTCCCCAATTACCCTTACGCTTCGCTTTTCTCTTCGAACAGGTTACGAGAGCCATTCATCAGATAGAGATAGGATGTATCGAGTATGAATTTGGTGACTTTCCCCAATGACCGGTTTCCCAATTACCGGTTTACTACATCAGCAGCAGATAGGCCGCTGTCAGGTTTGGGTTCAGGGTGACCGTATCATTGTCCACATCTCGATGACAATGAAAAAGCGTGGCGGGCAGAAGGAGATTATCCTCTTGAGTGGAATCAAGTCAGTCAACACACTAGCAAAGCGAGCGTTGGCTCACGGAATGACGAACGGAAGCAAACGCCAATACGATGTAGTAACAGGGATGTCAACTTTATCTGAGCAACTCGCAGAAAGGAGTCATAAATGGTAATTCGTAATAATTACCCATGGGCGCAAAGAGGTTTGTGGGGAAATATTATTGAGTTATTAATCATGTATAAGGGTACTGTTATAACATATGTGATAATAATAGTATTAATATTAATCGTCGCCATCGCGTTATTCAACCATCAAGCCGCATCACAAAAAGAACATGTTCGAGAATACAATCTTCTTCAACCTATTTACAAAAATATTGAACCACTTTTATCATCTTTTGAAAAGCCTTCATTTCAATGGTCACATTCCCAAATCCAACAAATTGACGGTAATGTGGTGTATTGGGTAGTACCATCTTCAAATAGCTGGATAGATGACGATTTATCGCCGGTTGATTTATATCCTGATGAAGCTCTAACAGAAACGCCATATAATAGAATGTTAACAGTTTTTATTATAATGCCACCCAGAATAGAGACAGTCGGTCATTATACCCGCAGTAATGATCCTGCACTTCGTGTTTATCAAGATGTCATTCCTGTGCAATGGCCAACAAAAAAATGTTATGCGTTGAAAAAATTCGTTATAGAACCACCATCGCATAAGTCTGAAGATAGTAATTTTATTGACCGATTCTCTCCTATAGAACGATGGATTAATAGCCTTTCACGGCGATAATACATCCTCCCCAATATAGAGGGCATTTCGGGGACACCATAGTGCGCCAGGCGAAGCCTGGCGGTTCTTGCCGGTACAAGTCCGGCTCGGGTAAGGGCTAGCCACCCGCCCGACACTGACCCTCACGTGGTCTATGGTAACATAGCCGG
>Ga0172368_10004247_pt1 | contig 16698 bp, 24 predicted proteins | sample Lak11m_FD_114540 | JGI IMG/M metagenome (GOLD analysis project Ga0172368, IMG submission 114540) | Freshwater microbial communities from Kabuno Bay, South-Kivu, Congo - kab_022012_11m | ecosystem: Environmental > Aquatic > Freshwater > Lake | place: Democratic Republic of the Congo: South-Kivu...
CTCCGTATTCTTGCATCCTCTGGTGATTTTCTAAGCACGTACTCATTTAAGTTAGTATAAGATTTAAATATTACTACGTACTTTAATGCGTATAGTAAAGTTGATGCCAGATTTTCCCCGGCGTTAAGAGCGCAGGGTCGGCGCACAGCGCCTAAAATCCGGCGTTATCAGTTTCAGAACCTGCAAGAAAATAATGTCGAGGTATTATGTCAGAAAAATCAATAGATGGATTCGAAATACATTATCCTGCGCCGCCGCCATTGGTTCTCGATGGAAAACCACTGGACAATAAGATAAATGAAGCATCGGAGAAACTGGCCTATGGATGTAATATTTATGAAGTCAGTCCGGATGGTGATGATTACATATTGCCTTCACAATTCAAGCTGTTCCACTTCCGGTATAAAGGAGGATTAGCTTCCTGTTCGTGTAACGACTTTACATATGCAACGGGAAAGCCAGCCGCAATGTGCGAGCATATTGCAGCCTTTTTAAAAGTGAGCAATAACTTTAGTTCACGGATAAAGCCTCTGGATGCAAAGCCTGGACTGCGGGGATTGATAGAAAAGTTCTGCGCTTCAAATAGCATCGAGTGCAAGCTCACACCTAGCACAGCGCAGACCAGGGCAGATCCAGAGAAACAAAAAGAAATCCCGAAACCTCCTCCTGTGGCCAAAGACCATGAGCAGGCAAGGGTAGATGTTCCGAGGCCACCTGACAACATTGTTAAAGACCCAGAGAAGGTGGCAGAAGCCCCTGTAAATACGGCCAAAACTGCAACGAGCCTGAGTTTTCTATGCAAAGGAGGTCAGCACGCAGGATGTGGAGGCTTTGAGTGTGGGTGCGAATGTCACAAGAAAGGACCTGAGAAACCTGCGGAGAAGGTAGTTGAAAAGCCAACGGAGACTTTACCATCTGTAAAGGAACCTGCCAAACCGCCAGCAAAGAAGAAATCAGATGCCGAGTTAGACGCTGAAATTGAAATGGCAAAAGCAGAGAGGTTCTTACAGAATCGTGGAAGCACATACAAGGTCCAGGGCAAGGAACGCCCGGATTCTCACATGATACAGAAGGTAGCCAACAAACATGGCGTATCCATCGAGATCCTGGAAGCAACCCAGACAGAAGACTGCGTTCATATAGTTGTAAGGGGACATTTGAATGACCAATATGTAGATGCCGTCGTCCATCACGACTTCAAAACCGAGTATCTCTTGAAGACGATGGAGATAATCACAAAGAACCCTGCGATTCTTGATCACTGGGAGGGTACGGATCCCGTGATCAAGAAAGACGCCAAGATAAAGATAAAAGAGGATGGCAGAGATGTTGAGAAGGACGCAAAATACTACATTGTCCATGCCCTTTTATCATTCAAGAAGTTCGCTCTGAGAGACGGGAGAACGAAGGCGGCTGCAATAGCCGAGGCACTTCTCCTTAACCAGGATTTCAGGGACCCCGAGGAAAAGGAAAGCGAGGAAGATGAGGTCAAACTTGTGAGAGATAATATGCTGAACAGGAAAGCGGTGAAAGCGGAGGCATGAAAGGTGATATTATGGAATTAACAAGAGGAGACGTAACTACCTCGGACTCCGCTTCCTTAACGTCCAAGGGTCAACGGGACGCATCGGGTTTTCTATTTCCTAAAGGTTGTTTTGGGCATTGTCAAAAGGGAGGGGCACGGAAAAGGCATATGGGTAATCGCTCATCTGTGGTTCTTTTGTCCTGAATCGTTGTGGATATAAGGTTGGTAAATTGCTATGAAATCAATGAATTTAGCTTTTGAGTTCAGAGACCAGCGTACGAGTATGACCTCAACAAATGCTTCATCCAGACGACAATTTTTATATTAGCAAAATAAATTGTTATTAGTGGAGGTCAAATATGCAATTTGGAATGCCTTATGGAATGATGGACGGTTATGGCATGGGTTACGGAGCTGGAATTATCGGGTTGATATTCTGGGTACTTGTAATCATAGGGTTAGTGCTGCTTATCAAATACCTGTGGGAAAGCGGTGGAGCTAAAAGAGAACAGGAATCAGCACTTGAAATCCTGAAGAAAAGATACGCCAGAGGAGATATTAGCAAAGAAGAATTCGAAGAGAAAAAGAAAGATCTGTAATGAATAAATGGAGGCGTTTTAAAATGAACCGGGAGGCAAGATATGGATAAGAAAAATCTAGCTTTATTAGGTGTTGTTTTGATTGTTATAGGCATAGCAGGATTGGTTCTCAGCTCCGGATACTCAGGTCTCACTTATGGGGGATATCCTGCTGGATATTCACCACAATGGGGCGGCTATGGAGTGATGGGTCCTGGAGGTATGATGGGCGGTGGAATGATGGGAGGAGGCATGATGGGTGGCCCGAGCAGTATGATTGGATATATGATGCAGATGATGGGCGGGAATATGCTTGTGAGTGGCTCCGTCCCATATAATCCAAATGAAAGCCTGGTCAGCCTGAAACAAGCCAGTGAGATTGCAAAAAAATATCTGGCTGCTCAGAATAATCCGGATTTAGAGGTTGCAGATATGGAAGAATGGGAATTCAACTTCTATGTAGAATATAAAGAAAAAAGCACAGGAACAAAAGCATTTCAGATGCTAATAGATAAGTATAGTGGTAGTTTTTCACCAGAAATGGGTCCTAATATGATGTGGAACACAAAATACGGCATGATGAGCACACAGTCAGGTTCTATGACCCAGACAAAAGAGCAGGCAATGGCATCTGCCCAGCAGTTTCTGGATTCTCGACTTCCGGGAACGAAGGCAGAAGATAGCGGAGTGTTTTATGGTTACTACCATTTTGATGTAAAGAAGGATAACAAAATGTATGGAATGATGGATGTGAATGGGTACTCTGGACAGGTATGGTATCATACCTGGCATGGGAATTTTATTCGGGAGGACTAAGAAATCATTTAAGACTGGAAATCAAATAGAATCACCACTTCATTCAAAAAAACGAGGTACATTATGAAAAAAGTGATCTTTGACATCGCCGGCATGCGCTGCGGAGCGTGTGCAGTGGGCATAGAACTGACGCTTACAAAAAAGAAGGGAATCAAAAGTGCGAAAGTCTCCTTGAACGAGAGAATGGCAGTCGTAGAATACGATCCTGCAATAGTGGCAGCATCGGACATTGCAAAAGCTGTAACCAATCTCGGATATATTGCAACAGCAAGAAAATAAAATGAGCGATTGTGGTAAGTGAGGTGCTAAAATTTGAAAGCCTGGTGTGAGAGTCATATATAGAATCAGAAAATAATATCTATTGAAAAATAACTATTTCAGGCAATCAAGCATCATAGAGTATTCCATGGTAGTTATAAGCATATCACTCTCAGGCACGGAATTAAAGGAATTCGATAATATCACGGATAAAATGGGCTTTTCCAGCCGTTCGGATGCTGTCCGTGAAGCCCTGCATAGATTTGTCGCCCAGAATAGATGGATAGAGCATATTGATGACGGTACTCCATTTATCGCAACCATTGTTTATGATGATAAGAGAGAACAGCCAGTACACAACATTATACATGATTTTAAAAATATAGTAAAATCTGCAACCCACACTCATTTTGGCGACAGGTGTGCTGAGTGGGTAATCCTTCAGGGAGATAATGACAGTATCAAACAGTTTGTAGAGCGCATATCTGCGGTAAAAGATGTTATGATCTGCCGCTGTTCCGTCTGATTTTTATTAACTTTCAGCCAGTTTCTTAGCACAATCTACTTTTAAAAGTGTGTAATACAGGTCTGCATGGTTGAGCTAAAGGACTTTGAGTTAAAAATCAAAGGCTTGGACTGCCCTTCCTGCGCCATGAACGTGGAAAATGCAGTCAGGAAACTGGGCGGTATCGCTGAGATAAACGTGGATTTCATTGTTGGTAAAGCAGCGATAAGGTATGACCCGTCCCTCACCAACACATCAGAAATTATAGAGGCGATTGAAAAAGCCGGATATATTGCTCTTGAAGATGGGAAGGATGATCACGAAGTAAGCTGTTCCTCATGTTCAACCGATATTTTTGAGGAAAAACTTCCTCTCTGGAAACAACGGAATATACGTATTATAGCACTTTCGTCCATGTTACTGGTTCTTGGGCTTTCCATAGAATATGTAACGAGGTCGACAGCTTTATCTCACATTCTTTTCCTGTTCGCGGGAGTAATTTCAGGATACAGCATAGCTAAAAAGGGTGTATCTTCGCTCCTGAAAAAACGCCTTGACATGAATATCCTGATGACAATTGCTGCAGTTGGTGCTTTCTCCATCGGCTACGGGGAGGAGGGGGCATCTGTGCTTTATCTGTTCTTCATTGCCGAGTTCCTGGAAGACTATGCAGGTGAAAGGGCAAGAAAATCCATCGGGGCGCTTGTTAAGCTTGCGCCTGAGACAGCCATTGTAATAAGAGAGGGAAACGAGGTAAACTTACATGTTCATGATGCGAATATCAATGATATTACAATTGTCAGACCGGGTGAGAAAATACCTCTTGACGGTATTGTGATTAGCGTGAATCGAGTGTAAATCAGGCCGCGATTACTGGTGAATCGATGCCAGTTCATAAAGAGATAGGCAATCCTGTCTATGCGGGAACCCTGAATGAGCACGGATATCTTGAAATAAGAGTTTCAAAAAGGTCTGAAGATACAGTAATTTCAAAGATCGTCAAGTTGGTTGAGGAAGCTGAACGAAAGAAATCCCCGACTGAGAAGTTCGTTGATAAATTTGCCCGCTATTATACACCTGCGGTGATATTCTTGGCAGCGGGTGTGGCGGTTGTTCCAAGCCTTGTTTTCGGTAAGCCTTTTGATGAATGGCTTTACAAAGCCCTGGTTCTGCTTGTTATTTCCTGCCCCTGCGCCCTTGCAATTTCTACGCCTGTATCCATGATATCGGGAATAACAGGCGCTGCAAAGAACGGGGTATTAATAAAGGGCGGAAATTATATTGAAGAGATGGCTAAGGCAAAGGTTTTTGTTTTTGATAAGACAGGCACCCTGACAGAAGGAAGACCGGTGGTAACAGATGTACTGGAGGTTAATAATTATTCAGCCAATGAAATAGTGGAGATAGCCGCATCCATAGAGTCGTTATCCGAGCATCCTCTTGCGAGGGCAGTTGTGGCGAAAGCTGAATCCGGTTGCATGAGTCTAAAATCTGCCAGCGAATTTAAGGCAATTCCAGGTAAGGGTGTAAAAGGAAACATAGATGGAAAAATGTATTACATCGGCAGTCCTGCCATGTTTTCTGGGCTATCAATCCCTTTTCCGCATGCAAAAGTCAGAGAACTCGAAGAAGAGGGTAAGACAGCAATACTTTTAGGGAATCGGGAATGCATGGGAATTATTGCTATAATGGACAAAATACGCAATGCTGCACCTGAAACCATAATCATGGTAAAGAAGACAGGGGTGAGGGTGGTGATGCTGACAGGAGACAATGAGAAAATTGCAAAGGCGATTGCAAACAAACTTGGGATCGATGAATGCCATTCAAGTCTTCTTCCTGAAGATAAGGTAAGGATTGTTGAAGAGCTGGATCAGAAATATGGTAAGGTTGTAATGGTAGGTGATGGAGTGAACGATGCGCCTGCGCTGGCGAAGTCGAACGTCGGCATTGCGATGGGGGCTATAGGCAGCGATGTTGCACTTGAGGCTGCTGATATAGCGTTAATGCATGATGATATATCCAAACTGCCTTATTTATTGAAGCTCAGCAAAAAAACACTTGGGATAGTTAAGGAGAATATCTTTACATCAATCGCAATAAAAGGAAGCTTTGCCATTCTTGCTTTTCCTGGCATCGTGACTCTCTGGATGGCAGTGGCGTTTGGAGATATGGGTCTTTCTCTGCTCGTAATAGTGAACGCGATGCGGCTATCGGTGTTGAAATGACACTGTTTATTTGGAGAATAGAATGATCAAGAATAGTGCTGAGGTATTTGATAAAAATTGGGAAAATTATGAAGATTGGTTTGAGAGACATAAAAGTATTTATTCCTCAGAACTTAAAGCCCTGAAAAAAGTTATTCCTGAGGGTTTGGGTCTGGAGATCGGTGTTGGAAGCGGGAGATTCGCTCAACCTATTGGAGCAAAAATAGGCATTGATCTCTCAATAAACATGATAAAGCTTGCAAGAGGGCGTGGTATTCAAGTGATCCAGGGAGCAGGTGAAAATCTGCCATTTAAAGATAATACCTTTGATTTTGTTCTCATAGTGGTTACTCTTTGTTTTGTAAAAAATCCAGTAAATGTTCTGAGAGAGGCTCGCAGGGTTTTAAAAAGAGGCAGCAGACTGATTGTTGGGGATATCAATAAAGATAGCCAGTTAGGAAGGCTCTATGAAGCCAAAACGGAGAAAAGTGCGTTTTACAAAATAGCAACCTTTTATTCAGGTGACGAAATTATTGGAATGTTTGATGAGGTAGGAATAAGATATTTAGAATCGTATCAAACCCTTCTGCAACCTCTCGCTCCTGAAATGCAGGAAGAGCCTGTAACAGGATTTGATAAAGGTGGATTCGTTGCTGTCGTTGGAGTGAAGTAATAATAATGGAACTGAAAAAGACATTTGGTTTATTCGATGCGCTGAATATTGGAATAGGCGCAATTATCGGGGCAGGTATCTTTGTGGTAACTGGTATAGCGGCAGGTCTTGCAGGCCCTGCGCTGCTCTTATCCTTGCTCATAGGCGCTGGCATTTCCGCATTCTCAGCCTTGAGTTTTGCAGAGCTGGCATCCTTTATCCCTAAAGAGGGAGGCGGTTACGAGTTTGCCCACGAACTTGTCTCGCCTTTCGCAGGCTTTATTGCAGGCTGGTTATGGCTTCTATCCAACGTGGTGGTGGGTGCGGTAGTGAGTCTGGGATTTGCAAGCTATCTTGCAATATTTATCCCGCTTCCTGTGAATATAGTTGCAGGATTGGCATGTCTTGCTATCACCCTGATAAATTATCTTGGCGCCAGGGAGTTGGGATCTGTCAATAATGCCCTGGTGGTATTAAAGCTGTTCATCCTGGCTTTTTTTGTTGCCTTCGGCATAGGGGCAGTGAAGTCTGGAAATTTTTCGCCATTTATGCCAAATGGAGAAGTCGGGGTAATGAAGGGCGCCGCAATCATATTTTTTGCATACTCAGGATTTGCAAGAATAACGCTGATCAGCGAAGAGGTGAAGAATCCTAAGAAAATAATCCCTCTTGCGATAATCCTTGCGCTTGGTATATCGACTGTCATCTACATGCTTGTGAGTTTTACTGCCATAGGTCTTGTGGGACATGAGGGACTTGCAGTATCGGGTTCGCCTCTTGCAGACGCTGCCCGCTCGGAGAGCAATAATGCAGCTTTTCTTATCTCAATAGGCGCCCTCGCTGCTACCCTGAGCGTTCTTCTGACAACGCTTCTTGGATTATCCCGTGTTTCCTTTGCCATGGCAAGAAACCGGGACATTCCTGAATTCTTTATGAAACTTCATCCAAAATATTCTGTGCCTTACAACGCGATACTGGCCTTTGGTCTGATGATGACCATTTTTGCCGTATTTACAGATTTAACCAGAGCAGTCGCAATATCCAATTTTGCCTCGTTGCTGTATTATGCTATCGCTAACTATGCTGCGTTAAGGCTGAAAAAACCAGTGTTTCCTCGTGTGGTTCCTGTTCTCGGATTAATAACCTGTGTAATGCTGCTGTTTTTCCTTGCACGGGATGCATGGATAATAGGTAGCATCGCTCTCCTGGCAGGTATAGTGTACTATCATGGCGTGAAGGTCAGGCATGTTTTTCATACATAGCTTGGATTCGCTACTGGAATCATATTCGAATGTGCAATCAGGCATTATAAAGAAAATATCGTAACAATAATTGCTTTTCAATCTGATCATAGTTAAATTCAAATATTAGTATATTCAATTATGTGAATATGAAAGAAAAAACGATTGCTTTAATTCTCATTATAATTTTAGTGATAGCAATAGCGGTAGTTATTGGAGCAAATTCCTATGCCGACCAGTATGGCTACTATGGCCAGCAAGGTTATGGATCAATGATGGGAGGAATGAGAGGTAATATGATGGGTTCCGGAATGATGGGGGGCTATGGCGGGATGATGAACGGCTACGGTCAAGGAAACGGATACGGAAACGGAATGATGGGCGGCGGATATAACAATGATTCATTCTCCTCCAACGGGGAGCGTGTTTATTATACAGGTATTGACAGCACGGGCAGGCGGATTGGTTTTGAGGGAGGGCCCATGTGGCTTAACATGCGTGGTGGAAGCTGTGTAAACTGTCATGGAACAAATGGTAAAGGAGGAGTTCCTGTGATTATGGGCACTGAGATACCGGAAGATTTGACCAATCTTTATGCACCCCATTCCCATGGGGATGAAAAAATGGTACCATATAACGATGATCTCCTGAAGAGAGCCATAACAAAAGGGATAGACGCCAATGGTGAAAACTTAGATCCGACCATGCCGAGATGGTACATGCCTGAGAAGGATTTAAATGATCTTGTAACCTACATTAAAACTTTACAAACTGAAGATCAAAAATAACGTATAAGCTGTTAGAAATCTCTTTAGTATGACAAAATCTTTCATCCTTGCGGAAAAATGTCTTTACTGCGCTGAGTGCCTTGCTGCAAAGGCATGCCAAAGCAAGGCAATATTCAGGATGGATGCAAAAGAACCTGCAATCATCGAATCACGTTTCTGTCACGGCTGCGGCATGTGTATTGAGGCATGTAAGGGCGGTGCAATAGTAATAGTGCTTTGAGTTCAATTGGAGATTGAAATGATAGACGACTATTCTCAGGCATCAGAAAGAAATCGAACAGCTTCATACATGATAATATTCGAATATGTTTATGAATCTTAATTATGGATAAGAGAATACGAGGAATTATGGAAGAATACAATAAAAAAACTGAAAACTGCATGATGTGCGGTGAGGAACTTGAATATTTGACCACAGCCATTCCGGTAACATGCACCTATTGTGGGAAAGCAGAATCCGCTAACATTCACTGTCCCTCTGGTCATTACGTATGCAACGAATGCCATGCCGGTGATTCAATTAAGATCATCACCCAGTTCTGTCTTTCTTCAGACTCCAAAAACCCCATGGAAATGGCAAAGATCATTATGAAGCATCCCACCATGCCCATGCACGGTCCTGAACATCATGCCATGATCGCGGCAGTACTTGTTACTGCATACAAGAATCTCACAGGCAAAGCGACGGATGAAGAAATTAAAGAGGCTATACGGCGCGGCGCTACTGTGCCAGGCGGCTACTGCGGTTTGTATGGGACTGACGCGGCTGCTATTGCCACAGGCATTGCCATGAGTACCATACTGAAAGCCACCCCTTTGACAGATTATGAAAGGCGAACTGCAAATATGATGACTTCAAGGGCACTTGCAGCTATAGCAAGTAACAGGGGAGCCAGATGCTGTAAACGAAGCACCTTTACTGCAATAGAATCGGCAAACCAATATTTCAAAGAAGTGCTTGGCGTGGAACTTGAGCATATTCCGGTATCAATACTCAAATGCGAGCATAGCTCCAGGAATAAGAACTGTGCTAAAGCTGATTGCAGGTTTTATGCCGTAAAGGTGGGGTCGTTGTAATCGCCAGTGTAAAGGAATAATATAAAAGTGAAGGGAAGATTCATATATATGAATATTCATAACTTGGAATATGATTTTAGAATCCAAAATTGAAGAGATGTATAATAAATGAGCAATAAAGATTCAACATTGTGGGTACTCATCGCGCTACTTATGGTAGTAGTCCTGTTGTTTTTTGGAGGCGGAATGATGGGTTTCGGAATGGGCTTTGGCATGGGCTTTGGAGCCATTATAATGATATTATTCTGGGGAACAATAATCTGGCTTGTGATTTCACTTATAAATGCCGGAACACGAAAATCAGAAGAAACGCCTGATTCCGCGCTTGATATCCTGAAAAAGAGATACGCCAGGAGCGAAATAACACCAGAGCAGTACCACGAGATGGAGAAGAATCTGACGGGGTAAACATGGGGTGGTACGGGAACTGGGCGGTTGTGATTGCAAGCATTCTATTCTTCACGCTTTTTGCTGCTGGATTTGCTTATGCTCCAAAAAAGCGCGACTGGAAGACGCTTGGAATATATGAAGCTTTCATGGTCGCCCTGTTTACAGAGATGTTTGGTTTTCCCCTTACTATTTTCCTTTTATCCTCGATCCTTGGTATCTCAATACAGCCCACTGGCGAAACCGGTCATCTTATAGCAGTTGCACTTGATCGCCTCGGAATACTGCAACTTGATAAAGGAGTGTTTCTGGTGATGGCGGTAAGCTCGATCATGATTCTGATAGGGCTTGCCATGATCGTGCTGGGATGGAGGAAAATACATAAAGCCACAGGATTTGTGAAAGACGGCATCTACAGATATTCCCGCCACCCGCAGTACCTGGGTATTTTACTGATTACTTCAGCATTCATTATCCAGTGGCCCACTATACTGACTGTAATAATGTGGCCAATCCTGGTTGTCATGTATATTCGGCTTGCAAAGAAAGAGGAAAAAGAGATGGAAGAAAAGTTTGGAGAAGAGTATCTGGAATATCGAGAAGAGGTTCCAATGCTTCTTAAAATCTTTAGTGTTAAAATATGAATCGGAGTATCTATGGATAAAAAAATCTTTGAAATGCATGCAGAGATATGTAAGGTCTTCACGAATCCCAAAAGACTGGAAATAATAAACCATCTAAGAGATGGAGAGAAAACAGTGAACGAACTGACCGAACTGGCTGATGTGCCGCAGGCAAACGTTTCGCAGCATCTCACAGTCTTGAGGCAGAATAATGTTGTTACCACAAGAAGAAATGGAGCTAATATTTACTACAAAATCGCAAACCCGAAAATCTTGCAGGCATGCGATTTAATGAGGGAAGTTCTTCTGGAACAATTAAAGGAGAATGAAAAGTTAGTAAAGAGGATGTCATGAAAATAGGAATAATAATAAACACAAACGAGCCAGAAACAGTGTGGAATGCCTTTAGATTCGGCACTACTTCTTTACTTATGGAGCACGAGGTAAAAGTGTTTCTCCTGGGTAAAGGTGTTGAGAGTGAAAATATTCAGGATGAAAAATTCAATGTTCAGGAACAGATAGGACTGTTTGTAGAGCACAAAGGTCAGATCTTTGCTTGCGGAACTTGCCTGAAAATAAGGCATATGCCAGGAAGTGAAGTCTGCCCGATCTCTACAATGCATGATATGCTCCATATAGTCGAAGAATCTGACAAGGTTTTAGTATTTGGTTAAAAAGGTGAAAAAATGATAATAAATCGCGTAGATGTAGATAAATTCAAGGAAACGGTTGAAAAAGCAAGAAAAGACCCTGCTACTGGCAAGAAAACAATGGAGATAGAGGGTGAATGGAGGATAGGCAAAACTGGCCCCCAGTTTGAATCAAAGATAAAAACAGAAAAGGGAGGAGAGATTACCCTTCAATCCGATGAGACACTGATTCTGGGTGGCGGCGGCACGGCCCCTAACCCTGTGCAGTACTGTATATACGGCCTTATTGCCTGTTACGCAGCCACCTTCGCAAAATGGGCTGCGATTGAGGGAATTGTACTTAAAAACTTTAAGATAAAAGCTACGTCGAACATGGATCTGACAGGGGCATTCGGTGTCACTCAAAACCCTATATTAGAGCATCTCAAATGGGAAATGATAGTGGATACAGATGCCAGTATGGAAAAGTTAAACAGGCTGAATGAAATCGCCAAGGAGAGATGCCCCGGCTATTACTGCGTAACACATGAGATTTTCCCTGAGATCAAAATAATAAAGCAATAAGAGAGATGAGAGTTGCAGTTGTTTCAAGTGACGGCAAAGTTATCAACCAGCATTTTGGAAAAGCTCCCTGCTTTTTGATATTTGATGTTAATTGCGGCAAAATACAATTCATAGAAGCCAGAGAGACCATACCGCTGTGCGGTTCGACAGATTACGGGCATGCAGATGATACTTTGAGCAGAACAATCTCTTTGATTGCGGATTGTGAGGCTGTGCTTTGCGCCAGGATTGGAAGTGGCGCAGAGGAGGAATTAAGAAAAAACGGGATCAAACCAATAGAAGCTCCCCATTTTATTCATGACGCTTTAAGAATTATATCCAATGAATGACCAAATCGATGAAATAAGGACAGAGATTGAACGAGAAAAAATTGCGAGGGATATACTTGGAGTAGCTGATATTGCAGATGAAACTGAGATAAAGAAGAAGTACTGGCTGCTGGCGATGGAAACCCATCCTGATCTTAATCCATACGATAAGGAAAGAGAGAACAGGTTCAAATTAATAAGCGAAGCATATGAATATCTTATTACACGGAAGTGTGGAAGCCGCTACGCTTTTTTTAGGAATGGAATTGTAAGAAATAAAGGCTCTTCGAGCATATATTGTGAATCAGGTTACTTCAAATGGTGGAAGATGGCATTTTTCTAAAGAGCTTGGACTATTTCAAGGAAGCTTTTCCCGGAAGGATAAATCAAATACTCAAGAGTAAAGAAGAGGGAAAAAAGATAATAGGAACACTCTGCCTTTATGTCCCGGACGAACTCATCTATGCGTGCGGCGCGGACCGGGTAATACTATGCGGTGGAAGAAGCGCCCCCATTGAAGCAGCTGAGGAATATTTGCCACGAAATCTCTGCCCTCTGATTAAATCCTCCTTCGGCTCTGTAATTGACCAGAAATGTAGCAAGACAAGATCCTGTCCTCATTTTGGTCTTGTTGATCTCATTATTGCAGAGGCTACATGTGACGGAAAAAAGAAGATGTATGAACTCCTGAACCAGTACATCCCAACCCATGTCATGGACCTTCCCCAGAAGCCTGAAAATCAAAACGCAATGGAATACTATATAAAAGAACTGGAAAGCTTAAAAGACGTTCTGGAAAATCTGACCGGCAATAAAATCACTGACACTCAACTCAGGAATGAAATAAAGTCTGCAAATGAGACAAGAAAACTGCTCCATGTAATCTATGAATTAAGGAAAAGAGACTCACCCCCAATAAGAGGAACGGAAATGCTAAAAGTTCTTCAGCAAATGCATTTTCTGGCTCCCGACGAGTTCAGAAAGAATCTTGTTTTACTGCTCGATGAGCTAAAAGTAAAGAAAAGGGAGAACTCCGGGCCGAGGATTATGATATCCGGATGCCCGATGGCGTCAGGGAATATGAAGGTTCCAGAGATCATAGAAAATCGAGGTGGACTGATAGTGGTGGAGGAAAGCTGCACCGGCACGAGAGCTTTCTGGGATTTGGTAGATGAGAATAAAGAGCCAATGAGAGCCTTAGCTGAGAGATATCTGAAAATCCCATGTGCCTGCATGTCTCCTAACGACAGGAGAATCGCCCAGATCCTTCAACTTGCCGAGGATTTCAATGTTGACGGGATTGTTTATTATACCCTTCAGTTCTGCCATGGATACAATGTCGAGAAATACAGGGTTGGGGAAGCTTTGAAAAAGTCAAACATTCCTCTCCTCTCTATAGAAACAGACTACAGTGGGGCTGACACTGAGCAGATAAAGACAAGGGTAGATGCTTTTCTGGAGATGCTGGAATGATATCTATTGGAATAGATGCCGGGGCTGCGACCACCAAGGCCGTTGTGCTTCGCGAAAATGAAATAGCAGGATACATCATTATACCTACAGGTTTTGATTTTAGAAAAGCGGGGGAGAAAGCCTTTGAGGAAGTTCTCTCAAATTGCAGCATAGGCGAGAGCGAGGTTGGAAAAATTCTGGCTACAGGATACGGCAGAAGCAGTATTGGATTTGCAGATAAAACTATCAGTGAGATAACAGCCCATGCCAGAGGTGTCGGCTATCTCATCCCGGCAGCCCATACGATAATCGACATCGGCGGCCAGGATAGTAAAGTGATCATCACAGAGAATGGTAAAGTCGTGGACTTTCTGATGAATGACAGATGTGCGGCAGGAACCGGTAAGTTTCTGGAATATACAGCAAAAGCGCTGGAAATATCGCTGAACGAATTGGGAACACTTGCACTGGTTTCAAAAAATCCAGCAAAGATCAGCAGCATGTGCACCGTATTCGCGGAATCGGAAGTTATCAGCTTAAGAGCCCAAAAGACAAAAAAAGAAGATATAGCTGCCGGCCTTATTGAAAGTATTATCCTGCGAACCACTGCAATGGTTAGAAAGCTGGGGATAAAACCTGAATTGGCTTTTGTGGGCGGAGTGGCAAAAAATCCTGGAGTAGTAAAGGCTTTTGAAAAGGCTTTAGATACCAAAGTGCAATTGCCAGGAGAACCCCAGATAACAGGCGCCCTGGGGGCTGCATTGCTTATTTAAATATTATTTAGCATCCCTGAGAGAAACCCATTTTATCAAAGGCATTACAGCATCTCTCAGTTCCGCTCCTTCTTTTGTTAGCGAGTACTCCACTCTGGGAGGTATTTCAGCAAATGATTCTCTTTTGATTATGTCCGCATTCTCCAGTTCTTTTAACCTATCGGCTAACGTTTTTGGACTTATCTTATCCAGCTTTTTTTCAAGTTCGTTGTAGCGCAATTTTTGGTTATTCCCAATCGCACTGATGATCAATAAAGCCCATTTTTTACTGAGGATGCCCATGATACCTTCAATAGAGCACAAACATATATCGTCTTCATACTCCCTGCATCTCTTACTTTCTTTTTGCATAGCGACTTCCTTTTTCAATAGCAGCTATTCAACTTTAAACTTGATAGTTTAAATACTTTATTAACTGAAGTAACTATAAAGATAAAAGGAGGTGAAAAAAAATGTGCCAACAATGCCTTCCCATTACTAAAAATAAAGAACAGCAGATGAATGATAACACAAAAAGTAGAAATAAAGAAACAGTACACGAACAAATCTTGAAAAAAACTTAAAATGTATCTGCCCCTGTTTATGACAGAGGCAGTAATTTATTCATTTATGAGAGGTGATAAAATGGAAATAATAATTATCTTTATGCTCTGGCTGCATTATCTGGCAACAGTTATGTGGATTGGAGGGATGGCTTTCAATATACTGGTTCTTCGTCCTTCAATGGTAGCAATTGACCAAAACCAGCGCCCAGTACTCGGAACTACGGTATTAAAGCGTTTCATTATTTTTGCCTGGTTGAGCATTGCAGCGTTGATTCTTACAGGTATTCCAATCGCCTTTAGCCATGTGGCTTTTGAAAATATTTTCAGCACAACGTATGGAATTGTTTTGCTGAGTAAACATTTTGTAACATTGATAATGATCCTAATTGTTACATGGGTTAGCTTTGTTCTTTCTACAAAGTTAGCATCTTTTGCCCCAAAACCTAACACAATCTTAATTTTAGTAAAAATTAATCTGTCTCTTGGCATACTGGTACTACTATTAACCGCTATCTTGAGAGGTGTATAGTGATAGCCAATAAGCAATAGATATCCTTGATGAACTGAATAACTCGTGCACAGTAATAGCTCCTGAAATGGTAAAGACACTGACAACAAAAGTGTGACAAATTTAAGCGGATATAGAGGAACGGAGATACTGCGAAAGCTTATAGATTGAGGCTCTGATGCGAATATGGGATTATGAAAGCAGTTAAAGTAACGCTCTTTGCACTCGTGCAAGCCTCATATTTTCTTTAGAAGCTTCCTCAATTCTCGCTTTCCAGCAGGACTTTGATTATAGCGGGTATTTCATCTTCATTTCATTTTGCCTCTGCCACTGCTTTTGGATCAAGAACAAGGCTGCATTGGGGACAGAACTTCACATCGGGATGTATCGTTACTTCTGCAAAGAGAGCAAGTCTGTAAAAACAACCCTCTTCTCCTCATTGCCGATTCCGTAATGGCTTTTCATGAATTGATTTGGAATTATTGGTGGATTAGGACCGGAAACAACCTTCGATCAATTAAAGTGGCGGTCGTCTTATCTTATTATCACATTATCATTTTTTGCATCTTGAATTTCGTTATAGTCAGCACGGTGTCGGTTATTTCGCAATTATAACTCGCGTTCTCCCGTTTTTACCCCGGTTTTCAATGTATGTATCCACCAATTTAGCGCTGACTAACTTGTTTAGCGCTTTATGAAATGTGGTATATCCTTTTCTGGTGCGCTTGTGGAAAGCATTGAACAGATCACCCGCCTGCGATGTACCCATTTCAGAAGCTAAGCTTAGCAGTGCTGTTTCCGAATCCGTGAATATCTTCAGATATCTTTTCATTCTTTCATCTGAGGCATCAATGAGTGCCGTTTCCACATCTGTAAACTCTACATTAGTAGAGGCGCGCTTTTCGGCATTAATAACCGAACGCTTCAGGAGATCGATAGCAAACCTGATATCTCCTCTGGACACAGCATAGCCAGTGATTTTTTCTATGATATCGTTTTTCACAACATTGGGGTATAACCCAATCTTTACCCGCCTATCCAGGATATCAAAGGTTTCATCCCAGCTATAGGATGAAAATTTAATGACCGTGGGCATGAATACCGAAGTGAGTCCTTCATCATGTGAAGGACACTGGCTGCTGTGCACTGTGCTCAAACCGATAGAAAGAGGATATTCTTCATAAAGTCTTAAAAAATTGTTCACTACATCATGGAAAATTTTCCTCAGAACCAGAAAATCC
>Ga0172368_10004248_pt1 | contig 16697 bp, 19 predicted proteins | sample Lak11m_FD_114540 | JGI IMG/M metagenome (GOLD analysis project Ga0172368, IMG submission 114540) | Freshwater microbial communities from Kabuno Bay, South-Kivu, Congo - kab_022012_11m | ecosystem: Environmental > Aquatic > Freshwater > Lake | place: Democratic Republic of the Congo: South-Kivu...
GGAAAAAGAAGGAGAAAAATGGCAGAAGTTACAATGCAACAACTTTTTGAAGCAGGAGCACATTTCGGGCACCAAACACAAAGGTGGAATCCGAAAATGGCTCCATTTATTTTTACTTCAAAAAATAAGGTTCATATTATAGATCTCGCTCAAACTGTGAAAAAAATGGAGGAAGCCAAAAAATTCATTGAAGAGGTCGTTTCTGGCGGCGGAAAAGTTCTTTTTGTCGGAACAAAAAAGCAGGCACAGGACATTATTAAGGCTGAGGCGGAAAAGTGCGGTATGCCGTATGTCTCAGAAAGATGGCTTGGCGGAATGCTGACAAACTTTACCACCATTGCCTCAAGAACTAAGTACCTGAAAGATCTCGAAAGAAAACTCGAAGAAGGTTCAGATATGACAAAAAAAGAAAAGCTTAAGGCCGAGGAAGAGCTCGCAAAGCTTAAGGCTAACCTTGGCGGTATTATGGATTTGACAAGAGTCCCCAGTGCAGTATTTGTTATAGATATAGCAAAAGAGTCAACTGCTGTAAGAGAAGCTCAGAAGATGGGTCTGCCAATCGTTGCAATAGCGGATACAAACGTAAATCCTGATATCGTCGACTACCCAATCCCCGCAAATGATGATGCGGTTAAGGCAATCAAGATTATCACAGAGTATATTTCTGACGCGATTAAAGCAACGCCGATTAAAAACCAAGCCAAAGAAGATGCAGTTGAAACAGGCAAAGCTACAGAAGAGGAAATTCCTGAGGTGGAGATTGAGAGTGCAGAGAAAATAGAGGAAAAAGACCTAGAGAAAGAGAAAGCTCGTGCCAAGAAAGAAGAAAAAGAAAAGGAGGAGGCATAATGGCGGATATTAAGGCAAGTGATGTAGCGAACTTAAGGAAAATGACCGGCGCGCCGATGATGGATTGTAAATATGCGCTTGTGGAGTCTAAGGGTGATATAGAAAAAGCAATAGAATATTTAAGGAAAAAAGGTGCAGCAACTGCGGCTAAAAGAGCTGATCGTGAAGCTAAAGAAGGCATTGTTGCTTCATATTTGCATGGAGATAAGATAGGAGTACTCGTTGAGGTAAACTCTGAAACTGATTTTGTTGCCAGAAGCGACGACTTCAAGGCTTTTGCTCGTGATGTAGCTATGCATGTTGCGGCAGCGAGTCCTGAATATCTAAAACCGGAAGACATTCCGGCCAAAGTGCTTGATAAAGAAAAAGAAATAGAACTCGAAAAGCTGAAAAAAGAAGGAAAACCGGCAAATATCCTAGACAAAATCTGGGAAGGGAAGCGTGATAAGTTTTTTACTGAAAATTGTTTAATGAACCAAGCTTTCGTTAAAAATCCTGATATAACAATAGAAGATCTTCTCAATGAGACAATCGGTAAAATTGGCGAAAAAATAGAGATAAGAAGATTCTCAAGATTTGAGGTAGGAAAATAAAAGCCACTAATTACAAATAAAAATCCGAATCTACGAATACCAAACATGGATAACAAAATTATAAAAATAAAATCACACAATAATTAGTAGATCAGATACGGATTAGTAATTAGTAAAAGAGGAGAAACGACGATATGATACAAGAAATAATTAAAGAAACTGAACCAAAGTTTAAAAAAGCGGTTGAGATTCTTGAAGAAGATATGGCAGCCATACACACGGGCCGAGCGAGCTCTTCTCTTATTGATGGACTTCTTGTTGATGTATATGGCGCCAAAACTCCTATTAAAGCTATCGCCAACATTTCTATCCCGGAACCGAGATCTATCCTTATACAACCATGGGACAGATCAAATATTCAGCAGATAGAGTCGGCTATTCGTGAGTCAGACCTAAACCTTAATCCGGTAAATACCGGCGAAAACATTCGCATAAATCTTCCCGAACTGACAGAAGAAAGGCGAAAAGAATTTGTGAAAATTGCAAAAGAGAAGGCAGAGAGCGCTAGAGTTTCGATTCGCAATGTCCGCGGTGAGGCATGGAATGCCATAAAAAAAGCGAAAGCTGACGGCAAAATTTCAGAAGATGACATGTACTATGGAGAGGAACAGCTTCAGAAAACAGTTGATAGGTATAATAAGGATATAGAGGAAATTTTATCCAAAAAAGAATCTGAGCTTTTGACTGTGTAAGTTAATATTGGTTTTTAAGCTGAACAAAGTAACGGGGAAGGAGTCTATCTGGAAATTTTAATAACAGTACTTGGCGGACTAATCGTTTTTTCGATTATTGTTTTAGTACATGAGTTTGGCCATTTCATTGCTGCAAAAAAAAGCGGCGTTAAGGTTGAGGAGTTTGCTGTCGGCCTTCCACCGAGGATTTGGAGCAAGAAAAAAGGAGAGACTAGCTACATCATCAATGCTCTTCCTCTGGGCGGATATGTAAAACTTCTTGGCGAAGATGGCGCCAGCGATGACGATCCAAAGAGTATGGCATCCAAGCCTGCTCATATCAAAATCATCATTCTTCTTGCTGGTGTGGCAATGAACTTTTTACTAGGATATATGCTCATAGTGGGCATATATATAGCAGGCGTTACTCAGCCCATTATTCCCGGCCTAGCTGACCAGCCGGGTGTCAAAAGTACTATGAAAGCTCAGGTTGAGAGTGTGGAAAAGGACACTCCAGCAGAGAAAGAGGGTCTTATCCAAGGGGATGTTATAAAGGAAGCCGAGGGACAAAGGATTACTGACAGTGTCAGCTTGATAGCTATAATACAAGAGAAAGTAAACAGAGATCCGTATGCAAAAATAAATGTAGTAGTTGATAGAAACGGGCAAACTCTTTCAAAAAGCTTTAACACATATAAGTTTAAGGAGAGGTCCGGTAACACAGAAGTAGAAGTTAACAGGATCGGCGTCGTGCTAAAGACAGACGGCAAGATATCAGCTGCACCGCTAGCAGCTGTCGGAGCTGGTTTCACTGAGATGGGTTCTTTTGCATCATATTATCTGGGGCAGCTTCCGGGACTTTTGGGATACACCGTAACTCATCTTCATCCTCCAAAGGGAGCTGCGGGTCCGATAGGCATATTCCAGGTTTCAGGTAGTGTTATACAATCTAATGTTTCTATTTTTGTCCAGTGGATTGCACTTTTATCGGTAGCTATAGGCATACTAAATATTATGCCGATACTTCCGCTTGATGGCGGACATGTTTTACTCGTTTTGGTAGAGTCTGCAACAAGGAGAAAAGTACCGCAAAGGTTGAAAATAGCACTGTATGCTGTTGGGTGGGTAGCTCTTGGGGCACTAATCGTTATGCTTACTCTACAGGATTTAAAAATAATCTGATTTTTGATATCATTAACTAGTTAAGGTAAGAAAGAATGAAGATAAGCCAACTTTTTACAAAAACAACAAGAAATATTTCAAAAAGCGCAGAGAGCAGAAACCACGATCTTTTAGTTCGCGGTGGTTATGTAGATCAGTTAATGGCCGGCGCTTATACTTATCTTCCTCTTGGCAGTAGAGTGCTGCAAAAAATCGAAAATATTGTTCGCGAAGAGATGCTTGCTATAGACGGACAGGAAATTCTGATGCCGGCACTTCAGCCAAAGGAAAACTGGGCTAAAACAGGGCGCTGGGATACTATGGATGATCTCTACCGTTTCACTAGTTATTATTCAAAAACAGACATTGCGCTTGGTGCCACTCATGAAGAGATTGTGTCTCCGCTTGCAAAGAAATTCATCTTCTCCTACAAAGATTTGCCAAAGTATGTTTTTCAGATTCAAACTAAGTTTCGTGATGAAAAAAGACCAAAGTCAGGGATTCTTCGTGGACGCGAGTTTCGGATGAAGGATCTCTACTCTTTTCACACCGACGAGAAAGATTTAAACAAATATTACGATCAGGTCATAAAATCTTATGAAAAGATATTTGAAAGAGTCGGGTTGAAGGATAAAACATACTTAACATTTGCGCCCGGTGGAACGTTTTCAAAGTTCTCCCATGAGTTCCAGACAGAGTCAGAAGTCGGCGAAGATACTATATATATTTGCCGAGATTGTAAAATGGCAATTAACAAAGAAATTATATTAACCCAAAAAGAATGTCCAAAATGTGGCAAAACGGATCTTGAAGAAATAAAAGCTATCGAAGTCGCAAACATCTTCAAGCTAAAAACAAAGTTTACAGATCTATTTAAAGTCAAATATCTAGATGAAAAAGGAAAGGAAAATCCGGTTATTATGGGGTGTTATGGCATAGGACCCTCGAGGATTATGGGCACGATCGTAGAAGTTTTATCCGACGACAAAGGTATTATCTGGCCGAAGGAAGTTACTCCTTACCATGTTCATCTGATTGATTTAAAGTCTGGCCCAGAAGCAGAAAAGGCAGCCAAAGCGCTTGAGGCTGAAAATATAGAAGTACTGTGGGATGATAGAGATGAGTCGGCTGGGGTAAAGTTTGCAGATAGCGATCTTCTGGGTATACCAATCAGGGTAGTTGTTTCAGGCAAGTCATTAAAATCAGGTGGACTCGAGCTGAAATTTAGAGATCAAAAAGAGACAGAAATTCTTAAAGAGGAAGACCTAATTAAGAGAATAAAAGAATGTTATGCTAAATAAATTTTTTGGATATTTTTCACATGATGTTGGGATAGATTTAGGTACTGCGAACACTCTTGTCTACGTACGAGGCAAGGGTATCGTTATAAATGAACCCTCTGTAGTTGCATTAAACACCAAAACAAAACAAATTTTAGCTATTGGTGATGAAGCTAAAAAAATGGTCGGACGAACTCCGGCAAACATAGTTGCCACTCGACCATTAGTTGATGGGGTAGTGAGCGACTTTGAAATTACAGAACAAATGCTCAAATATTTCATTGATAAGGTACACAAAGAAAGCTTTACGCTTTTTCCTCGTCCGCGAGTTGTTGTTGGTATTCCGTCTGGCGTAACTGAAGTAGAAAAAAGAGCGGTTGAGGATGCCACTATGAACGCAGGAGCAAGGCAGGCATTTCTGATAGAAGAACCCATGGCAGCAGCGATAGGAGCAAGGCTTCCTGTCCAAGAACCGGCAGGTTCGATGATTGTAGATATAGGTGGTGGTACTACTGAAGTTGCTGTGATTTCTCTGGGTGGTATTGTTGCCTCACGATCTCTCAGAATTGCAGGTGATGAACTTAACGAAGATATCATTCAGTTTGCCCGAGATGAATTTAATTTATTACTTGGAGAAAGAACTGCAGAAGAGATTAAAATAGCTATTGGTAGCGCATATCCTAGCGATGAAAAACTAGAAGCAGTCATGAGAGGAAGAGATTTGGTAAGTGGGCTGCCAAAGTCAATAACGATTATGAGCGACCATGTCAGAAAAGCAATGTCTAAATCCATCGGGCAGATAGTAGATGCAGTTAAAATGACGGTTGAAGAAACTCCGCCAGAGCTTGTAGCTGATATCATGGACCGAGGAATAATACTAGCAGGTGGCGGCGGGCTTCTTCGCGGTCTTGATAAACTGCTTGCTATGCACACAAAAATGCCGGTGCATATTTCAGATGATCCGCTTACAAGTGTGGTACGCGGAACAGGCTTAGTACTCGAAGATATTGAATCGCTGAAGGATGTTTTAGTAACGACACAATATGAAAAATCACCCAAGGTTTAAATAGTGAGTTATAAAATAGTAGGCGCATGAAGAAAATATCATTTCTAATATTTTTTAGCATAATAATTATTATATTTAGCCTTCTTTTTTTTAAGTCTAAGGGCTCATTTTCTGGTATAGACTCTGGGATTGGTAGAATCTTTGCTCCTGTTGGAGCGGTATTTTCAAATGCTACTAGTGGAGTGAAGGATTTTTTTTCAAATATAGGGAATATTGGAAATCTTCAAAAGGAAAATAAAGAACTCCGCACAAGAGTTAATGGGCTGGAATCCGAAAATGCTCGTATGTCTGTAGGGGCAAAAGAAAATGAAGCGCTCAAAAGAGAGTTGAAGTTCGCGCGTGATAGTGGTTTTGAAACTATATCGGCAAACATATCTTTTTTTGATCCAACGAATATCCGAGAAACCATCACAATAAACAGGGGTTCAAATGATGGAGTCAGAACCAATATGGTGGCTACAAGCGAAGGTTTTTTGATTGGGAAAGTTACTGATGTATATCCATCGACGGCTAAAATTCTTTTGATAACGGATCCGTTGAGTGCCCTGCCGGCAATGTGTACTTCGGTTAATGCCACAGGACTCGTCCAGGGACAGGTAGGTATGGGTATAGTTATGAACCAAATCCCACAGGATATCGAGCTAAAAAAGGGAGAGGTTATTGTGACATCTGGACTGGGCGGAGAATATCCAAAGGGGCTTATTATCGGCAAAGTTGAGAATATAACTAAAAAAAATAACTCAATTTTCCAGTCTGCCTCATTAAGACCGCTTATTGATTTCAAGTCTCTCGAAAGAGTTCAACTAATCAAACAGTGAATTTAAGGTGATTAAATATGATATTGTTTCTAAACATAGTAACTTTTACGTTAGTTGCCTATCTGCAATCTAGCCTTCTTGCAAGGTTCGATATTTTTGGTTTAATGCCAAACTTAGCGCTTATACTTATTACAGCATTTTCATTTCACAGGAAGACATACATGGCTTATATATTTGCGTTTGTGTATGGTCTGGTTTTAGACTCTATTTCGGGCGGTCCCTTTGGAATACATATCGCCACATTTATGCTGATAGTCTTTGCTTGCAGCTTATTGTCAGAGGAAACTCGTTCAACTGTTAGCACGATGGTATCTACTGTAGTCATCTTGGTGGCGTCAGCTGTTTTCTATTTATCTTTTTGGATAATACTTTCATGGCAGTCAAAAAATTTTGCTTTTTCGGGTATTTTATTCGTTTTAGGAGAAATATTAGTAACCACTGGTGTTTTTGTTGTAACTTTTCCTTATTTGAAAAAGTTTTTTCTGTGGGAAGAGGCTGTTGAGGCGAGGAAATAACAATGGCTAGAAAAAGAAAAGATATTTTTAAAAATCTGGTAGGACTTCAGGGCGGGAACAAAAAATGGCGGCTAGGAGACGGCGGGACAAAAGACAATGAAAAGTGGATTTATCACATTATGTCGGCTGACCGCGAAGCGCCCAAGATTGAAAGTGATCGCAACATTAAGCCATTTATTATAATGGGTGTGACCTGTATGCTGTTTTTTTCTTTAATTATAGGCAAAATATCATATCTACAAATCACTCGTGGAGGTGAAAACAGAACATTAGCTGAGTCGAACAGAAGCCGTGGTAATATTATTCGCGCTCCGCGTGGTATCATATATGACAAAAAACATATAAAGCTTGTCAAAAATACTCCTAGCTATGAAGTTGCAGTGGTGCCAATAGATTTACCCAAAGATACAAATGATAAAAATAATGTATTTAAATCTTTATCTCTTTTGCTCAATATTCCAGAAACTGAAATTCGTCAGAAAATAGATGAAAAAGGCGATAACTATACCCAACCGATACTTTTGAAGGAAAACATATCAAAAGATGACTCATTTATAATTTCATCCAAGACGCTAAAAGGGGTGAATGTCTCAGTAAATCCGATTCGTGAATACCTTGATGGAGGCGAGCTTTCTCATGCGCTCGGTTATGTCGGACGTATTAGTGAAGATGAACTAAATACACGCCAAAATGAATATATGTTAACTGACTATATAGGTAAGTCCGGACTGGAAAAATCTTATGAGGAAATACTGCGCGGCGAAGATGGTAGCCAAAGATATGAAGTTGACTCAACAGGAAAAGTTGTAAAGTTTCTAGGTTCCAGTGAACCGAAACTAGGTAACAGTGTTGTTTTGTCTCTCGACTTTGAGCTTCAGAAAAAACTATCCGATACTATAAAAAAAGTGATGTCAAAAAATACAGGCCTCAAAGCTACTGCAGTTGCTCAAGACCCAAGAACAGGAGAAATACTCGCATACGTTAATATCCCCTCGTATGATAACAATCTTTTTTCGAAAGGTATTTCAGGCAATGACTATTCAAGGCTCTTAGATGACAAGAGTAATCCTCTCCTCGCAAGAGCGATACAAGGAGAGTACCCGTCAGGATCGTCTATTAAACCTTTTGTTGCTGCAGGAGCGCTTCAGGAAGGTAATATTAACGAAAGCAGTTCAGTGAACTCAACCGGCGGTATCAGTATAGGTGAATGGAAGTTTCCGGACTGGAAACCCGGTGGACATGGCATGACAAACGTGACAAAAGCGATTGCCGAGAGTGTAAACACATTTTTTTATGCTATTGGCGGTGGACATGACAATATTAAAGGTCTTGGTCCTGAAAAAATGAAACATTATCTAGAGCTGTTTGGATTTGGGAAAAATACAGAAATCGATGTTGGCGGTGAGATGCGTGGCTCTATCCCTGATCCTGCGTGGAAAGAAAAAACAAAAAACGAAGATTGGTATCTTGGTGATACTTATCATATGGCGATAGGTCAGGGTGATATTCTCGTTACTCCCCTACAAATAGCAAATGCGACTTCAAGCATCGCAAATGGCGGTACTCTATATAAGCCAAAGTTTGTTTGCGAGATAGTTGACGAAAATGATAAAGTGCTTGAAACAAAAAAACCGGAGCTTTTAAACAAGGACTTTATCTCGGCTAAAAATCTTGAAATTGTTAAAAGGGGCATGAGACAAACGGTAACAGCGGGGAGCGCTCGCTCTTTAAATGACTTACCCGTAGCGGTCTCGGGAAAAACAGGAACAGCACAGTTTGGGCCTGATGAGAAAAAATATCACGGTTGGTTTACATCTTTTGCACCTTATGACAACCCTGAGATTACCTTAACTGTTTTAGTTGAAGGTTCCGGTGGCGGTGACGTGACAGCCGTACCAATTGCAAAGGAAGTTTACAAGTGGTATTTTGGAGGAAGGAAATAGGAGACATTATGACAGACGTTAGACCAAGTTGGGATGAATACTTTATTGGACTGATGCAGGAAGTGGCCAAAAGGGCCACTTGTGACAGAGGTAAAAGCGGTTCGTTAATTGTCCGAGATAATCGTATACTTAGTACCGGTTATGTTGGTTCACCACCGGGGCTTCCTCATTGTGATGAAGCCGGCCATCTTATGAAAAAAATGGTTGATGAGGATGGAACTGTCAGAGAACATTGTGTCAGGACAATTCACGCAGAACAGAACGCTATACTGCAGGCAGCGAAGTATGGACCATCTATCGAAGGTGCAACAATATACTGCAAAATGGAGCCTTGCCGTGTCTGCGCCATGATGATAATCTCTACTGGTATAAAGCGAGTAGTTTGTATGCGAAAATACCATGCCGCGCAAGAATCAAGGGAAATGTTTAAAAAGTCGGGTGTGGAGCTTGTGGTTTTAGAAGATAAAGTAGAAACTTATAGCAACCAGTAACTTTAGTATTGTATTTTTTCTCATAGTTCGTAATAATTGAAGTAGATTTAAAAAGTAGGAGGGTCGTTTTCGGACGAGCTTTTTTTGTCTGTAAGAATTTTTGTACCTTGGCACTAAAAATATTACACAATCGAAAGGAATGAGAATGTCTGAAAGAGGCAGGTTCATTGTTTTGGAAGGAATTGATTATGCGGGTAAGTCAACATTAGTTGATCGGTTACTGCCCGCATTTCTGTTCATGAAGGAATGGGCAATCTCAACCAGGGAGCCCTATGACGAACCGGAAAATGAAGTCGGCTTCAATATCCGGCGGATCCTTCTCGGCGAGAAAGAAAACCCAGGTTATACAGAGCTCCAGAAAATGTTCGTTCTGGCGCGCAAGTGGCATCTGGACAATATCGTAATACCTGCGCTGGAAGAAGGGAAGCACGTCATTTGTGACCGCTATGTGGCAAGTACCTATGCTTATCACAGGTCAAAGGGTGGTTCATTTGATGAAGTTAGGACATGGCATTATGATTGTGACTGTAAGCTCGATGCTGACCTCACTATCTACGTCCGAATTCCTGTCGAGGTTTCCCTTGAAAGAATGAAAAAAAGAGCGGAAAGGGAAATCTTTGACAAAGAAGAAAGCTTGAAGGCTATAGCTAGCGCCTATGAGCAACTTCTAAGAGAAACCGCCGAGTATGTTCCCAACTTCAGAAGCGTGGATGGCAACCGGGATATTTCTGAAGTCAGTTGGGATATCATGGACATGTGCGGAGAAATGATCCCCGGTTTGGACAGAGCCGGGGCAAACAGCTAACTGTCAGTCTAAGGAGTTGAAATAGATGTCAGCAGAACTTAGAGTAACTCTCCTAACCCATACGCCCGAACCAGAGCGTGTTGTGGCAGCCGCAGGAAGGCTTTGCTATTCACCATCAACGGCCGCCGAGCTAAAAGAAACCATGACCTACGAGCAGGTGGAAAAACTAGTAAAACAGTTGGCGAGATCAGGGCATCTTAGTACTTTTGAGCATGCGTCGTTTACCTTCGGTATTGACGGTATCTCGCGAGCATGTTCTCATCAGCTGGTTCGTCATCGTCTGGCTTCTTACTCACAGCAATCCCAGCGGTATGTCAGATTCACAGACAATGAGGGATTCATTGTACCACCGGATATTGTGAAAAATCCTGAAGCAGTGAGTATATTTGGCCAAGCGATAGAGATGGCCCTTGCAGCATATAATGCACTACTCAAAACAGGTATGTCGGAAGAAGATGCTCGATTCGTTCTCCCTAATGCGGCTGAAACACGCATTGTGGTGACGATGAACGCGCGGGAGCTCCGACACTTCTTCTGTATCCGCTGCTGCAGACGGGCACAGTGGGAGATCAACGCACTTGCCTGGCAGATGCTTTTTTTAGCCAGAGAGACTGCACCTCTTCTATTTCTCAAAGCCGGTCCAGACTGCCTACATGGCAAATGTCATGAAGGTAAGATGTACTGCGGTAAGGTCTACATAGAAGAAGAAGTCGCAGAAATGGAAGTATTATGGTAGGAGGTGAAAGAATGAGTGGACCAGTTATAAGAATAGGTCTTTCTGGGGTGGACCTGCAAGGTTCAATAGCCTTACCCGAAGAGGCAACGATAGACTGTCCTAATTGCCATGCTCCGGCCAATGACAAGGGTTCACACTGCAAGGCGGAGTTGACCTATGATATGAGTCAGGTGCCAAGTGAAAACGGACAGCCGATACACCTCATAGTTGACTGCGACTGCGGGTATTTTGGACCTCTCAAGCGTGTTATAGAATAGTGTCAAAGCCAATATGGGGGCCCGAAAGGGCCCCTTTGACTTTTCAAAAAAATATTGACAAAAATTTTTAAAAGAGTATAGTTCTTAAGTAATATCAGCTAACGGCTATGAAAGGGGCCAAATCTATGAAGAAATTAAATGTAAATTTAATATTCGGGGATTTTGGCTTTTTTAGATTATAAAAGCCGGCTTTGTTGTAATATAAAGGTAGTCCCCGAGTAAGCGGGGATTTTTTAATTGTTATGAAAAGACATTCTAAACTAGCAAAAGCAATACTTTCATACAGCTGGAAAGACTTTATCGAGTACAGATGGTATCTTTTGTTTTGGATTGTTTTAGAGTCCAGCTCATTTTTCATTATGTATTTTTTATGGATGTTTATTTATAAGAGTCACGATATGATTTCCGGCTACACATTGTCAGCGATCATCACTTACTACTTAGTTGCATATTTTGTCAGACAAAACACGACAACCTATATTCACTGGAATATTACCGGCAAAGTAAATGATGGATATTTCTCACATTTTCTGTTCCGCCCAATGACACATAGAATTTATTATTTCTACCACAATATGGGTGAAAAGATAATTAGATTCATCATGCTATTACCAATGATGGTTCTGCTCGTATTTTTAGTAAAAGGGTATCTAGTGTACCCAAATATCAAAAATGTTGGATTTTTTCTGGTTTCTTTTGCTTTGAGTTTCCTTCTCAACATCTTTTTTGCCTTTTTGGTCGGCTATACGGCTTTTTGGACAGAAAAGTCAGAGTCACTAATCTACTTCAAAGACGCGCTTGTTTACTATGTCTCAGGAGCAATGATTCCAATCACATTTTTCGGTTCTAAAATTGCAGGTATTTTGAATGTTTTACCTTTCAGATATTTTGTGAGTTTTCCAATAGAAATTTATTTAGGAAAAGTCAGTACAGCACAGATTTATAGCGGCCTTTTTTTATCGGTCTTTTGGCTTTTGATTTTTATTCTTCTGGATAGGTCAGTTTGTCATTATGGTATAAAAAGATTTTCGAGCGTAGGAAACTAAAATGAATAAATATTTTAAAGTCATGTATGCTAGTGCAAAAATGTCACTGATGCGGGAAATGGAATATCGGGCTGATTTTGTTATGTTTTTCTTGCAAACTGCTACTTTTGTCTTTTTCAACTTGCTTTTTTATAAAGTCATCTTAGGCAATATTAACTCTATGGGCGACTGGAACTATCCTGATATGGTAGTGCTCTTTGGCACTTATACCATCATTGATAGCATTTTCATGACGTTCGTTCTTACTAATGTCAGCCGTATTGAAAGTTACGTCCGCAAAGGCACTCTAGACTCTTTTTTGGTAAAACCTCTGGATAGTCAGTTTTTAATCAGTACTCAAAATGTTAATCTACCTCAACTACCGGCCATAGTGTTTGGGGTTGCTATCGTTTGCTATGGATTTAGGATCGGCCATTACAACATCCCTACTCTGAACGTTTTGCTGTATCTTTTGTTTATTCTGTCTTCCGCAGTTATTATTTATGCCATGACCGTAGTTTTAAATTGTGTAATTTTCGTAATTGATAAAGCAGAAGAACTTACTGAGATCATTTTTTCAGTCAAGCAGTTTGCCAAGTTCCCTGATATTTACTCGGGGTATATTCGTTATGTACTTATGTTTATGGCTCCAATTGTCTTTTCTTCATTTGTGCCGGCCGGAGCCTTGCTAGGTAAGGTTAACACAAAGTTTGCCTTGTATTATTTTATTATTTCGATACTATCTTTGGTAGTAGCTAGGGTCGTTTGGAAAAATGGATTAAAAAGGTATAAATCAGCAGGAGGCTAAAGATGGCATTTATAACAATCAAAAATCTTACAAAAGAATTCAGATACTACAAAAAACAAGAAGGTTTTCGTGGATCAGTAAAAAATATGTTCAAGCGCAAAAAGCTAGTTAAAAAAGCGGTTAACGATATTTCATTTGAGATTCAAGAGGGCGAATTCATTGGGTTCATCGGGCCAAACGGCGCCGGCAAGACTACTACTATAAAGATGCTATCCGGCATTTTGACACCAACATCAGGAGAGATCAGCGCTCTCGGCTTCACTCCTTCAAAAAGAGATCCAAAATATCTGTCTCAGATAGGTGTTGTTCTTGGACAAAAAAACCAGATTAATCCCGACCTTCCACCAGCCGAAACTTTCCTGCTTTTTAAAGAGATTTACGGCATTCCAGAAAAAGAGTTTAAGAGGAAACTGGCTGAACTTGTGAAGCTACTCGATGTCAAAGACATTGTGAATGTGCAAGCAAGACGGCTCTCTCTGGGCCAAAGGATGAAATGCGAGCTTATTGCAGCGCTACTTCACTCTCCTAAAATTCTCTTTCTTGACGAACCGACTATCGGCCTTGACGTAACATCTCAGTAAAACATTCGCGAATTCTTGAGCGAATATAATAAAATTCACAAAACCACGATTATTCTGACTTCTCATTATATGCAGGATATCGAAAGATTATGCGAGAGAATTGTAATAATTGATCTTGGTAAAATTATTTTTGATGGCACGCTTACGGACCTGACCAAAAAATATGTGAAAAATAAAAAAGTTGAGATTGTGCTTTCGGCAAAGAATAAAATTAACTGTTCTCTGGTGCATAGATATGGGCATGTTATTTCCTGCGAGCCGGGAAAGGCGCTTTTTGAAGTGCCAAGAGAGAAGGTAGCAGAAACTACATCGCAATTAATTAAAGATTTTGATATTCTAGACCTTGAAATTAGTGAAATGCCAATAGAGGAAATTATTGCTGATATTTTTAAGGAGAATAAAGATAAAGCCAAATAGAAAAGAGCCCGTTCATGCGGGCTCTTTATTCTTGTTATCTTGGTACTAGGCGACGGTATGGATGGGGTGGATGATGGATAGGTTTCCCCCCACCATAGAGTGCCACGTAGAAATGATGACAGCAAGTACACTCGAAGAGGATGAAATAACTCTCGACATATTTGCAGTCGCTGCGCATACCACCTTATATAGATCGCGGGTAGTCGCTTACAAGCTGCAACAGACCTTCTTTGCTCTCATTTGCACATCGCGGGCAGAAAAGAGGAGTCTCTTCATCTCTTTTCAAGTAGCTACCGGTTCTGATCCTGCTATTCCATATACGAAATATGCAGAATCCGCTGACCGCGATCTCCTTGTCGAGGAGCCCCCATTCTTCTTCATTGAGATAGCGTTCAACAAGCAGAATTCGGTTCTCACGGAAATATGTATTAATGAGTTCTTCAGTTGACATATCCTCCTTAGGTTCTGTATAGTTGTATACTTTGAACATCTCATCATTTTCCAAGTTTTCAAAACTCAAGGTTCACCTCCAAGTTGTTTGTCTTAATATTACTTATTTAAGAAAGAGAAGTCAAAAAATAGTTGACGGTATTGTGACACTTTGCTATAATACTCAAAGGTCAAGGGAGAAATTTATTTCAAACTTGACCTACTATAAAAGAATATAACCAAAGACAGTAGCCGCCGCGAGGCTTAATCTGCTACCGAGGTAAAAAGGAATTTTTTATTTGTCTTTGGCTGTTACCAAAGATTTTTTGTTGCCTACCAATTACGAATAATACGAATCTACGAATTTGGCTAGGGAACAGGTTGATTACTGGTAAATATTGGTAGATTGGTACAATTAGTAAATTGGAGCGGAAATATGGCAATAACAAAAAAGAAAAAAGAAGAACTGGTTGATATCTTTGCTGAAAGACTGGAAAAGTCTAAAGCGGCAGTTTTTACCGATTACAAAGGACTGACTGTTGAGGAAATTAACGAAGTTCGTTCAAAGCTAAGAGAACAGGGAATAGAATTCAAAGTTGTTAAGAATACTCTTTTCGGTCTTGCAGTCAAAAAAGCAAACCTTGATATTGACCCAAAAGAGCTTGCAAATCATCCTGTGGCAGTTGCATTTGGTTACGACGATGAAGTTGCACCGGCAAAAGTAGTATTCAACTTTGCCAAAGACCACGAATCGCTTGAAATAATCGGTGGGATTTTGGAAGGAAAGTCTATAGACGCCTCAAATGTGAAGAGTTTGGCACAGATGCCATCGAGAGAAGAACTGATTGCAAAGATGATTGGTTCTATGAACGCACCAGTCAGCAATTTTGTTGGTGTAATGCACGCAAACCTTAGAAACGTAGTCGGTGTGTTAAATGCAATTAAAGAACAAAAAGAAGCATAAGACCCACCATCATTCCCTTGCAGGCGAAAATCCAGAAATAAGATAATAAAAAATTAATAAAAAATAATAAGGAGAAAGTAAAATGGCAGACGAAGAAGTAAAAAATGATGATACTGTTGCTTCTGAAGAAGAAGTAAAAGAGGAAACTACTGAAGCAACCGAAGAAAAAGCTGAAGAGGTAAAGGAAGAGCCAAAAGCTGAAGAAAAACCGGCTGAGGAAGCTCCAAAAGAAGAGAAAAAAGAAGTTGAAGTTCCAAAGAAGTTCAAGGATCTTGTCAAAACCATTGAAGAGATGAGTGTTCTTGAAATGGCAGAACTTGTAAAGGTTCTTGAAGAAAAGTTCGGCGTATCAGCCGCTGCTCCAGTAGCAGTTGCGGGTCCGGCAGCAGCCGGCGCACCAGCCGAGGAAGCAGAGGAAAAATCAGCTTACACAGTAGTTTTGACTGCCGCAGGCTCTAATAAAATTGGTGCTATCAAAGCTGTAAGAGAGATTAACCAAACCCTTGGTTTGAAAGAAGCTAAAGATTTGGTAGATGGCGCTCCGAAGACGGTTGCTGAAAACTTGAAACCTGAAGAAGCAAACGCTGCAAAAGAAAAGCTAGAAGCAGCCGGCGCAACAGTAGAACTAAAATAATTCGGATTCGATTAAAAAGAAAATAGCTCGGACTATGAAGAGGTCCGAGCTATTAATTTTGCCTGAAGATAGCGATGATGGTAGTTTATTGCGGAGGTTACGGCCAAGAAAGCACTTACTGTAAATGCCGCCAAGAACATATTTCCCATGAATTCTCTTGACTCGAAAGTACTAGCAAACCGTAAGGACATAAAGAAGAGTATAATGAGCATTTGCGAGCCGCTTGAACATTTTCCGATTATTGTCGCTTTGGCATACCCGGGGTAGGCATCATCTGTTCTCTTAACCGTAATTGCCACAAAAATGTAGCGGACAATGACTGCTACAATTACCACCCTCAACCCCATAGCAATTTTTTGGCTGAATAAGTCACCCAGCGTAAAGAACATGTACAGATAGTAGCTGTTGACAGTGATGAAGTCCGTAACCGGATCGAAAATCTGCCCGAAGCGGGTTGCTTGGCCGATTTTTCTGGCGATATATCCGTCCAACAGGTCAGCAGCCAGGCTTACAAAGAGAAGAAAGAGTGAAATCAGCTTCCAGAAAGGACCGAGGAAGTAGTTCATAAATAAGATAATTGGTATTAGAAGTAGCCTCGAAAGCGTTATCGTATTCGGAATGTTTGCTATTTCTCGATTCATATACCACCTTTTA
>Ga0172368_10004252_pt1 | contig 16683 bp, 27 predicted proteins | sample Lak11m_FD_114540 | JGI IMG/M metagenome (GOLD analysis project Ga0172368, IMG submission 114540) | Freshwater microbial communities from Kabuno Bay, South-Kivu, Congo - kab_022012_11m | ecosystem: Environmental > Aquatic > Freshwater > Lake | place: Democratic Republic of the Congo: South-Kivu...
GGGGGAGATTTTTAGATAATTGTCACAACCTAAAAAATAAAAAAATACTTTTTTGTTTTTTAATTTTTAAAAAAATTGTTCCTCCCCCCCCCCCCCCCCTTTTTTTTGTCAAGGCCTCCAGCGTTATCGGACCCCTTCGACCAAAGGGTCGGTGTTTGTGGCACGAAGTAAAAGGTACGTTTGTACCTGTTGACAAAACGCAAACCGTTTTATAATAGAACCAAGCGCGGCAACAGAACCAACGCGCGCAAACTTATTCGCGGCGGTCAACGTGCCGTCCAACATTAGTCGCCCAAAAGGAGAATACCATGGCAGACAATAAAGTAGTGCCCACCGACATTAAGCCGGTGGAGATGAACGGTAAGAAGTACGTGTCCAAAGCCCAGGCAGCGATACTCTGGGGCAAGAACGAAGGGTACGTAGGTGCCCTCGCCAAACGCGCCGAGCTGGAACGCAAGGCGGGCGAGCCGATCACCGGCTTGCCGTCGTTGAAGACGCCCGAAGGACGCCTCTTCATCGAATATGACGCACTGATGGCTCGCATCGCCAACCCCGTCCGCGCCAGTGGTGGGTCGTTCGTACGCGGCACGAAGGTGTACAAGACACCTCCGATCAGTGACGAGATCAAAGCCAAAGTCGAACAACTGCTCGGCATGCCTCTGCGCCCCGGATCGAACTACGAGAAACAAAAGGCGTACCAAGCGAAGCGCAAAGCCAAACTCGCCGCCGAGAAGGCAGCCGCCGAAAAGAAGGCAGCCGCCGCCCATACGCCCAAGAAGTGACTTGATCTGGCTCCTCCTCCGGAGCACGGCGACTGCTACTTAAGCCCCTCGACTTGGCGATCGTAGCAGTCGCCTCCGGGCTAAAGCGTTCAACGTACGCTTTAGCCCGAACCTTAAAACCGAATACATCTGTGGAAAATAGTAGTTGGGTGCCTCGACCCCCAACTACCTCTTCCCGTTAGGCTACCAACACTTCAACTGGGTAGCGCTTTGACAGAAGCATCCTGCAGTTACCAGACCCACGAGCTCGTGCGGTTACGTAGCGTAGCAGGTTGCTTCTGTGAGGGCATTATGAGGAAGCCGCGGCCTGTATCGAGTGGGTAAAGTCTTAGGACAACGCCTCCTATGCGGCCGCCTGCAACCTTGTAATGCCCTCACAGAAGCAATTAAGCACTTGGCTAAATGCCTGTAAAAATCAAAACGAAGGGAAGGAGACCACCATGAACCCGCAAGAAAAGATTGACAGAGCATGTCTGTACGTGATGAATTACCTTGAGGCGATACGCGAAGGAAAGATCTTGCTTCTCTCCTTAGAGCAGAGGTTCGACCCCGAGACGTGCGCGCTAACAAAGATCACTTTGAACATCGACACAAGCCCTTCTAGAGTCCCGATTGGTGTCGACCGCCTAGCACAACGCCGGATTGTGGCATCGGCTCTTCAAGAGTTGAGTACAGACCCCGGTCACTTACGGGCTGAGCTAGAAATCGAAGCGAAAGAGATTGACCTTACCTGACAACTGCCCGAACCACATCGCCGCCCTTATTTGCTAGCAAGCACGCGATGTATGTTGCGGGCGGTTTGTGTTCCCCGTGCAAGACTATAGCAGCCTTCACATTATCTTAGAAGCGCCGGCCACGTCAACTACTTATGACAACAACCGTTTTTCACCAGCCAGCGTCATTTGCAGCGGTGCCGATGGATTGGAAGTTTGTTGGGTACTCGAACGCGGACACCATCGAACTCGCTATTGCGTCGTGGACTAAACAGTTCCCACATTATCGGCACTGGGCAGCTATCCCAAACCCACACAAAGTCACTGCCCCTATCTATAAGTGGGTGATTTACGTCTTCGGTCCTCGTACGACCGCCGAAGCCTTTGAGGACGCCGTATACGAATTTGGCGTCGTCATGTCTAAAGCCTCTGGCGAGTTCTTCAATGGCGTCGTGGGAGCAGCCGATGACCTTGCAGAGCTGGTAGTGTTCCTACTCAAGGCTGCTATTATACTTACACTCCTGTTCGCACTATTCACACTATTCACACTAATGGTGATACCTTGGTAAACTTCATTGGACGAGCTATTGAGGCAGTCTTGTGGGTAGCGGTCGGCGTCCTAATTCTGCTTGCACTTATTGGAGCGTACTATGGGCTGTAGCGCTTGCGCGCTCAAGACTGGCCAAGCTGTTGTAGTCAACATCGACCCCCAAAACCTTGCGAAGTGTTCAAGCTGCGGGAGTGTACAAAAACGTCTACACATCCCATGCATCTACATCGGAATGTTCGACGGCAGGCATCACTTCGTCATACCAATCGATCAACAGTCTGAGTGTTCCTGCGGAATCACCGAGACATACGTCTTTTTCCCTTGTGAGCAGAACACTCGCGACAACGTACCAACAGCGGTCCTAAACTGGCCGACCACAAGAAAGGAGTAATTCAACATGAACGAATTTGAAGAGTGGTTCAATAAGTACTACAGCGAGGAACCCCTAACATATGCCCAGAAAGCTATGATCCGAGGCTTCTTCACCTCTTTGACGCCCATGGAACGTGAACGGGTTGTCGAACTGCTCAGCAGCTTCAAAATGTTCAAGGAACTCGGCGGCATCGACTATTTGGAGCAAACCGAACCTAACGCGGGAGAGTAACGTTTGAAACCCGAACTAGTTGAAATTCTCGCGGAAGATTCGTTAGCCGAGCGGAATAAGATTAGGCTTTTGGGTGTGCCTAGGTCGTTGGCTCAATCACTTCCGAAAGACTGGATACCCGACGAGGACGAGTTCTGGAAGATTTATGAACGGTACCAAAGACACTTGCCTGACGACTTATTGTGTTTTATAATCGAAGAGTGGCCAGGAGAGAACTACAATCTCTGGCTTGAAACCGTATACAGCAATGTCTACGGATTCTTAATGATACGAGGAGACCCTAATGACGCCACTGCCTTTACCTGAGACGCCCGCGCCCGCATCAGCACCCATAGCCCCGTTGACGCGTATTCGCTTGTCGAAGCACTCGCGATATACTAAGAAGAAGCACAACAACAAAGCGGCGGCCAAGAAAGTTAAAGACAAGAAGCGTTTAGCCAAACTCCAAAGGAAAGGATCCCGATAGTCATGTATGAAATAATTAAGTCCTATATGGAGGAACATCTCGAGGAGAACTTCGGCGACGACGATCTTCCTTCACTTCCTAAAATGGTCGCCGACGCGAATGCCTTCTTCCGCGACATGGAAGGATGTCCACCTCTTGACGAGTTTAAGGAGATAGCCGACGAGGTGGCTTCTGAGTTCATGGAAATACTTAGCGAGGACGACGATGACGACGATGACGACGACGAGTGACCTTTTAGCTGAACGGGGTGGCGACTACAAAGACGCGTGGCTTGTACACGCAAGTGTCGTTAAAGACCTCTACGAACGCGGCTACCTTAATCGAGTGCTTCGAACCAATGTATCGTTTTGTTGGATGATGTGCCTTAACAAGATGATCCGTGAAATGGGGAGATCAAAGGATGATAACTGGGCCGATTGTGCTGGTTACGCTACACTAGCTGCTTCAGTGTCAATCTCGAAACGGAGGGATGTTGGGGGGCCTGGGGTAATACGATTCCAGTTTCCAGCTTTAGTAGATCATAATGTATCTTTAGTGCTCGCCGCCCTTGAAGAACTCTTGTTTGACCCTCTAAACACATACTTATGGAACGATATCATCCGTTACTGTGGACGTGGGGAAGGTGAAACACCTTACGGCTTGTCGTTTCAGGAGACTGAGGTATAATGTGTACCAAGTGATTCTAACCTACCAAGACGGATCGACCCTTCGTTTGCAATCGACCGATCGTGAGGCTGTCATGAAGTGGATGACTTTAGATTGGGTACAGCGGGAAGGGATTACTTATATCGAGAGAGGCTATACGTCTCCTCGTGGATGGAGGCAGTCATGATCTGGAAGCTATCAAAGAAGTTGCCTAAGCCCGGTACCGTCGGCGTGATGACGTTTATCGCCATTTATTGCGCGGGCGGTAATCTCGTCGGATATCTCGGAGTACCATCGCTACAAGTGTTCTGGACTTCTGGCGGCGCCACCCTCATCTCGTTATTTGGGGGGCTAGGCGCTATGTGGGAGGTCGTGCGACGCGACTGGGGGAGGTCGATCCCAACACCCGGGTCGCTACCAAAGGGTTCAAATGAAAGTCATTGGTCATGACCGTACTAGCCGTTGTCGCCGCTCCAGTCCAGCCTACGCAAGCTCTTTACGGCGACATTCATCTTTGTCAGGCAGCGTGGGTACTAGAGCGTGCGGAATACTCGCAGGTCTACAGACAACTTAGCTCGGAAGGTAAGTTCGTCATCTTAGATTGGCAACACGTTGGGATAGGCTCTGAGTCGAGAACGCAGTCACTCAAGGACTTTCGTAGGGCCTTTGAAATCGTTCAGCCCGCAGAAGTTATCGTGCCTGACGTCTTAAGGGACCGAGAGGCTACCTTAGAGAGCGCTAAGAAGTTTCTTAAGGAGTTAGCCCCCGAGCTTCCGCGCAAGACGCGTTTCATGTTTGTCCCTCAAGGGCGTGACTGGGGAGAGTGGCAGGTCTGTCTACGTGAAATGTTCGAGCAGTTTATTGGGGATGTTCATACAATCGGCGTCCCCAAAATCTTAGGGGCCGATCGTAGACGGTTCTTTGATGTATTTCCTCCACGCCTTAAAAGTCTTGTTGAAGTTCATTTTCTAGGTGTTTGGGGAGGCGCCGAGGATGTGAAGGGTGACCCTCGTATTCGATCTTGGGATACGTCTCTTCCTGTGGCAGCTGCTCAAAATGGGGTGTTGTTAAGGGATCAACCGTCAACTAAGTTCCAGTTGGACCCTTATAAAGAGGCCGATTCCTTTAAGACGCGAGAAAACGTCAAATACCTACAAAAGCTTCTCGAGGTTTGAGTATTACGGTGTTGGTAGCGCCGTTCTACGTAGTCTCCTTGTAACTGATACTGTCGCTCGCCGCTTTGTACTTTATAGTGGCGGGTTGGTTGACAGGTAGCGGATAGCCTGACTCCGCGCTTCTAAGTCAGAAGGACTCATTTTAAGTATTGGAGGTTAAGATGAAATGTCAATTCTGTGGTGGTAAGATGGTATATGTAGGCACCAGTAATGGCGCAGAGACATACAAATGTACTGTCTGTGGGAATCAAGCATGCTTTGTGGTAGCAGTTCTATTGGGCATTGCGGTAGGCATTGCATTACATTATGCTGGCTAATCTCTTAGAAGGTTTGCAGGCTAGGATGTGTTACCTAATCAGAAGGTTCCTTGTCCGCTTGGTGGCACTAACCACACCGTTCGATTCGATTGTGTGGGGCAGGGCTGAGAAGCACGTCCTAGCCATCAAGCCTTCTAACACGCAACTCGTTCAACTCGTTCAATGCGAGCGTTGTTTGCGCTACGCGGATGCAGTGGCCAGTGAGTACTGCCCCAACTGCGATGCTAAGTTGCCCTTGCTTGAAGAGCTTGATGAATCTGACCAATCCTTTGGATTGGCTGGGTTATTTCGCTGTTCATGGTTACGGGCTAGGTGAACCTTCTAACATTTGACCCCGGGGGTACAACGGGGTGGGCTTACTTCTACGTCGATGAAGACGAGCTGGCGTTCCCTATCCTAATGAGGTCAGGAGAAATTCACTCTCCTGACGGGTTTAACCACGTAACTTGGGGATGTCAAGTGGTTGTGGAATCGTTTAGATTGTTTGAGAAGTATAAGGATAGCTTGGTTGGTGACGACTTTCCGGCAGCTCAAAAGATAGGCATTATTGATTATCTGAATTGTATGTCGAAGGGGCCTGAACTAATCTTCCAGGCGCCCGCTATTAAGAAACTTTGGAGTAACGAACTCTGTGAAAGGATTGTAGGTGACTATGCTTGGCCCCAATCAGGACATGCTCGTGACGCCATTAGACATGGGCTCCACAGAATCTATCTCTGGAACAAAGAAGGTTTGTATAAAGTGCAAACTCCCTAAGCCTCTAGAGGAGTTTTACAACCGTAAGGAAAGCAGGGATGGGAGGTCCCCATACTGCAAAGAGTGTCACAGAGCAGCCTCTAAAAAGGCTTCCAAGAAGCCGAAGGCTAAGAGATACCGTCGTAAATATGCTAAGGCCGTGTCGAGGACTCCCAAGGGAGCTGCGCGGCGAGCGGTTAACGACGCGTTGAAGGTGGGAGCTATCCAAAAAGACCCCGTTTGTAGAGGATGTAAGAAACCTCCCTCCGAGGTGGGGGAGTTGTCCGCACACCATTGGGCAACATACGAGCCGTCTGACTGGTTCAAGATTGATTGGCTGTGCCGACTATGTCACGAGAAAGCAGACGCTGAACGGGAGGAGAAACTTCGTGCTACCACTACCAACGAACCCGAACCCGATGAGACCGTGGAAGTTTCAAGAGATTGGGATCCAGACACTAACGAAGAGTAGTGGATTCCTTCTTAACGACGAACAAGGCTTAGGTAAGACAACCCAAGCCTTGTTTGCTGCTAAACAATTTGACGGGCCGGTTCTTATCATCTCGCGGCCTAAGAACATTCCTTATTGGAAGAAGATGATTGAGACTATCGATCCAGGACACGAAGTTCTAACCTGTGGCAAGGCAGGAGAAATGGATTGGGAGCATACTGAGTCATGGTTCAAAAGCCCGCGTTATCGTGGGTACGTTATCATTCACCATGAAGCGTTGATTTACTCGGTACCGACGAAGTTTAAGACAGGTAAGCGCGTGGGTCAGTTTAGGGAGCCGAAGTTTAGTCTTAATAAGTACGGTGCGTGGTCAACGATAATAGCCGATGAGGCACACCGATTTAGGAATCGTAAGGCCTTGATGTCGGAAGCCCTAAAACAAGTATTCGCCTTTCGTAGGTGGGCCCTTACAGGTACGTCAATGGACAAGGCTCCTGATGAGCTGTGGTCGGTGCTCAATTGGTTTGACCCTAAGGTGTTTACTACTTACTGGGGCTTTCGCAAAATGTTTTGTGAAGAAGAGTCTGGAGTGTTCGGAAGCAAGCCTATCGGGCTAAAGCCTGAAATGAGTGCTGTGTTTAGGAGTGTCGTTGGGCCTTATGTTCTACGTCGTGAGAAGATAGAGGTCATTGAAGACTTGCCTCCAAAGATTTACAAAGATGTCCCACTAGAAATGGAGCTTGATCACCGTACTCTTTACGATCAGGCTCGGCGAGAAACATTTATTAAGATGCACGAGGACCATGAAGAATCTGCCTTCATTGTTAACGGTCTCGCTCGGGCTATGTTGTTAGAGCGTATAGCGTTGGACCCAATGGTTCTAGGCTCCGACGTTTCTGGGGTAAAGGACGTGTGGATACACGAGTTCGCTGAGTCGTTCCCTGACCAGTTTGTAGTATTCACCACCTTCGTAGATTTTGCTAACAATTTAGTACAGCTTGTTGATGGCGGTGCTCCTATTACTGGGCAGACTACTAATAAAGAAGCCGAACATTGCATTCAGCAATTTAATGAGGGCAAATTGAGATACCTAGTCGGGACGTTTGGTACGATCGGGGAGTCCTTAAATCTCCAAGCCGCTAAGGCGGTTGTGTATGCGTCGATTCATAGATCATCGATTACAATGACACAGTCAGAGGATCGTGTTCATCGTATGGACATTAAGACCTCTCCTTTGATTATTCGGCTACTTATGCAAGGCTCGATTGATGAGGTTTTGTTAGCGTCATATCAAGCTAAGGAGGATAGCAAGGCGTTCGTCAATAGGGTGCTCAAGCATGTTTCGGTACCGTAGTACCTGGATTGGTCTTCAAATAGGCGTTATAATAAAGGAGTTCATATGCTTACACAACCTACTAAGTTAGCACGTCAAACCCCCGCTAAGTTTGAAATTCATATTACAGACGTCAAAACGTTTAAGTCGTGTCGACGTCGATGGAACTGGTCCTCGCTGCTTCGGAAAGGCCTTGAGCCTAGCGTCACTCCTATCTTCTTCTCGATGGGCAAGGCGGTACATGAAGGACTCTCGAAGTTCTATGAGACTGGGGAACTTCCTGAAGACGTCTTTATGAGAGAGCTAACTGCTGAGCGTGAGAAGGCAGAACGCGACACAGGGGCTCTTTGGGCTGAGGAGGAGGCTCGCTATAACGAGGCTGCGGCGTTGGGCTTTGGGATGCTCGAGCATTATCGACGTTGGGTGCAGACTGAAGAGGCTGACGACGACTGGGAGATCGTAGCTACTGAACTGCCGTTTTCTGTACCGATCTTAACAGACTCGGGACGTCCCTCTACTCGTGTATTCTTAGCAGGTCGTCTTGACGGCATCGTTAGACGAAAGTCTGATAACACGTTATGGATTCGTGAGTATAAAACGGCAGCTCGGGAGCCTGCCGAAGAATGGTTACAGTTCGACGACCAAGCTACAATTTATTCGTGGGCGGCCCAGAGCATTCTGAACGAGCCCATTGCAGGCGTCCACTACCGTTTCCTTATGAAGCGTGTTCCTGAGGTGCCCCCCAAACTAAAGAACGGTTCATTTAGCAGGGCCATCAACTCGAGTCTTAAGACAACTTATGCTACCTATGCAAAAGCTCTTCACGACGAGGCTGTAGAACAAGTTTATATTGAGAGGGGCATCTCTTATGAGAAAGGTCTGGAGAGTGACGACGTCTTTATGCAGGCGCGGGATGAACGTGAGGTTGCTCTGGTTATGCAGTATCAGGATGTCCTCGATCAGCTGCTTGAGAGAGGCTCGACGGAGTTCTTCAAGGAGTTCTTCGTCCGACGTACTCAGGAAGAACTTCAGCAGGCGTCTCGTGATTTGTGGCTAGTGGCTCTTGAGATGGTTCGTGATAGCACGATTATCTACCCTGCCCCGGACTGGCTAAAGTGCACTTTTTGCTCTTATCGAGCCCCTTGCAAGGTTATGAATGCTGGAGGTAACTACCAGATCATTCTCAAACACGATTATCGGAAACGCCAAGCGCCCCAACCCCTTGACGCCGATAACAAGGTAGAGTGGTAATCCTTTTTGCAGGCGTACTCATAGTTGGGCTCGTTGTGCTAATTGTGGGTATACTATCTGTGTTAGCTTTAGACGAGCAACTACTACGTTACTATGACGAGGTGATGAATGAAAGCAAAGGACCTAAGTAATACACGTACTATTAAAATGTTTGTGTACGCGGAACCCGGCGCTGGCAAGACTACTTTGTTTGCCACTGCAATAGAGTGTCCTGATCTGGCTCCACTATTATGGATCGATTGTGGAGGCAACTCAGAAAGCGTCCGGTCCGCTCTAACGTCGACCAAGACACCTGTCATCGTTATTGACTCCACTAAAGACCTTGATAGCATCTACGATTGGCTTCGTACAGATCAACCTGAAAAGCACCCCCTGCGGGACGAGGTAGCCGCATTGGGCATGACGTTGCCTCCTAAGGTCAAAACGATCGTTTTAGATGGCATGACCGAGATGCAAAGGCTTGTCATCGATGAGACTGTGGGGGCCAACAGCCAAAGAATATCAGCGGCCAACCCTCAAATGCAGATACAACAATGGGGAGTGGTCCTTAACCGCACAGCTAAGATAGCTCGCCTCCTTTACGGTCTTCCCGACGTAAGTGTCTTCATTTCTTGTCTTGAGGATTTTCATCAGGACAGCCTCACTCAAGTAATGCAGTTCTCCCCGATGCTGCAAGGACAATCACGAACAGAAGTACCTGCGTACAGTCTTTTGACTACACGCATCGTTCGAAAGAATAAGGCCTCGACCCGGGACTTAAAATTGGCTACCGATAATGGCATTAAAGAAGGATCCTTTCGAGCGTTGTACCTCTTTGACTCCGCTGACCGCGCTCTAGCAAAAATTCAGTATGAGGGTGACATCCCATCCGTTCTAGCAGATACTAGTATGACCGAGATCTTTAATTACCTTTATCCTAAGAAGTAGTCAATTCACGACGAGTAGAGCCGTTTGAGAAAATTAAGCGCAACTAAAAGGTGACCTATGTTTAAGAAAGCAACACCGCAAGCCGTAGCGTCGACGCCTCAAGACGTCGAGGGCATTACTGTCGATTTCACCTTAGCAGACAAAGAGCCGCAAGGCGAACTTCGTTTGCAACTGATGAAGATTGAACAGGCACAGTCGAGCAAGGGTAACAAGATGCTCAAAGTGCAAATGAAAGTGGTCGAATCCCCCGCGGACCCCGATTTCGTGGGGCGCGTGATTTTCGACCAGTGGATGCTGGTGACGAACGCCGTCTTCCGCACCAAAGAAGCGTTGAAAGCCTTCACCGGGGCCGCTCCGAAAGGCGTGAGCACCATCAAGCCATCTGAACTTGTTGGCCAAACTGCGTGGTGCCGCGTTGAAATCGAAGTTGGCTCCGGCGAGTACGAAGGCCGCAATCGACCCGTTGTGAAGAAGTACGGGATCAAGGTTTCATAACCTAACTCACGCGCAAACTTAACCTTATATGGCTCTACTCGTCGGAATTGATATCTGGAAAGATGCTCCGTTAGATACCCTTGTTTCGATTGGGAGTATTTCCACTCCCATCTTTTGTCATCCTAATAACTTACCTCGTACGGATGGGGAGACCGACATCTTCTTCTCCCCCACACTACGTACACGCCCCGGCAATAACAAAGAAGATGTTTACGGCACACAAGTATTGTGGGTCGACGTAGATAGTACAGAACGCCCCAGGCCTACATTCTCTCCGTCAGCAATAGTGTTCTCTGGTGGTGGTTGGCACTTGTATTGGCTTCTTGATGGGTACTGTTTAGACACCGAACAGATTGAGGGTGCCAACAAAGTTTTGATGGAAGATGTCGAAGGGGATCATTGTTGGAATGTTAATAGACTATTACGTGTCCCCGGTACGATTAATAGTAAGTACAGTACCCTGTGTGAACTAAAGGGTTCCAGTCCGGGGTGTGTTTACAAGATTGAAGACTTTAAGGTTCTCAAACGACTTGACTCGAAGGCGCGGCACAAAATTCGTACAGGGGACCGCCGGGGGTATAAGTCTCGGTCAGAGCGAGACTGGGCGATTATAGAGTCGTTAATAGCCTGTGGAGCAGACGACCGCCTTATAGAGTTACTATTTAGTATTCAGCCTTGCGGCGACAAGTACGCCGAGGCGGGACTACAATACCTCCAGCATACGATTGAGCAGGTTAAGGAGAAGTCAGTATCGTTAAAAAAGGCTAGACGACAGTATGGAGACATCTCTATTGGTGGAGATGGATTCTATGTTGAACGTTCTAGAGGGGTTCAACGTCTATCGACGTTTACGATGACGCCGACTTTGCTATTGCAGGGAGATAACGAAGACGCCCTTATATGCGATGTTGCTGCGAACGGATTTGTATGGAAGGATATAGCATTTCCTAGATCCGCGTTTAATGACAGAAAACAGTTTGACAAGCACCTACGTATTAGTGCTTGGGTGTGGCTAGGTAAGGATGACGACGTTCGCGCCTTGCTCCCATGGCTCTTAGAGAGACTACAAGCTGTAGGGCTACCGAGAGCAAGAGCTACGTCTGTGTTAGGGAGGCACGAGGAGTACTTTGTTACTAATGAAACGACGTTTTCGGGTACTGAGGTATTTACGGGTAAAGACTCTCCACTAGTGTTTTTAGAAACACGTAGAGAGAAGCCTGTCATAAAGGTCACAGACGCCGCACCAGACTTAACTCACCTACTATCTATTAATACTCCCGAGGTCATTTGGCCCGCTCTTGGCTGGTATATGGCTACGCCTTACAAACCCTCTCTTGAAAAGAGGAACGTCAGATTCCCCGTACTAAACGTTTACGGTACAAAAGGTTCGGGTAAGACGTCGATGATTAAGACTATGCAGAGGTTGCTCGGCTATGAAACGCCTACGACGTATAATTGCACAACGACACAATTTGTCATTCTTGCTCTCTTGGGAGGGACAAATGCGTTGCCTGTTGCTTTTAGTGAGTTTAGGGCCGCTGCTGCGGAGAAATTTCTTCGGTTTATACTTCTTGCATACGACACCGGGCACGACCCCCGAGGTAGGGCAGATCAGAGTACAGTTGACTACCCTCTATCAGCACCCTTTAGTGTAGACGGGGAAGATATTATAGCTGACGCGGCTGCTAAAGAACGTATTGTAGCAGTTAACCTTCATCCAAGTAGTATTGAGGAAGGTTCTACGGCGTTTAAAGCGTTCAGGCTTCTACGCGACCAACCCCTTGAAGGGTTTGCCCCCCCATATTATCAGTTTACACTACGTCGTGACATCCAAGTACAATTAGCAAGAGCCCAAGAGGTTATTGCTAAGGTATTTCCTGAAGTTCTTCCAGATCGTGTTCGCAACAATTTAATGGTGTCTCTCTTCGGTATGATGTCGTTTTCAGACTTTACTAACACACAGTTGCCTGAGAACCTTCGATGCGTTCTTGAGCCCGTACTGAAAGCGGTATGGTCGCCTTTGTTAGGTAGAAGCATGACCCTTGCTGATGAATTTGTGGAGTACATTGTTAATACAGCAGCACTTAAACACGCGGGGTTCTTTCATGTAGTAGAAAAAGGCGTCATGTGGTTTCAACTTGCCACAGCCTTTCAGTCGTGGCTTCGTGTACGACGTGGCGGTGGACAGCAGTCATTGGATAGAGACGCTATTAGGACTCAACTAATAGAAAGAGATGTGGGTACGGGGGGCAAGGGACAATACGTTATCCTTCCAAAAATTGTTCAGGGCACGTGGTGTTACGGCGTCGATTTAGAAGCAGCGCACGCGTCAGGGTTAGATATCCCTGACCACATAGACTTTAACACTCTTCAAGTAACTTTCTAAAGGAGAACATTATGACAACAGCAGTAGTACTCTTATCAGGAGGGATTGACTCCGCGACAGCATTAGCGGTAGCACTTCAAGAAAACGACGCCGTCCATTGTGTGTCGTTCCAGTACGGCTCTCGGCACAACCGGGTAGAGGCCAACGCCGCTCGGCGTATCGTAGAGCACTATGAGCTCAAGGGCGCTCGTATTACTCACGAAGTTGTTGAGCTGCCCTTTATCTTCTTCGGAGCTGGTTCCGCTCTTATGGCTGAAGGCGATATGCCGGAGTTGACCTACCAACAGATTGCTGAAAGCGAAGGCCCCTCGCCTACAGTTGTGCCCTTTCGTAACGCTAACTTGTTATCGATGGCGACAACGATTGCAGTTGTGCGTAGCATGGATTTTGTATATTGTGGCATGCACGCCGAGGACGCTCGTGGGTGGGCTTACCCAGACTGTTCGCCCGAGTTTCTCGGCGCCATGGCAAACGCTATCTTCATTGGTACATACAATAAGGTTCGTCTCGTCTTCCCCTTTGTATGGTCTATGAAGAGCGACATCGTAGGTCGCGCCATCGCCCTCGACGTCCCCGTACACCTTACATGGTCTTGCTACGCCCCTATTTTTGATGGTCCGGGTGACGAAGTTGAACCATCTGCGTGCGGCAAGTGTCCAACGTGCATCGAACGTATTGAGGCTTTCAAGACGAATTTGTTGATCGATCCAGCTCCTTACGCGGTCAACGTCGACTGGGGAGAGTGTGACAAATGGTTACTACAATAAGTAAGCAGTATACGTTTGAGGCAGCGCACCAGTTAGTAGGTTATGAAGGTAAGTGTGCTCGTCTTCACGGGCATTCTTACGTTGTGGTTGTTGGTGTTACAGGTGAGCTAATTCATCATGGCTCAAGTGCTAACATGGTTATGGACTACGCTGAGCTCGACGAAATTGTCAAGCCGATCGTCGAGGAGATGGATCATAAGTTTCTCGCGCAGGGGAAGGAGCCCATCGTTGAACACCTCACCGAGTTCTACCTTGTTGGTCTTCGCACTACCGCAGAAAACTTAGCACAACACATTTTTAGCCGGATCCGCTTAAACGCGTCTAAGCGGCGTCCGAACCTGGCTTATCTATCCGTAGAAGTACGTGAGACTGCTAAAACGACAGCCATCGTAGGAGGCCCTCCTTATGAGCACGAAGGATAAAGCCCGACGACACCTCGATATTGCTATAAGGCTAGCTAAAGAACTTAAAAACATTATGGTTAGCAGCGAGTTAGAAGGCGTCGTCGACGAGAAGAGCCTTGAAGAGCTCACCATTGTTCAGGTTCAGGAGGCTTTATGGTCTATCCGATAAGTCAAATCTTTGGGCCAACGTATCAAGGCGAGGGCCCTTTAATCGGTACTCGAACCTTCTTTGTCAGATTCGCCGGCTGCGACTTCGATTGTAGCTGGTGCGATACGAAGTACGCTGTAAGCCCAAAGTACCCTGGGTGGATTAAGACGATGATGACTATTAACGACGTCGTACGTGATCTTACAAAGTTAGGATGGCGAGAATGGGACTGGGTTACTTTAAGTGGAGGGAATCCGGCGTTGTTCGTGGACGAAGAGTTTTGTAGTGGCATCCGGAGTAAACTAGCGATGGAGACGCAGGGATCGGTGGCGTTGAAAAAGGGTGTGTCGCCTTGGATTTATTCATTAGTGGTGTCCCCCAAACCTCCTTCAAGCGGCATGGCTAGTCGGTACGACTCAGACCTAGTCTACGACATGATGTTTTTTCGTGAGACTAAGCTCTTGACCACCTTGAAGTACGTAGTATTCGACGAGGCTGACTTAGAGTGGACGATTGAGATCTCAAAAGGATTTGAGGTCTTTCGACGATTTTTAAGTGTAGGAACAACTACCCCCGAAACTATCTTGGAGAAAACAAAATGGCTAATGGAAAGAGCGGCAACAGACGTTCGGTTAAAGGACTTTACGATTCTGCCCCAACTTCACACGCTAATCTGGGGCCGACGAACAGACGTGTAGATAACGTCCGAAAGATGACAGAGATCTTAGACTCCATGTTTCCACCAGGGATCTGGGATGACTCTTCCGAGAAGACTGCGTCGCGGCTCATCAGGTTCTTAGAGGAGTATATTCCCGACGGTGAGATGCCGTTCAGCTTCACGGTTTTTGACTCCCCAGAGCCTCAGATTATCGTCATTAAAGATATTGAGTTCGCCTCGTTGTGCAAGCATCACATGGCACCCTTTTTTGGCAGTGTTCATATTGGCTACTTACCAAGCAAAAGAATGGCAGGCGCCAGTAAGCTGCCTCGAACGGTTGACTACTTTGCCAAGCGGCCCCAGACGCAAGAGTTTCTTACTGAACAAATAGCGGCACGGATTAAAAGTGTTCTTGAGTGTCAAGGTGTCGGCGTTGTTATCGAAGCGCAGCACACCTGTATCTCGTGTCGAGGCATCCGTAAAGTTGGTGCTACTATGCAGACATCTGTTATGAAGGGTGTCTTTCTCTCCAACTCCTCAGTACGTCAAGAGTTTTTTAACCTCTTAAGGATGGGTCACTAATGAACCTGTTAATACCCTCACATAACGAGTTTTTTGAGTTGACGTTAGAGGACGTCAAGAGCGTTAAGGAACAGCTAGGGCTTAGCTTCTTAACATTGTCAGAGTATGCTACCCTAACAAGTGACACTGCTAAGAAGGACTTTGGGAGCCTTTACGAAGAATCTTCATGCTGGCTTATCTGCTTAGTTGGTGAAGTCGGTGAGGTGGCTAACTTGTGGAAGAAGGCTGTATGGCACGGCCACACGTTTAACAAAACGAAGTTTGAAGATGAGATGGGCGACATCTTGTGGTACTTTACCCGTTTAGCGCTAGCGTGGGGCATCGACCTTGACGGCATGATGACGAAGAATATCGAGAAAGTAGGGAAACGGTACCCAAAGGGTTTCGACCCCGAAAGGAGCATCAATCGTGTTGACAACGCTACTAATCCGTCTTGAGGATCCAGAAGGGCAACTAGAGGCTACTGCTATAGTGTCTCGTAACCTTAGGACTGCAATTATTTTAAGAAACGACACCCCCGACCTTGAGGATGCCCTCCTTACAACTCTAGAGTCTATGAAGGTAGATACCATCCTGCTTATTATCGGTGCCGAAACTCTTCGTCCTTCAAAAGGGTGGGTCAAAGACATTACACGGGTGGTATGGAAGTGGGGGTCACACAATGCAACCTAAAGCTCCGCTAGCTAACTGTTTAGGGTGCCCCTTGGCAGATTCAGATTTTGTGCCATCGGACGAACCGAAGCAAGACGCCCTCTTTACTATTGTAGGTGAGTCGCCCGGCCGTACTGAGGTGGCTAAGGGGCAGGCCTTTGTGGGGCAATCTGGGACCCTATTATGGAACGTGTTGGGTCAGATGAACATCGTACGCGATCGTGTTAACGTGACCAACGCAGTATTGTGTGCTCCTCCCTCCTTGCAAGACGAGAAGGAAGAAGTCCTTGCAGCTGCGGCGTCATGCTGTCGTGATAGACTCATTAGTGAGTTGAAGCAGCGTCCAGGTAGAGTGCTAGCTCTGGGCAAGTCTGCAAGAGAATCTTTAATGGGACCTCAACGAGAAGGAGAGTCTATCACGACATTACATGGCAGGTGGACGTACATACCTGAACTAGACGAGATGGCTCTTGCGACGTACCACCCAGCCTTCGTAATGCGTTCACCCGACGATGCTAAGACTATGTTCGACGAAATCCGAAAATTCGTTGGAACTGCGTCTGATGTTATTATTGTCCCAGAGCCTCCGAAGTTCGAGGTCATTTTGACGCCTGAACGCCTAGGACGGGTACTATTTGATTTA
>Ga0172368_10004256_pt1 | contig 16676 bp, 16 predicted proteins | sample Lak11m_FD_114540 | JGI IMG/M metagenome (GOLD analysis project Ga0172368, IMG submission 114540) | Freshwater microbial communities from Kabuno Bay, South-Kivu, Congo - kab_022012_11m | ecosystem: Environmental > Aquatic > Freshwater > Lake | place: Democratic Republic of the Congo: South-Kivu...
AGAAGTGCTGATGTCGATGGAAGGGCTGCCGCCGGTGTATGACATCCTGCGGGGCGTCACCGAAGATCAGCGCTATCTGCTGTATCATACGCTGGTGACGATTCCCGGCGGCCTGTCATTGGCCATCGTGCGCGTGGACATACAGCAGCGCGTGTCGGAATTGATTTACGAGAACCCGGGGATTCATGGCTTTTCGTACCTGTCCGGGCTGAAAGCGCTCTCCGTCGGCCACCGCACGCTCGCCGACGGCTCGACGCCGCCGCTCGGCTCCTGGGTGCACCGCGCGGGAAACGGCTATCGGTCGGATTTGCTCGATCTCGACGGCAACCTGCTGCGCTCGATGGGCACGCCGCCCGGTTACACGGTCAATTTCCCCGGCAGCGGCAAGGTCGTCAGCAACTACGCCTGCGATATGGTCAATTTCTGCCATAAACCTGAGCGCTCAAACGGCAACATGGCCGTCTTTTCTTCGATGGACGATACCAACCCGCGGATGATCGAGGCGCCGGAGCATCTCTTCTACCATATCGCCGGATCGCGCTGCGAGCGGTATGTGGTGACGGAAGCCTTCCAACCGGGGAAAGCGCAGTTCGGCCCCACCTCCATCGTGATAGTCGATATCGAGACCGGCAAGCATCGCACACTGGTGGCCGACTGCGGTGTGCTCGGTGGCGGTGGGGGGAACTGCCTGCGCCAGCCGACACCCTATCTGACCAGTGACAACGGTCACGTCATTTATAACGCCGACCCGGATGGCATCCCCAATGTCTATTCCGCGCGGATCCCGGACGGGTTCCTGGAGAGTTTGGCGTAATCGAAAGCAAAGGGGACTGTCCCCTCCCACCGTGAGCAAACGATGGTGGCGGTGACAGGAAAGCGGTGAATGAGAAGTAGGGACTGTCCCCGCCGTGTATAGATACCGTTTCCGTTTAACGGGGACAGTCCCTAAGGTTACGGAAACGAGCATGAATGAGAGAAACGGGCACTGGTCCCGCAGGGAGGGGACAGTCCCTGAGATTGGAGCATTTCGTGGCACATTTAACCATAGCTGAAGCATTACGTGATGGGCTGCGCGAAGAGTTGACGCGCGATGAGCGGGTGTTCTGCATCGGCGAGGACATCGGCATCCCGGGCGGGTGGGGTGGGGCGTTCACCGTCACCCTCGGGCTGGAGAAGGAGTTCCGCGAGCGCATCGTGGATACGCCCATCTCCGAGGCCGGTTTCTTCGGCGCGGCGCTGGGCGCGGCCATCATGGGGATGCGTCCGGTGGCCGACGTGCAGTACAGCGACTTCATCTTCTGCGCGATGGACCAGGTGGTGAACCAGATCGCCACCATGCGCTACATGTCCGGCTGTAAGATCAAAATCCCGATCACCATGCGCGCGCCGGTGGGGGCCACCGGCCGTGGGGCGCAACACGCGCACAACATCGAATCGTTTTTCTTCGGTGTGCCCGGCATCAAGATCGTCTGCCCGGCGACGGCGTATGACGCGAAAGGCTTGCTGAAGGCCGCCATTCGCGACGACAACCCGGTGCTGATGATCGAGCACAAGCTGCTGTACGGCTCGAAAGGCGCGCGCGCCGAGTCCGGCACGGTAGATGCCTCCAGCGAGGTGCCCGATGACGATTACATCGTGCCCATCGGGCAGGGCATCGTGCGGCGGGAGGGCGCGGACGTGACGCTCATCGGCACGCTGCTGATGATGCACCGCGCGCAACTCGCCGCCGAAGTGCTGGCGAAGGAAGGCATCAGCGCGGAGGTGATCGACCCGCGCAGCCTGTCGCCCTTCGACTGGCCGCTGGTGGAAGCCTCGGTGCGGAAGACGAAGCGGGCGGTGATGGTCGAGGAGGGTCCGCGCACCGGCGGCGTCGGCGCGGAGCTGGCCGCCTCGCTGACCGAGCGCTGCTGCGATTACCTGGTCGCTCCCGTCTTCCGGGTGGCGGCGCCGGACATCCCGGTGCCCTTCGCGCCGCCGATGGAGAACTTCTACCGCCCGACCGTGGAGCGCATCGTGAGCGCGGCGCGGGAGGTGGTGAAGGGGACGGTGAAGGTGTAACTCCTGGGATCGCAGGCGTCCCGCGCCTGCTTTGATAGCATCGGATGGATCATCAGTGCCGCCCGCCTCTCTCATGCTTGTTTTGAGAACGAGCCCGAGAGAGGCGGGCGGCGCTATACTTCTAACCTTGCCTGTCCAGGGCAGGCGCGGGACGCCTGCGATCCCAGGGGGTTACACTTTCGCTGCCGCCAACCGGCTGCAGGTGCCACGCACGACCAGCTCCGGTTTGATGGTGATCGTTTCCGGGACGATCTCGGCGGGCGGGATGCCTTCGCGCAGGCGGCGGCGGATGAGGGAGATCGCTTCACGGCCGGTCTGGTGCGAGAGCAGGTCGACGGTGGTCAACTCCGGGAAAAGCGCGCCGCTGTAGTAATTGCCCACGCTGATGAGGCTCAGGTCTTCCGGCACGCGCAGGCCGCACAGCGCGGCGCGGCGCAGCAGCGGCCACGCCCACATGTCGGTGGCGACGATCATGGCGGTGGGCTGCGGGTCGGAGGCCAGCATGGCTTCGAAGGCCATCTCCGCCATATTGGCCGACTGCACGCGGTGCAGGCCGCAAAGGTTCAACCCGTAATGGGTGAGCAACCGCTTCAGCGCGCCCGAATGCTCTTCCCACTGCCCGTTTTCATGCATGATGCAGCCGAAATTGCGGTGCCCGAGACGCCGCAGATAGTCGACCTGCAGCGCCATCGCCTCTTCGTGATTCACGGTGACGCGGTCGACCGGCGTGGAGAAGGTGGTTTCCATCACGCTGACCGGAATAGTGCCGGCGCTGCGGATGGTCAGCAGCAGCTCGTTGGGCAGTGGATCGGCCTGCGCGCTGACGATGGCGATGCCCTCGACGCGCAGCTCGAGCAGGTCGCGCACGGCGTGGGCGATGTGCGAGGCATCCTCTTTGCTCGTCTGCAGCACCAGCATGTGGAAGCCTTCCAGGTAGGCCTGGTAGAGCGCGCCCTGCAGGATATTCGTGTAGCCCGGGCTGATGTCGCGGTGGGTGATGTAGCCCAACAAGCCGCTGCAACCGGAGATGGTCCCCTGGCTGAGGCGGTTCGGCAGGTAGTGGTATTCTTCGGCAATGGACTTCACGCGTTTGCGCGTCTCATCGGAGACGCCGGGGTGGTCCCGTAATGCCATGGAGACGGTCCACACCGAAACGCCGGCCAGCTTGGCGATTTCCCGCATATTGGGCATGATGCATGCTCCGGTGCTGCTAACTAGTTAGGATTATTATATGCTTCCCCGGGGAGATATGCAAGTCTTTTCGGCGGTGTGCAGGGGAAGAGGATTAAATTTGGTTTAATAACATTATACCGTCGTATATTCATGCTAGTGCGGGCCGGTGGGCAGGCGAGCGAATCTTCGGTTGGGATGCGCTCGCCTGCCTGCATCGTGTTTAGAGCTTTCGTCTCTCCTCCGGCGGGGGCGGCTCCTCCGGCGGATTGTCCGGAGAGCGGTATTCATCATGGTGAGCGGGAGTGGTCGGACCCTGAAAGATGGCGCCTGGTCCGGGAATCTCCTCGCCGGCATAACCGCCCGGTCCGGCGGTGCTCATGGCCGGCCGCGCCCACCAGGCCGGCAATACGAAAAAGGCCGCGATAATGAGTATTGCCCCGAGAATCCATACAAAGATCGCCGCGCCGGTGGAGACTGCCGCGAAGAACGGCCAGGTCACCAGCACGATGCCGGCGATCAGCAGCACCCAGAACAGCCAGTGCATATCCCTCACCCCCCGCCCCTCTCCCACTGAGAGGGGAGCAGCTTTAATTGCACGGTCAAAGGGCCGGCGCGGTCTTCGCGCCGGCCCCGGCCGTGATTGGCCATTTACGCACCGCGTCGCTTGATGACCTTGCCCTCCAGGGCTTCACCCTTCTCAATGAGGTCGCGCACCTTCTCGCCGCCGAGATGTCCCGCCTCGCGGACAGTCATCTCGCCCGAGCGTTTCGTATGCACCTGCTCATTGGAGAGATTGCGTTTTGCAGCCATTATGTCCTCCTTCGACGACAGCGCCGCCTTCGGCCATGGCCAGTATTTGCGTGATGCATCCGCACGGTGATGATTCCCCGGCTTGAACGGCGCGGCACACCGGCGACACAACAAATTTCGACATCTCACCCCGGCCGGGTGCACGTGGAACAATTGAGGTAGAGTTATGAACATCAAAGGTAATGCGAGTAAATATTATCCAGCTACCGCCGATATTACCAAGTAGAAGGATGCTTGCAGATCTGTCTCTCGACGATGAGGAGCAAGGACGAATGCAGTCGTTGTTGGAATCCATTATTCATCACAGCCCGGTGGTCGCGTTCCGCTGGACCGGCGCGCCCGAGTGGTCCGTCGACTACGTCTCGACGAACATTGCGCGCTACGGCTACACGCCCGAAGAGCTGTGCGCCGGGAAAACCTTTTTCGATCTCGTCTACCACAAGGACGTCCGCCGCATCCGCCAGGAGCTGGCCCAGCATTTGAAGGACGGCGATCAGGAATTCGCGCTGGAATACCGGATGCCCGCGCGCGACCATCAATATCGCTGGATCGAGCACAACCTTCGGATCTGCCGGGAAGGGGAGGGGGAGTCCGACTACTCCCTGCTGGGCACCGTCAACGATATTACGGACCGCAAGCGATCGGAAGACACCATCCGCTACCAGGCATTTCACGATAGCTTGACGGACCTGCCCAACCGCATGCTGTTCAAGGACCGGCTGTCGCGCGCGTTGTCGCGCGCGCGGCGCTACCACACCATGCTGGCGGTGCTCTTCCTGGATCTGGATAACTTCAAGGTCATCAACGACACGCTGGGGCACGCGGCGGGCGACCACCTGCTGCGGGGCGTCACCGATCGCCTGCGCCTGCTGCTGCGGGACGAGGATACCATCGCGCGCTTCGGCGGCGACGAGTTCATCATTCTGCTGCCGGAGGTGAAGAGTCCGGATGACGCCGCCACCGTCGCCGCGAAGATCAACCACGCACTCTACCCCCCGTTCCGCTACAAGGAGCACGACCTGTTTATCTGCGCCAGTCTCGGCATCAGCCTGTACCCGCGCGACGGCCGGGACGTGGAGACGCTGCTGCAAAACGCGGACACCGCGCTCTACCATGTCAAGGAGCAGGGGAAGGACGGCTTCAAGTTTTATTCGCCGAGCATGTATCAGCGCACGCTGGAGAAGATGGAGCTGGAGTCACAACTGCGCGTGGCGCAACAGCGCGGCGAATTCGTGGTGCATTATGAGCCGCAGGTCAGCCTGCTCGACAACCAGTTGATGGGGATGGAGGCGCAGCTGTTCTGGCAGCATCCGGAGCGCGGGCTGATGGATGCAGGGCAGTTCATGCCACTGGCGGAGGAGATCGGGTGCAGCGTGCATCTGAACCAATGGCTGCTGCACGAGGCGTGCGCACAGGCCAACGCCTGGTGCCGCGCCGGATATCCGCGCCTGCAGGTGGGGATGAACCTCGGTGAGCGCCTGTACCGCCAGGAGAACCTGGCCGATATCGTGCAGGCGGCGTTGCAGGAGACGGAGCTGGCGCCGCAGCGGTTGGTGTTGGAAGTGAGCGAAGACCAGGCGATGCGCGATGTGGAGCACAGCGTGGAGGTGATGCGCCGGCTAAAGCGGTTGGGCGTCTCACTGGTGCTCGATCATTTCGGCCGCGGGTATTCCTCGCTGATCTATCTGAAGAAGTTCCCGATCAGCAGTCTGAAGATCGACCGCTCGATCATCCGCGGCATGCTGACCGACGAGAGCGACGATGCCATTGCCCTGGCGGTCACCACGCTGGCGCACCGCCTGCAGTTGACGGTGGTCGCCGACGGCGTGGAGACGGAGGAGCAGCAGCAGGTCCTCTGCGACATGCAGTGCGACCGCATGCAGGGCCCGCTGTTCAGCAAGCCGCTGCCGCCGCAATCGTTCGAGCAGCTGCTGAGGTTTTTGATGCTGTAAATTGCTCAGGGACTGTCTCGAGCCTACGTGACCGGTTGCCGCTCGTCTTCCTCAATCTCCACTCACACAACCACGGGACTGTCCCCCATGTGAATAGGTTAGCCTTTCACACGAGGGGGGACAGTCCCGTGGTTGTGTGAGTGGGGATTGAGGAAGGCGGACGGCCACTCGTCCTGCAGGCTCGGGACAGTCCCCGAGCTATAAACAGGCGCCGTCCATGCATGATGGACGGCGCCTGTGTCCGGTGCAGGCCCGGCGGGGGACCCCGGGCTTACACCATCTCTTCTTCCTTGTCGCCGCTGACCAGCTCGATGGTGCCTTCGTCGGCGAGGCGGCGGGCGGTGGAGACGACTTTTTGCTGGGCTTCTTCCACCATGCTCAGGCGCACCGGGCCCATCATCTCCACCTCTTCGCGGATCATCTTCGCGGCGTTTTCGGAGACGTTGTTGAAGACGGCATCCTTCAGCTCCTCGGAGGATTTCTTCATGGCAAGCGCCAGCTCCTGGGCGGACAGCTCGCGCAGCAGTGTCTGCAGCGAGCGCGACGCCAGCCGGATCAAGTCTTCGAAGACGAACATCGACTTGCGGACTTCTTCCGCCAGTACGGGGTTACGTTCCTGGAGGTAATTGTAAACCCCATGCTCGACTTTCGAATCGGTGCGTCCCAAGATCTCTACTAGCGTGCGCGCGCCGGTCACATTGCCGACATCCATATCTTCGTCTTCGTTGTCGCCGTGGTTCTCCGACAGCCGCTGCAGGATGAGCTGCTCCAGATGGGCGACCATATGGGGCACCGGGGTCTGCATGTTCACCAGGCGCATGACCGCCTCGTTGCGTAATGTCTCGGGCAGGCCGCACACCACCTGGGCCGCCTTGTCGCGGGGCAGATAGTAGAGGACCAGCGCGATGATGCTGGGGTGCTCGTTGGAGATGACGTCCATGATGCGGCGCGCATCCACGCGGCGCAGGCTGGCGAAAGGGCGGGAGGTATTGGACTGCATCAATTGCTCGATCAGCAGCTCGGCGCGCTCCGGATCGAAGGTTTCACTCAGCAGCTTGCGGACGTAATCCAGCCCGCCGGGATCGATCGACCAGCCGCCTGTCCGATAGCGATCTTTCAACTCGGTGATCAGCTCCCGGCGTGTATCGGTGCTGATGCGACCCAGGCGCGTAATCTGGTTGGCCAGTATCTGCACTTCATCTTGCGACAGATAGGACAGCACCTGGGCTGCCTTATCGATGCCCATGCAGATCAGCATGCCGGCCGCTTTTTCCATGTTATTGAAGGGCTCCATCTCACGCTCCATGCAGGCTTTCACTCATAGTACATGTGTTGCTGACAGATCAAGTGTTGACACGCCGTCTTACATCAGGTCTCGTGAGGCGACACGAATTTGGACACGCGAAACCCGAATCGCTCGTTCAGGACGATCACTTCACCTTTCGCGACGATGATATTGTTGATCAACAGATCGGCCGGTTGCCCGACCAGCTTGTCCAGCTCGATCACCGAGCCGCGATGCAGTTTCAACACTTCCCGCAGGAGCATGCGCGTCTGCCCCAACTCCACGGTGGCCGTCACCTCCACGCCGCTCAACAGGTTGAGATTGCTCGTCTCGGGATCGATCGAGATTGGCGCCGATGGGGGAACGAACGCCTCCACCGGGGCGGGTTCCGCCGCCGTGTCCATGGTGGCTTCCGGCATGACCGGCGTGTTAGACTTGCTCATATTCGTCCTCTCTTTCGATATCGAGCACTTCAATCGCCAGCGTGGTACCCAGGTTGAGCGGGCGGCCCCGCAGACTGCGCAGATTGGCGATGCGCACCTCGATAGGATCCGTCGCCGCCGCGTTCAGGTAGATGACGTCGCCTTCGCGCAGCGAGGCCAATTCCCCGATCGGAATCGGGACATCGCGCAGGCACGCCCGCACCGACACCGGAATCACGGCGACCGCTTCGTTCAGTGTTTGTTGTTCGCGCGTGGATCGATGCCGTTCATCTTCGCTCCACTGGTGATCCGGATTCAGCAACCGTTCAAAGTCCAGGTTGCTGATGGGAATGGTGCAGGTACAGAGCGCATTCACCTCCTGCACCGTGATGCTGAAGGAGCTGACGACCATGCGGTCGTCCGGCTGCGCGCAGCGCATGGTGACCGGGTTGGTGCCCAGGTCGCGCAAAGTTAACTGCGCCGGCATCAGCATCTCCCAGGCCTTGCCCAGGTCACGCAAAATGCGCCGGAACAGCTCCTCGAGCAACCCCTTCTCCATCAGACTGATCTCGCGCGGGGTGGTCACGATTTCACCCGTGCCACCCAGGCACCGGTCGATCACATACCAGACCAGGTGCGGGTTGATCTCCAGCAGCGCCGTCCCATCGAGGGGCGTCAAGCTGAAGACGCCGAGTACGGTGATATCGGGCACCTGGTGGCAGAACTGCCGATACGTCATCTGCTCGACGGAGAGTGCTTCCACCTGCACCCCCGTGGAGAGCAGTCCGGTCAGCATGCCGGCCAATGAACGGCCGAACTGATGGTTGATGCTCTCCAGGGCATGCAGAAAATCACTCGGTATGTTCTCCGGCTGTGCGAAATCGTAGACCTTGACTTCCAGGGCCTTCGCATCCGCGCTCGTCGGACTATTGGCCTGTGAGGCGAGCAGTGTGTTTAACAGATTGTTGATTTCATTCTGTTCAAGCATGTTCTGCTCCGACTGAAATGGTTGTGCCATCTCAGACGACCGCGACCGGCGCTTGGACCTCTGCCAACGCGACGTTGATATCGATCTTGCCGCAGTGCGTAAATAAGGGCACGCTGAGCGCGGGAATTTGCGTCCCGATCTCGACATTCATGCCCCGGATCAGCGTCGGGGGCGTGATGTCACAGGTGAATCCAGAGTCGGACAACAACGTGGCGGCATTGCCGGAGATGATGTTGCCCAACTCGCTGATGGCACTGGCCACCATGTCGTCGAAGGTGACGGTGGTGGTACCCATCATCGCCGAGGCAATCTTCGTCGCGGTGACCTGCGATAACCCGTAGATCACCTGGCCCTTCACCTCGCCGGAGACGCCGACCGCAATAGAGATCTGCTGCGTGGTGAACAGGGTGGTGCGCACGGAAAGCTGGCCGTGTTCGACTTCGCCCCCGACAAACTGGTCGAGAACCTGTACTGCTGCGTTGATGAATGGGTTGATAAACTCGACTTTCACGTTTTCCTCCAGTCAAATTTCTAAAGGGTTCGGGGCCGGGCGTTTGACGCGCGCTCCCGATGAACTTTTATTCACATGGCGTCCAGGCGCTCTCGTGTCGCGCCCTGCCGGTGGTCCAAGCGTTGCAGGTTGCCCGATAGCATTATCGGAAGCCTGGCCAGGGATATTAACCGTCGTCGCCGGAATTTTCGCCGTTCCGTGGCGCCGGAGACGATGGGTTGGGCGCTGGTCGCAGCGCTCCCTGAACGATATTCTGCTGTGCACATGATGCCGGTCATGGGTATGCCCTCCTGTCGTCCGGTCTCATGCCGCGTTGCGTGATGTCCGGTGTCAGCCGTGACGATCAGGACAGCGCGCGCGTGATGGCATCCAGCAATTTTGCCGGGGTGAAGGGTTTCACCACGTAATCACTGGCGCCGAAGCCGATGGCTTCCTTCACTTTATTTTCCTGGCCCAGTGCCGTGCACATGATGACGCGCGCCGAGGCAGAAGCGTCTTTGATCTCGCGCAGCGCCGTCAGGCCGTCCATTTCCGGCATGGTGATGTCCAGCATCACCAGGTCGGGCTGGGTCGAGGCAAACAGCGAGACGGCGATCCGTCCGTTTTCCGCTTCGCCAACGACTTCATGCCCGCCTTCCAGCAATGTCTTTTTCAGCAGGGCGCGCATGAAGCCCGCGTCATCGGCGATCAATATTCGTGCCATAATTCTTCCTCCGTTACTTTGTGTCCACGTTAGATCTCAGCGTATTTCACCCCGGGAGCTGCTGCTGCCCGATCAGCGCTATGCTGCATGGACAGGTCAGGTGTTCCGGTATCATCGATCTGCTTGATGAAATCACGCTGATTCATCATCAGGGCCGCTGGTAGAAAAAGGGGAGCGGCGATTTAAAGCCGATCTCCTGTGCATCAAAGATGCGCTCCGTATTGCCTACCAGCAGATACCCTCCCGGGCGCAGCGCGTTGAAGAAACGCCGGTACAGGCGGTTCTTCGCGTCATCCGAAAAATAGATGACCACGTTGCGGCAAAGAATCAGATCTATGCGCTCCGGAAAGGCATCGCGCAGCAGATCAGCGTGTTGAAAGGTTAACCCCTGCCGCAGCGCCGGGAGAATCTGAAACCCATTCTCGCACGCGGTGAAGTAACGTCGTCGTAAGGTATCCGGCACTTCCCGCAGGTCATCGGCGCTGAAGCATCCCTTCCGGGCTCGTTCCAGGCACCTGATATCAATATCGGTTGCCAGGATGCGATGGTTAACGCCCGGAGTGAGTTGAGTGAGTAAAATTTTTAATGAATAGGCCTCGGCTCCGTAGGAGCAGCCGGCGCTCCATATCGATAGCTCGCGCTTGTCCTTGAGCAGGAGCGGCAGAATGGACTGCTGCAGGATCTCGAACTTGTCCGGGTTGCGGTAGAACTCGGACACGTTGATGGTGACGCGGTCCAGAAAGGCGGCCAGCGCAGGGGGATCGTTCACGATTTTCGCCCAGTAATCGCACAGCGTCTTGGCGCCGACACGATCCGCCATCACGCGCAGGCGGCGCTCCATCTGGTCCCGCTTGTAGGCGGACAGATCGAGGCCGACATGCCGGTACACCAACTGGCAGAAGGTCTGGTAATCGGCGGCAGCTTTTTGCTCCGATAATGTTGTCGCTGTTGTGACAGTCATCAATGTCTCCCTGTTCGTCAGGCGGTGGCTGCCTGCATGGTTGCAGCGGACGCGCACCACTCGATGATCGCGGTGGCGATCTCCGCGGGGGGCAGTACCCGCTCCGCGGCGCCGTTTTCCACGGCAGCGCGCGGCATGCCATAGACGGTACAACTGGCCTCATCCTGGGCAAGGGTGGCGCCGCCGGCCTGCCGGATCTGCAGCAAGCCTTGCGCGCCGTCACGTCCCATGCCGGTGAGGATCACACCGAGTGACGCCGACCCGAAATAGGTCGCCACGTCGGCCATCATAATATCGACCGCCGGCCGCACGCCCCAAATCGGCGGGGATTCGATCAGCCGGGTCTCTTTCTGCGGGGTCAGACCGAGGTGGAGTCCGCCCGGGGCCACCAGGGCTTGCCCGGCGGTCACCAGGTCGCCGCTGTGGGCTTCGAACACCCCGATGGCACAGTTATCGTTGAAGCGCCGGGCCATCGCTTCAGTGAAATTCGGCGGCATATGCTGCACGATCAGCACCCCCGCGGCGAGGGAGGCCGGCAGCGCCTGCAGAATCTCCAGCAGCACGCGCGGCCCGCCGGTGGACGAGCCGATGGCGACCACGCGTTGTGCTTTGGCGGGCGGAGCCACGCTGTGGAGCCGCGCTGTCACACGCTTGCTGAGCAGTGGGGACGATGCCAGGTGGGCGCCGGCCGCGCTGCGCAGCTTCTGCCAGATGATGTAGCGGATGGAATCCAGATTGTCATCGCCCATCGGTTTCGCGATGAAATCCACCGCGCCGATCTCCAGGCAGCGCATGGTGAGCTCGGCGCCGCTGTTCGTCTGGCTGCTCAGCATCACCACCGGCAGCGGGCACCGGCTCATAATCTTCTCCAGCGCGGTGATGCCGTCCATCTCCGGCATTTCGATATCCAGCGTGACCACGTCCGGCCGCAGGTTTTTGATGGCTTCCAGGGCTTCCGCGCCGTTGGCTGCCGTGCCGACCACCCGCATCCCCCGTCCGGCTTCGATGAGCTTCGTCAGCGCCCGGCGGATGAAGGCGGAATCGTCTACGATTAAAATACGAATCGATGACTCCGGCATAACTAGTCTCCCAGGTTCACCAGGACCTGCTCGCCGGTGCGCACGGTGCGCATGCGCACCTGCCCCGTGCCGACGTGCAGACTGAGCGTGCGGCTTTCCCGGCCACCCACCTCTTCCTTGATCACGCGCAAGCCATGCGTTTTCAATCCCTCGCGGACGGCCGCCAAATTCCGTTGGCCGATATCCATGATGCCTTCCAGCGAGGGAAAGATGGCCGCCCCACCGCACAGCACCACGCGCGCCTGATCGCTGCGCACGCCCGCGCGCTTCATTTCACTCATGATGAGCGGAATCGCGGAATCGGCATACTTGCCGGGCATCGAGGCATCCCGCTTGTTGGTCGACGGCAATACCACGTGCACCATCAATCCCCAACGGAGACGCTTTTCATAGATGCAGACCGCAATGCAGGATCCCAGACCGAGGCACATCAACTCGGTATCCCGGTCGGTGGTCACGGCAATTTCACCCATCCCAACGCTGATATTATTTCCCATAAGGATCGCGTCCTTTAATCAGTCGAGAGCAGCCCGGATGCGAGCTGCGTAATTTGGCGATGAAGCTCTTGTCTGCTCGTTTGCAACGAGAAACTCTCGTCGGAGCACCATCGAGTCAGGCCAGGCTTCAACGCACCCCAACGCTCGATACACTCACCGTTGCCATCGCTCACACGGAGCGCGACATACCGGACGGCGTCACACGGCCTGTTCGCGGAACGCCTGGCGCAGCCGCGTCCAGGATTCCGCCGTGGGCAGGAACAGCACGGAGCAGGTCGCGGCTTCCGCCGCTTCCGCCTCTACCGCGTGAATGGCGGCCTCCACCATCAGGATATTGCCGTCGTCTTCCAGCACCGGCATGATCGCCGAGGCGATAATGGCGCAGGACATCTCCACCGCCACCGCGGGCGGGCTGGGCATCGAGTTCAAGCCGCACAGCGGCTCGAACTCCGAAATGAAGGAAGACACCAGGATATTCCCGGCCTCGCCCAGCGCGGAGAGGGACAGCTCGTCCAGGTCGTACAACGATTCCGGCCGCACGCCGAGCAGCGTTTGCACGAGGATCTGCACGTCGAGCTCGCGGAAGATGGCGAGCAGGTAGCCGTTGATGTCACCGGTGATGCAGAAGTGGACGCCGACCAGCACTTCTTCCGGATTGCCGTGCAGGTACGGAATCTCCTGGAACGGCTGTACCACGGCGCGCGCCTCGCTGACGGTGAGCATTTCGCCGGAAAAGGCGCCCAGCGCCTCTGCCGCCCGGCGCAGGCCCTGATAGGCCAGCCGATTCAGCAGTGTCGATTCATGTTGTGTTAATATGGTTGGCATTCGTTGCGCTCCAGTTCCCGAGTTACGACAGTACTATCGAAAAGACCCTGGCTGTTTGCGATCAGCTCAATGTCAGGTCGGTAAGCCGCTCCGAGATGCTCTCGACGTCTTCAAACGATAAGCACTGTTTATCCTACAGATATCTTTACGCCGAGGCCTGCTCCTCCGTTTTACGCCGGACGGCCTTGGGCTCCCGGCCGGCTTTGGGCTCGCGGGTAGCCGGAATCAGCTGCGCCTGCTCCAGCGCATAGGCGGTGGTCTGTTGTAAAAACCCGCTTTCGAACAGTTTGCCGATATCCAGGATCAGTGCGACCCGGCCGTTGCCGAGGATGGTGGCGCCGGCCAGGCCGGGCACCTCGCCCAGGTAGTTCCCGAGCGGCTTCACCACGATCTCCTGGTGGCCGATGATCTCGTCCACCGCCAGGCCGACCACGCGGTTCTCATAACGGACGATGACGAGCTGCTCGCGGGATTGGCCTTCGCCGCAGCCGGGCAGGGCATCCGCCAGATGGATGATCGGCACCACGGTGTTGCGCCATTGCAGCACGGAGTAGCCGCGCACGCTGTGCAGCTGGGTGCCGGACGATTCGAGGCTCTCCTCGATGTGCGACAGCGGAATGGCCATCGACACCTGGCCGACGCGCACGATCAAGGCGCGTACGATGGCCAACGTCAACGGGATCTTGATGGTCATCTTCGTCCCGATGCCGGGAGTGCTCTCGATGCCGATGCTGCCGTTGATGGCATCGATGTTCCGCTTCACCACGTCCATGCCCACCCCGCGGCCGGAGACGTCGCTCACCTGCTTCGCGGTGCTCAGGCCGGAGGCGAAGATCAGGCTGTAGGCGTCCTGGTCGGTCATCGTCAACGCGCGCTCCTGGTTGAGCAGTCCGGTGGCGATGGCTTTCTCCTTCAACCGCTCGACGTTGATGCCCGGGCCGTCGTCGCTGACTTCGATGGAGATGTGCTCCTCCTTGCGCTGCGCGCTCAGCCGCACGATGCCGCAGGGATTCTTCTCCATGGCCGTGCGCTCTGCGGGGGATTCCAGGCCGTGGTCCACCGCGTTGCGCAGGATGTGCGTCAGCGGATCGACCAGCTTCTCGATGATCGAACGGTCGAGGAACTCGTTTTCACCTTCGATGATGAAGTTCACTTCTTTATTGAGCTGGCGGCTGATATCACGCACCATGCGCGGGAACCGATTGAATAACTGGCTCACCGGCAGCATGCGCGCCAGCATGATCTGCTCGTGCAGCTCCTCGACGATGGAGCCCAGGTGCTGTGACACGGCATCCAGGTCGCGGATGAAGTCTTCATTCTGGTGCTGCTCCGGCAACTCGTTCTTCAACTGGGCGACGCGGGTGCGATCGAGCACCAGCTCGCCGACCAGGTTCATGATCCGGTCGAGCACATCCACATTGACCCGTACCGTCTGCTGCGTCTGAATGGCGCCGCCGACCCGCTTGTCATCGGGATTGTCCTCTTTCCGCAGGTCTTCGCGCGCCGGCATATCCAGATGCATGCCTGCCGCCCCGACGCTGCGCGCCACGCGGGCCCACTCGACTTCGGCGACTTTGCGGATCTGCTGGCGCAGCACTTCCTCGGTTGAATCGGTCTGCAGCGTGATGAGCAATCGGTGGCCGATCAGACCGCGGTCGATCTCCGCCTCGGTGGGAGTGACGGTGATCACCTGGCCCATCGTGGCCAACTGCCGCAGCACCATCATGGCGCGAATACTCGGCATCTGGCAGTCTTCGGCAAAGTTGACCAGGATACCGACCTGTGTGTCGGGCAATGCGATCAGCGCCGGGGACGCCGCCGGGGAAGGCGCTGCCGCGGTCGGCACGGGTTCCGTTGCCGCTGCCGCGCCTTTGCGCGCCTTTTTCGGTTTCACGGTCGCCGGCGCGGCGGGTGGGGGAGCGGCGGCGAATTGGCCGTGCGCAATGGCGCGCAGCGTATCCGCGATCGGCGGCACCTCTTCACCGGAGAGCCGGTCTCCGCGGCCTTCCTCCAGGTCCTTTTCCATCGCCCGCAGCAAATCCAGACCCTGCAGCAGGTGATCGGCGATGGTCGTCGTCACCGTCAGCTTGCCCTCGCGAATGCAGTCGAGCACATCCTCCATGGCATGGGTGAGGTTCGCCATCTGCCGCAAGCCCATCGCCCCGGACGACCCCTTCAAGGTGTGGGCGGCCCGGAAGATGCCGTGAATCAACTCGTGATTATGCGGCTCCCGCTCGAGGTTCACCAGTCCCTGGTCCAGATTCTCGATCTGTTCCCGGGCCTCTTCGAGGAATATTGCGTAGAGCTCACCATCTTCAATGGTGCTCTGATCTGTGCTTGCCATACTCTGCTCCGAACTCGGCTTCACCGGAACCGCGAGGGCACCGGTCGAATCGCCGTGGGTCAGTGAATGCTGTCAAACCCCCCAGATTGCTTGCCAAGGGTGCAATCTACAGGCGGTATATCATTGGTGTGGTTATTAATTATTTATAATGTCGGATGAGACAGGCCAAACCTGAAGTGTTTTTGAGATTGATTGCCGCGGATTCCCGAAAAACCTTACGAAAATCCGCGGCAACTTTACATTTTCTTTATACCGTCATGCGGCGGGGGCCAGGCCGCGCAGGGTATCCGACTCCTGCTGGGACAGCACTTTGTCCAGCGAGAGCAGGATGATCAGCCGGTTGTCGATCTTACCGACGCCCCGCAGGTAGCGGGAGTCGACCGACTGTACCAGCGGTGAGAGCGGCTCGATGTTCGCCACCGGCAGGCTCATCGTCTCCGTGACTGCATCCACCACCATCCCCACCTGCATGCCGCTGCTTTCCACCACCACCACGCGGGTGGCTTTGGTGACTTCCGCCCGGCTCAGACCGAAGCGGTTGCGCAGGCAGATGACCGGGACGATCAGACCGCGCAGGTTGATCACCCCTTGCACATATTCCGGGGCGTGCGGGACGCCGGTAATATCCGGGATGCGGATGATGGTATTCACCGCCTCGATGTTGACGCCATAGGATTCCTCGCCCAGCTTGAAGACCACCAATTGCTCTTCGGTCTCTCCAGCCAGGGTGGTGTGGTCCAATGTTTCCATGTCACCTTCCTTTTTTTATCTTATCGGCACAAGGCAGCCGGCAGGACAGCGAAACCGCCCTGCCGGCCGCACTTTTACGCGACATTTATCACTTTACCGCGTCCGGTGGCCTTGCGGGCGGCCGGTTTGACGGCGGTGCGCGAAATATCCGTTTCACTCACCTGGAACTGCTCCATCAACTGGCGCGTCTGATCCGCCAGCTCGGCCACCGATTTCGAGGAGGCCGTCATCTCTTCCACCGACGCATTCTGCTCCTGCGCCGCCGCCGACACCTGCTCGGTCGCCGACGAGGACTGCTCGGTGACCGCCGCCACCATC
>Ga0172368_10004258_pt1 | contig 16671 bp, 16 predicted proteins | sample Lak11m_FD_114540 | JGI IMG/M metagenome (GOLD analysis project Ga0172368, IMG submission 114540) | Freshwater microbial communities from Kabuno Bay, South-Kivu, Congo - kab_022012_11m | ecosystem: Environmental > Aquatic > Freshwater > Lake | place: Democratic Republic of the Congo: South-Kivu...
ATCCCCATATGATTTTGAAGCTGTGGATCTTTGTGAACAATTAGATTTACCATTTATCAAAATTGGATCAGGAGAAATTACATGGTTAGAAATGCTTGAATATATCGCAAAAAAAAATAAACCGATGTTCCTTGCAACTGGTGATGCAACTATTTCTGAAATTGATGAAGCTATTAGGACTATTGAATCAACAGGGAATAATAAATTAGTACTTATGCAATGTATAACAAATTATCCTTCTAAAATAGAAAGCGCAAATATAAATGTTCTGAAAACATACCAAACAGCGTTTAATATTTTAACAGGATATTCTGATCATTCACCAGGTCCCGTGGTTGCACTTGGATCAGTTGCACTTGGAGCAAAAGTAATTGAGAAGCATTTTACATTGAGTAATGATGATATAGGTCCAGATCATCCTCACTCAATGAATATGAATGAATTTACTAGAATGGTAAAATATATTCGTGAACTAGAAGATGCAATGGGATCAACGCGTAAAGTTGTCGTTGAGGAGGAGTCGGAAACAGTCTTTGTTCAGAGAAGAGGACTTTATTCCACTAAATTTATTCCCAAAGGTAAAATAATAGAAGAGGAAGATTTAACAGTATTAAGACCGGCATTAGGTATATATCCCAAATATAAAAATATAGTAATTGGCAAAGCTGCTTCAAAAGATATTCTGGCAGATACTCCAATTTATTGGACAGATTTATAGAATGAAACTAAGTTTAAGAGAAAAGTTTATTGCAATTGTCGATAATGATAGACTTAAAAAATCTGATGCAATTGTCCTTCTTGAAGGTGACGGACTTTATAGGGTTCAAAAATCTGTAGAACTTTTTAATAATAATTGGGCAGATAAAATAGTTTTTTCTGGTGGTATAGTGGATTTGGAATATGGTAGCTATCCTTTAAGTTATATTTTACCGGAGCTACAAAAATATAGAATAAACGAAAAGAATTTGATATTTGATGAAAAATCAATGAATACACTTCAACAAGCAATTAATGTAGTAGAAATGGCAATTCAATTTAGCTGGAAGAGAATTATATTAGTTGCTTCTCATTATCACCAATATCGTGCTTATTTAACTTTTTTAAATCAAGTATTGATAAAAAAGATAAATTTAGAAATAATTAATGCCTCTGCTGATAATCTTTTGTGGTTTGAAGAATTAAATTGGGGAATGAGAATTAATTTACTAGATTCGGAATTTGATCGTATAAATAAGTATTTAGCTTTAGGTCATCTTACTACTTATAAACAAGCAATTGAGTATCAAAAATGGAAAGAACAACAAGTTTAAATAGAGCTAAAGAAATAATGGGAAATAATTTTTTCGGACCCGTTGAAATTAAGGTAATTGAGAAACAGATGGGAATATATGTTTCTGATGAAATTCTTAAAGAGCCTCCTGCCATTCAATATGATGAAGATTTGTTGGAAAAGATAAAAAACGAATATATACTCATTTTGGGAATACCATATTATAAGGATAAAACTCCATTAACAATTTTTAAAATGAGAGAGCATTTTGGGGTAAATCCAGAACTATCTGAGCCGTGTTTTTATAATCAGGATTGGTATATAAGAGAATATTTTTCAACAAAAATTACTTTTAATTTGGGATGGAATTTGGTAAAAAAAAGAGTTTTTGAAGAGTATAGAGGAATAAGTGCTAGTGAAATTAAAAACACAAAGGAGATTATCTTACCCAAAGCAGTATTTTTAACATATTTATTTTTTGCTTGGTATTTATACAAAAATGAAATTTTATGGGAGAATGATTACTTATGGTGTAATGATTATGATATAAATGGAGACCAAATTTATGTTGGTAAATATTTAGATCCTAACGGTGTTAATAAAAATGGTTTTGAGGTACATAGGCATCTGAGAATAAAAACAAATCATTCATTAACAAGTTTATTCTAAAAGAAAAATTTTATCTTTCTTGTACATGGCTCCACAGTACTTGTTCAGGCTTCAACGTTAAACATACCATCTTATGATATTAGTGAATATTTCGTTTTCAGCAAACCAATCTTATTAAAGTTGTCACAATTTTTAAGAATAGGTGAAAATATAGTTCAAGTTATTAATTTAGGACAAATAAAATCTTGCACGGTTTATTTATTTACAGATTTAAAACTATCTAGATAATTGCATTATTCTTGATAAACCTATGGTGCCACAATTCTGAAAACAGGAAAGGTAGAGTCATATAGTTAATATTATCTTCAACCATTCATTTTATTAAAAAGAATGATAAAATATTATTGAGTTTTAAATTTAAACATCGGATTGTCTTTTATAAAAGTTTATAAATCTTTAGTTTAACTAATTTAGGTAATTACTTTATGGAGATATTAGCTATTATACCCGCGAGGGGGGGATCAAAAAGTGTCCCTCGGAAAAACATCAAAAAAATTGGCGGAATACCGTTGGTTGGCCATTCAATTTTGCAAGCACAAAAATCAAAGTTCATTAAGAGAGTAATTGTATCAACTGATGACCAAGAAATTGGTGATATCTCAAAAAATTTTGGCGCTGAAGTGATGATTAGGCCATCTGAAATAAGTGGTGATTTAGCATCCTCTGAATCAGCATTAATTCATACAATTGAAACTTTAAAAGAAAAAGAAGAATATGAACCATTCTTAATTGTTTTTCTTCAATGTACATCACCATTAACTTTAGTAGAAGATATCGATGGTACAATAAGAGAACTTTTGGATAAAGATGCAGATTCGGCCTTTTCAGCTACAGAATTCCATTATTTTCTTTGGAATTATGATAATTATGGGAGTGTTATAGGAATTAATCACGACAAAAATTATCGTCAACGTAGGCAAGATCGTAAACCTCAATTTATTGAAACAGGTGCAGTTTACGTTATGAAAACTAAAGGTTTTCTTAAATATAAGCATAGGTTTTTTGGCAAAACTGTTATGTATAATACTCCTTTAGAAAGATCGTTTGAAATTGATGAACCTGTAGATTTTATTATTCTCGAAACATTAATGGCATTACAAAAAGAAAATAGTCGGCGAAAAGAGTTGCCAACTTTAATTGAAGCTATATTTTTTGATTTTGATGGGGTTTTTACAGACAATAAAGTATATCTTGATGAAAATGGAAAAGAAATAATTATGTTCGATAGAGGCGATGGTATGGCGATATCACAATTAAAGAAGAGTAACATCAAAATGTATATTTTGAGTTCAGAGATTAATGATGTTTGTCAACAGAGGGCAAAAAAACTGAAAATAAAAGCATATAATGGGCTTGAGAATAAACTAGAGAAATTAATTGAGATTTCTGAGCTTGAAGGGATAAATCTTGCTAATTGTTTGTTTGTTGGTAATGATATCAATGATATTGATTGCATGAAAAAGGTTGGATGCCCGATAGTGGTAAATGATGCATATGAAGAAGTAAAAACACACGCTAAGATAATTCTTAGAAATAGAGGTGGGTACAGTGCTATTAGAGAGTTATCAGATATTATAATTAATAGGAGTAAATAAATGAATGAAGTTAGTCTAGGAATCAAAAAAATAGGTGGGAATAATCCAAGTTATATAATTGCAGAAATTGGATTAAACCATAATGGAAGTCTGGATATTGCAAAAAAATTAATTGATGTTGCTGTTTTAGCAGGGTGCGACGCCGTTAAGTTTCAAAAAAGGAATCCTGAAAAATGTGTTCCTGAAAAACAGAGAAATGTGATTAGGGAAACCCCTTGGGGTGAAATGACATATTTTGAATACAGGTATAAAGTCGAATTTCAAAAAAAGGAGTTTGATGAGATTGATAGGTATTGTAAGGAAAAACAAATTGATTGGCTTGCCAGCGCGTGGGACGAAGATTCATTAGATTTTTTAAATTCTTACGATGTTAATGCACACAAAGTACCATCTGCAGCTTTAACAAATGATTCTTTGTTACGTAAATATAATGAAACTAATAAGGTTATCATTTTATCAACAGGTATGTCAAACACTAATGAGATTGAACATGCTATATCTTTGTTAGATCAGAATCGTTTAATTTTATTGCATGCCACTAGTACATATCCTTGTGTACCAGAAGAATTGAACTTAAATATTATACCACATTATTTGAGTAAATATAGCTTCCCTATTGGTTATTCTGGCCATGAGGTTGGTTTACAAACTACATATGCAGCAGTTGCATTAGGAGCCAAAGTAGTTGAACGCCACATAACTTTGGACAGATCAATGTGGGGATCTGACCATGCAGCATCTATTGAACCTCAGGGTCTTATAAGATTGGTTAGAGATATTAGAATAATAGAAATTGCAAAAGGTGATGGTATTAAGAAAGTTTATGAAAGTGAGTTGCCAATATTAAAAAAACTTAGATTTATTTAAATTAAAAAGGGTTAATTATAATGAATGGTTTGAGGCGGCGGAGAGTAATTGATGATATTACATATAGAATTAAAAAAGTTAAATTATTAAAAATAATTTTATCCTCTCTATTCACTATGTATATTTATTTGCGCTATAAAAATTTGGCTAAAAAAAATATTCTTTTTAAGAATATTCATCAGGGTGAAACCTGTTATGTTTTAGGTAGCGGTATATCACTTGATATCTTGGATATAACAGAATTAAAGAACAAAAAAACTTTTGCATGTAATGATATATTTTTGCATGAAAAATTTAACAATCTAAATTTAGACTATTATGTTACTATTGAACCTTTTTTTGGTGGGTTTCTTGGTAAGAAATATGTGGAAGATACATTTAGTTTATATAATGGAATTGCTCAAGCTTTTGTAGATAAAGATACTAAGCTTTTTTTTCATCCAACTGTAAAAAAAATATTAAATAAATACAAATATTTGAACAATAAGTCTGTTTATTTCGTCCCTTCATCAACGGATTTTTTAAAAATGGAAAAACCAAGTAATAATATTGCTGGTAAATTTAATTTTGGGGCAGGCGGACTTTCTTTTATGATTGCTACAGCAATATATATGGGTTTTCAGAAAATAGTCCTTCTAGGTTGTGGTTATACTTATAATCCGAGGCAAGAATACCACTTTTATGCTCGTCCAGAGTATCTAAAATCCAAAATCAATTATGCGGATTTTTTAATTGAAGTGGATAGATTTGCAAAAAAAAACGACTTTATTGTCATGGATATTGAGGATACACAAGATAAATATTTACCAATCTTTGCTAGTCCTTGGAAGAATGATAGCACGGAAAAGCGTTATGAATTGTTGCGTAAATTTTCGGATGAGCATAATGTCGAAATTATTAATGTTCATCCTGAAGGTTATAAAAGTCCTTGTTTTATTGGATTAACATCATCTCAGTATCAGCATGACAAATTCCAGAATAATAACTAAAAACTCAAATAGTTGTTATTTTGATACAAACTTAGAATACTATTTATTTGGCAAAAAATAACAAATGAAATCCAGCCATAATTTTTTTTCTGATGTTATTAAACTGACCTCAGCACCGATAATTACACAAGCAATTGGTTTTTTTACTCTTCCTATAGTAACTAGATTATATAATCCAGAATCTTTCGGACTCTTTTCAACATTTACCTCAATTATAGGCCCGATTGGTGTTCTGGTTTGTTTGGGATACGAAATTTCTATTATGTTACCCAAAGAAGATGAAATCGCTGCAAATATTTTGGTGATGGGTTTAATCATTACTTCTATATTTACCAGTATTTCTATCCTTATTGTTCTACTCTGCAACAATCAATTTGAATCATTGTTTGGAGTTCAAAATAGTATAAAAGATTATTTTTGGCTATATCCAATTATTATATTTATGGGGGGGGCAGCAAATGTATTTCGATATTGGAACCTTAGAAAAAAATATTTTAGTCGTATTGCTATGGCAAATATCGCAAGCACTACTTCTGAGAAAGTAATAATATTAACTGCGGGATTTTTTGGACATGCTACTGGTTTAAGTTTGGTTTTTGGAACAGTAATTGATTCAATTGTAAGACCTCTATTTCTAGGTTTTAAAATAATTAAGGATGAAGGAGCGTTTATAAAAAATTCTCTCAATAAGAGAAATCTACTATTTGTAATAAAAAATTATCGTAAATTCCCTATGTTTATTTTGCCAACAAATGTATTAAGTCGTTTTGTTGGTGTTATTCCTATTTATTTGTTGTCGTACTACTTTTCGCAAACTATCGTAGGATATTATGCTATAGGTTTCAGATTATTAAATATTCCAATGTCATTGATTGGTAATTCCATAGGTGAAGTATATTTTCAGCGAGAAAGTGAAAATAAAAGTAATAATTTATTTTTATTAGAAAAATTATTTAACAGATTAGTTGTTTTTGGTATAATTCCTTTCTTGTTATTAGGGCTCCTTGGTGAAGAAATATTTGTCTTTGTTTTTGGTGTAAATTGGGGAGAAGCGGGTATATACGCCCAAATACTAAGCTTTATGATTTTCATTCGCTTCATAACTAATCCATCTAATTATTTGATGATTATACTTGAAAAACAGGAATATGCTTTTTATTTAAATATTATTGTGGTATTACTTACTGCTATATCAATAACTGTTGGAGGATTAACTAATAACGTATACCTATCATTAGTGATGATGTCTTTTCTTAGTGGTTTAATTTATTCTTTTTATGGATTTTGGTTTATGAAATATGTTGGGTTTACTTATGTAAGGATATTACATACTATAGGTAAGACCATTATGTTAGCTCTACCACTAATATTGGCTTTAGCCACTTCTAAATGGGTTTTAAAATTTGCCTCATCATCATTATTCATAATTGCAATAATATTTACCATATTTTATTATTTAATTGCAGTTAAGCACGATGAAGAATTGTATAAAAGAATTCTAAAAAAAATACGAACTAATTAGAAATACACAGGGCAATATCAAAAAAATAAAATCAAATTTGAAGACAATGAAAAAAGAGAAATTAAAATGATTTGCCTTTGCAGATTGAAAATCCATAAATTAATTTTATAGTTTTATAGAATAGTAATTCTTCTCTAAAAATTAATGAGAAATCATTCTTTTTTCATAGAATAGATGCAAAAGTGATAGTAAAATTTATTTGATTTATAATAAAGGTGGTAATATGAAAACAACTAGAAATAAAGATTATCTTTTGTCGTTATTCTCAGAACAATATCTTTTTGAAGAATTGCAATCTGAAATTTTAGAAAAGGAATCACCAATCTCTTTACCTTACCGAGATTATTTAGGTAGTAAAAAGCTTTGAATAAAGAATTATTAACAAAAAATATCTATTTGAAACAGATTATGTTTATCCTTGTTTTATTGGTTTCAGTTCCACTGAATGCTGGATTTATTGTTATCTTGGGACTAATCTTCTTATCACTCAACTATCTAGTAAACAATCAAGCATTAAAAGCTTTTCAGTTATTTTTTACTATAGTATTCTTACTACCATATGATTTTAATAATTTAATATTTAATAATAATATTGGGAACTTTATTGATAATTCATTTTTGGCTTGTATTCCACTTTACATTTGTTTTCCGTTAATTTTCAAAAGAAATAATACATATAAGAATAAAAATTATAGTAATGTTATAACTTTCTTTTTTATTATCTTTTTTTATTCAACATTACTAAAGGGTTTTGGTGCGCTATTCTTAGGAGGTGAAACAGTAAGATTTTCATTGGCTATTAATTATTTAAACGCGTTTTTAGTGGCATATTGGGGATATAAAATATTCCGAACAAATATTGATTTTCAGAAGTTTATTTATCATATAATAATTCTAGGAATGATTGCATCATTATTAGGTATAATTCAGTATTTATTTAAATTTTATTTTTTCCATTATACGTATGTCTATATATTTTACGAAAGATTATCTATCATCCCATTTATAGATCCAGTAGACTTATTTCCATTTTTAATTGTTCCTTTTTCTTTTGCTGTCAATTATCATTTAAATAACACAAACAATAGAAGCTTAATTGTGCTCTTTGCAGCTTTTATTATATTTATAGCAGCACTTTTTACATGGTCAAGATGGGGTATTGCGTGTTTAGTTTTAATAGTTGTTATTTCATTCTTTATGGCTGGAAAAGTAAGGAAATTATTAATTGTTGTGACAATACTATTCTTGATTGGTAGTGTTTCAGTTAATACATTTTATGATTTTCTACCCAAAAATCAAACAAGTAGAGTCGAAAGTGGTAATAATTTATTCTTGCGCTACGTATTGTGGAATTCAGCGATTTCTGCTATTAATAAAAATCTATGGCTTGGTGTAGGATTAGGAAATGCAGCTAATGCGACTTTTGATGAAGGTCTTGTTTTAGCTGATTTAGCTGGTACTAGCTCTACAATTAACAATACCAAAGACATTCAATTCCAATCAATTCATCAATATTTTTTAGATTTAATTTTATCTATGGGCATATTTATTATCATTCCTCTTTTTCTTTTATATTATCTATTTTTTAAGAACTATATGTTAGTTGTGAAAAACGCATACAACCCTATTAAACTGGTTCTTATAAAGGGCATGGCCTCTAGTATTGTTGGATTATCTGTTTTTTGGATGCAAAATACAGGATATGCACATTTTTGGCTTTTCTTGTTTTTTGCTTTAAGTTTCGTGCTCGCAAATCAAAGCAGCATTGGAGAAGTAGAAATAATTAAAATTGAGAAATTTGAATGAGAAATAATAATTATTGTTTATATGATTACGTTTTAAAGAATTTAAATCTTAGTAAAGAATTTGTTGACTTAATAAAATATGAAATTGATAAAAGAGTATATTTTTATGGCAATCATCTCGCTAACAATTATGAAAAACAAAGCAAAATAAAAATTTATCTATATTTCTTCTTGAAAACTTTTTTTTTCCTAAAAAACAAGGGAAAAGTTAAAAAAGATATACCAATGATTATTTCAAGTGCTTATTTTAATTTTAATAGTGAGTTTGAAAAAAACAATTATGAAATATCGTTCCCGGAAATAAATGTGGGGAATAGAAACAGCTATATTGGTAATTTTCAGATACTTTTAAAGTATGAATATATTAAATTTAAATTTAAAAATGGAAATTTAAATCAAATTATGAGTGCTAAATTTATCAAAACAATAGATAATTTTAAAAGTGAACTTAAAAAACATATAATACAGAGGGATGTTAAAGCTCTAATTTTAGCAAATGATATGGGCTTTCTTGAGAAAATATTAATTGCCATATTTAAAGAAATCAATAGGCCGAGTTTCATCTTTTTACATGGTTTACCTTCAAGATATAATGGCCTTGATGATAACCGAGCAGATTATCTTTTAGTATGGGGAAATAAAATAAAAGAAAATTATATTAATGTTGGTGTAAATGAGAAAAAAATACTAGTTACAGGACATCCAACTCTATCGAATAAATTTAATAACTCAAGTCTTGACTCATTAAAATTTTCATTTGAAAATGTTTTAGTTGTTACAAACTCGATTTCCCCCATTCCTGAAAATTCAGACAAGGTAATTTTGCAAGATAGAGGAAATTCTTTGCTTTTTCTTTATTCAATTAAAAATGTTCTACAAAAATTTAATATTAAGTCTGTAAGATTAAGGCCACACCCTTCTGAAGAAAGATCTTGGTACTATAATAATATTGATAACGATTTTTTCAGGCTAGATAGTGAAAACATCAAGGATTCACTTATTAATAGTACATTAGTAATCGGCCCAACCTCAACGTTACTCTTAGATTCTATTAGTTTAGGTGTAAATTACGTGGTATATGAGCCAACTATTAGTAATCTAAGTATAAAAATGTTTGAATTTGTGCCACCTTTTGATAAAAGTGATTCAAGAATCATTGTTTCTAACAATGAAACTGAGTTATCTATAGTATTAAAAGAAAAGGTGGTCCATGATTTGAGTTTTATTAATGATTATATAAACAAAACATTTGATCTTTCCGCAGTATTTTCAATTTTAAGATAAGCTCTAATTTTTTAGTAAATTAATGTATTAAAAAAATATTAATAATTTAAGGTTAAATTTATGGATGTAGTGATATTATGTGGAGGTAAAGGTTCTCGATTAAGTGAAGAAACCGTTCTTAAGCCAAAACCTATGGTTGAAATTGGGAATAAACCGATATTGTGGCATATAATGAAGTATTACAGTTTTTTTGGTTTTAAAAGATTCATTTTGGCACTTGGTTATAAAGGAGATTATATTAAACAATATTTTTATAACTCACGAATTACAGGGAGTGATTTCACATTAAAATTAAATCCAGATGAGCAACCAACTTTTTTTAATCATTCCGATGAGGCCGATTGGGAAATAACATTTGTTGATACTGGTGAAGATACGCTTAAAGGTGGGAGAATTAAAAGGTTAGAAAAATATATTCATACGGCAAATTTTCATCTTACGTATGGTGACGGCATTAGTAATATTGATTTAAATAGTCTTGTAGATTTTCACGAAAAACATAATGAAATTGCAACCGTTAGTGCTGTTCGTCCACCTTCGAGGTTTGGAGAAATGATTATCGAAGGATCTGATGTTGTTGAATTCGATGAAAAATCACAAATGCATTCTGGTTATATAAACGGTGGTTTTTTTGTTTTAAATAAAAAAATATTAAATTATTTAACTAGTGATGATGATTGCGATTTTGAGTTTGGCCCCATCCAACAAATAGTTAAAGAGAGAAAATTAAAAGGGTATTTACATAATGATTTTTGGCAATGTATGGATAACGTACGTGAAAGAGATTATTTAAATGATTTAGTCAAAACGAATAAAGCACCATGGATTGTTTGGTAGGGGTAAATAATGTTTAATAATATATATAATGGAAAAAAAATATTAATAACTGGTAATACTGGGTTCAAAGGTAGTTGGCTCACTATTTGGCTTTTACGATTAGGAGCAAATGTTTATGGTATTTCTAAGAATGTACCAACAAATCCATCAATGTTTTCTGATTTACAACTAGCTAAAAAAATAAAATATTTTCAAAATGATATAAGAGACCTTACTAAGGTAAAAGAAATAGTTTTAAACGTTAAACCAGATTTTGTATTCCATTTAGCTGCTCAGCCAATAGTTGTAACTTCATATTTGGACCCAATTGAAACTATATCTACAAATGTAATGGGAACAGCCAATATATTGGAAGCTTTAAGAGCCAGCAACCATCCTTGTATAGGTATTATTATTACAAGTGATAAATGTTATGATAATATTGAATGTGTTTGGGGCTATAAAGAAACAGATGCTTTGGGAGGAAAAGATATTTATAGTGGCTCAAAAGGTGCTGCTGAATTAATAATAAAATCATATTACCATTCTTTTTTCAAGGATACAAAAAAATCAAATATTAAAATATTATCAACACGTGCAGGCAATGTAATTGGAGGAGGCGATTGGGCCGATTATCGTATTGTTCCAGATTGTATAAGAGCGTGGAGCAAAGAAGAGATTGTTGAAGTTCGGAGTCCAAAAGCAACTCGTCCATGGCAACATGTTTTAGAGCCATTAAGCGGATATCTTGCTGCTGGTGAAGCTTTATATGCAGATAATATATTAAATGGTGAAAGTTTTAATTTTGGCCCTAAACCAGAGTACTCTCAATCTGTTGAGGAACTTATTTCTGATTTAAGTAAGCGATGGAAGTTTAAGGATTTTAAAAAAGCGTTTAAAATTTATGAGAATACTGAATACCACGAAGCTAAATTGTTAAAACTAAATTGTGATAAAGCCTTATTCCATCTTAAATGGCTACCTGTTTTAGATTATAAAGAAGTAATAGAGTTTACTGGGGATTGGTATTACAATTATTACCATGGCGAGAAGAAGAAAATGTTTAATTTATCAGAGGAACAGATTGATTTTTATGAACAAAAAGCATTTAATAAAGGCATAAAATGGGCAAAACAATAGTAAACGGAGTTATTTTGACACCCTTAAAGAAAATATTTCATCCTCAAGGAGATGTTTTTCATGGGATGAAAAAATCAGATCAAGGATTTAATAATTTTGGGGAAGCATATTTTTCAACTATAAATTTCTCCTCAATTAAACCGTGGAAAAAACATCTAAGAATGACCCTAAATTTAATTGTGCCAGTTGGTGAGGTTAGGTTTGTAATTTATGACGATAGGGAAGAGAGTAGCACTTATAATAATTTTATGGAAATATTTCTTTCAATTGATAATTATTTTAGATTAACCGTTCCTCCTAATGTTTGGATGGCATTTGAAGGTATTGGAAAAGAGTTAAATCTACTTTTGAATATTGCTGATATTGAACACGATCCTAATGAAATTAAACGTGTTGAGCTAACAGAAATTCCATATAAATGGTAATAAGAAAAACATGAAAAAAGTATTATTAACTGGTGCAAATGGTTATATTGGTGCAAGGTTATCAAAATTATTTAAAGAAAATGGTTTTTACGTTATAGGGCTAGTTTATACTAATATTTTTGAAGATAATGAATGGCAGAATTTATTCAATGAAATTCACTATGGTGATTTAAGAGATAATAACATTATTGAAAAAATTACTAACACCCATTATGATTTAGTTATTCATTTGGTTTCACTTGACCATAATAAATCAGAAGGCAACCCAAATTTTGTTAATTCAATAAATGTGACACCCACTCTTAATTTGTTGAAAAATTTTTCAAAAAAAGGCACTTTAGATAAATTTATATATTTTTCAACAATTCAAGTTTATGGTGAGTTACTTCCCGGTATAATTACTGAGGAACAAGATCTAGCGCCGAAAAATGTTTATGGGCTTACACATTTAATGTCAGAACAAATTTGTAATTTTTTTAATAATAATTCAGAAATAATGTGTATTAATATAAGGTTATCAAATAGTTATGGTAGTCCAATTTTAAAGGATAATAATTGCTGGTCATTAGTTGTTAACGATTTATGTAGATCGGCATTTATTAATAAAAAAATAGTGCTTCAATCAGATGGTTCCCCACTACGAGATTTTATTCATGGAAATGATATTTATTCAGCACTTGAAGTTTTAATTGGTATAGAAAAAAAACATAATAGTAATATTTATAATTTATCTTCTCGAAAAACGATTACAATTCTTGAGTTAGCCCATATTGTTAAAAAAGAATACTTGAGAAGGTTTGATATAGAAATACCAATTTATCTTCCAAATAAAATTTTGTCAAATCATTATAATAGTTTTGAAAACACTAAAAAATATCTAATCGATAATTCAAAACTTGAAAGCATAGGATTTAAGCCCAAAATAGAATTAAAAAATGGAATTTTAGAAATTTTTAATTATTTAGCTAATAACAATGAATGACCAAACACCACTTGTTTCAGTTATCGTCCCAACATATAATAGAAAATTATTATTAAATGAGACAATTCAATCAATTCTTAATCAGACCTATCAAAATTTTGAATTAATAATTGTTGATAATTTTTCTAATTATGATTTTTATGAAAACATAAAAAAAATTAATGATTACCGCATTCATACATATCAGAACCAAAATAATGGAATTATAGCCGTTAATCGAAATTATGGCATAAAAAAATCAAATGGTAAATATATTGCCCTTTGTGATGATGATGATATCTGGAATGTTACCAAACTTGAAAAGCAAATAAGATTAATGATAAAAACAGATGCTGAGTTTTGTTTTTCTGGTTATAGTTTAACTAATTTTGAGACAGGTATTTCAATAATTAAAGATAAATTAAAGTTTTATCAAAAAAAAATTTCTCTCAGTACCTTTTTGTTTTCATTAGGTTTTATTTGTAACTCTTCGATTGTATTTAAAAAAAATATTATTTCAGATATAGGATTAATTAATGAAGATTTAAAATTGACGACGGTTGAAGATTATGAATTCATCACGAGATTTCTAAAAAGATCAAACGCGGTATATATAGATGAATCTTTAGTGAATTATCGTGTACATACAAATGCAGCGAACAATACTTCAAATATTATTAGATTAAGAAAACAAATGCATTTACACAGACTGTTGATGAAAAACAACAAAGATTATTGGTTTATTATATTTCTAAAATATATAAAAATATTTTTATATTTTTTATTAAAACAAGTAAGATTGATTAGCTACCGATTTTTTTACGTAAAATAATTTATGAAAAAACGCATTTTATTAATAGGGTCATTACCACCACCATACTATGGTTCAGCGGTATATTTTAAAAATATTGTTGAGTCTGATTTGAGGGTTTTATTTGATTTGAATATTTTGGATATTTCAGATCATAGACAAGACTTAAATAATTTGGGCAAACTGGATTTTTGGAATATATTTCATGGAATAAAGAATTGTTTTCAGCTTATAATAAAGCTAATTAAATTTAAACCCAAAGTAGTATATATTGTTCCTTCTTCAAACAATGCTTATTTAAGAGAAGCTTTATTTATTCTCTTAGTAACTCTATTCTCCTCTTCAAAAATCATTGAACACTTTCATATCTCTGATTTCGATAAATTCTATAAAAATTCTTGCCCTTTAATTCAAAAAGTAATTGATTATTCTCAACGAAAGGTTTATTCGGTAATTGTATTAGGAGAAAATTTGAAAGCTATGCTATTACCTTGGTTTAAAATAGACAGAATTTATGTTATTCCAAATGGTATAATAGACGAAGTAGGCGATGTTGAAGTCTCTTCAAATAGGAATGGTAATAAAATTTTATTTGTTAGCAATTATTACAAGTTCAAAGGAGTTTTTCAAATAATATCTATTGCAAAGCATTTAATAAAAGTGTTTCCTGATATTGTAATTGAAATGATTGGGGACTGGGGGAATGATTATTTTTATGATTTAGAAGCTGATGTAATTAAAGCTGATTTTCTAAATCAGGTTAAAATAAATCACTTGGGAAAAAACATATTTATTCTTGGTCCTAAATATAATGAAGATAAAAACATATATTTTAAAGATAGCGATATCTTCCTTTTGCCGACGGAAAATGATACTTTCCCAATGGTTATTCTAGAAGCAATGATGTGGAGTTTGCCTGTTGTTTCATCAGAAAATATAGGTGCTATTAGCGAGATAATAGATGACGGAAAAACAGGTTTTGTTATAAGAAGTGGTGAAGATGTGAAATTTGCAGATAAACTTATTTATATTCTTGATAACAAGAATCTTAGATTATCGATGGGTAAAGAAGGAAGAAAAAAATTTATTGCAAAATATAAACTAGATAACAATATTAATTTATTAAGGAAACTATTTGACGAAATATAATATCTTGTAATTATATACACCTTGTCGCCTTCAAATACTATTTGCAATATCTCTTTTTCGGAAGAGCAATAAGCCTGTTAAATTAAAAAGTGCAGACAATAATATAAAATAATTATGCTTATATAAAACCAAATAATAGTTGGTATACTTATAAATTTTTGGATTTATATGCTAATATTTCATTTGTTTGTGCTGGGTTGTTGCCCCCTACACACAATTAACAATTTGTCGAATTCGTAAGTTTATGTTGATTATTCAAAAATGAGAAAAAAGGTCATGAGAATAAAGAAAATCTAATAAATGATAGTTTCGTTCCAAAATTTAGAATAATCACCGGGTAATAAAAAATAGATTTACTTGTCTAAAGTATAAAAATCAAAATACATACTTTCAAACAGAAAGAATAAAAACTAGTAATGTGTAAAAATTATATAGATAATTTCAACAATTAATAATGAAAAAATAATATGATAAATATTCTTGGAGCTAAAATTAGTTCAACAATATCTTATTTATCGGTTTATACATACTTAACTAGATATTTAAAAGATGATAATAATTCAGTGTATGTCTCAGTAAACAACGTTCATACAGTAATTGAAGGTGTTAGAAAAAATTATTATAGACAAATATTAAATAATTCATTCTTATCACTACATGACGGAACGTCTTTAATAAAATAATTAAAGTTAGATTTAATATCTAGTTTAAATTAGACTGTTGGTTAATATTCAATATATGGTTCAAAACCATAAAAATATATTAAGGAATATATTTATTAAATTAACGAATACATTAAATATTTTGCTATATCAATTGAATTATTAGAAAAGAGATAATGAAAGTACTTATAATTATTCACAATCAATATAATACAGGGCCATTTAATAAAATTATTGAGCTTGCTGATTCTTTAATTGAAGAGCAAATTAATGTCACAGTATTAGCTACTTCAAAAACAAATCATTTAGTTAGTGAAAAAATATATAAAAAATATAGTCTTATACTTTCACCAGATTTACTCTGGGGTAAGCTTAGGCAAGGTTTTGATTTATTAAATACTTTCTTTCGAATCTTTTTTATTCTTAAAAATAAATTTGATATAGTTTATGCAATTGATTCCAGACCCGTTGTAATCATTCCTTCACTTTTTCATAAACTGATTTATAATAAGCCATTAGTTTTAGCTTGGTGGGATTGGTTTGGTAGGGGTGGGACAATGACAGAACGTTCAGGGAAATTATTTATTTTCTTATGGGGTTGGATTGAAACATTTTTTGAAGAGAGATTTAGGAGATTTGCTGATGTTGCGACTGTAATTTCAAATCCATTGCGTTCTAGATTGATGTCCTTAGGCTTTCCAAATCA
>Ga0172368_10004260_pt1 | contig 16663 bp, 14 predicted proteins | sample Lak11m_FD_114540 | JGI IMG/M metagenome (GOLD analysis project Ga0172368, IMG submission 114540) | Freshwater microbial communities from Kabuno Bay, South-Kivu, Congo - kab_022012_11m | ecosystem: Environmental > Aquatic > Freshwater > Lake | place: Democratic Republic of the Congo: South-Kivu...
CCGACGGCCTTGAGGCGCAGGCCAAAGTGGGTGCCCTGCAGGAGCAGGAAGACGATCAGGATGGCGGCGATGGCGATGACCAGCGACCAGGGTGAGAGGCGCAGCCCGGGCAGCATGGGCAGCCAGAGCGACGGGTCGAACGGCTCGGTGCCGCTCATCGAGCCGACGCCGGGACGCTTCCAGGGGCCAAAGATCAGCCAGATGGTCAGGGCAGTCGAGACGAAGTTCATGCCCAGGCCGCCAAAGATCTCGTTGACGCCGCCGTAGATCTTGAGCAGGCCGACCAGCCCGGCCCAGAGCATACCGCCAGCCGCGCCGGCCACGAAACCGAGCAGGATGATCAGCTCGGGCGGCAGGGCGCTGTCTTGCAGCAGGCGCAGCATGCCGGTGGCGAAGATCGCGCCGAGGGTGATCTGGCCTTCGATGCCGATGTTCCACAGCCCGGCGGCGAAGGTGACCAGCAGGCCTGAGGCGGCCAGCAGGAGCGGCACCCAGGCAACCAGCACGTCGGAGATCTTGGTGACCGAGCCGAACGAGCCGATCAGGATGTTTTTATAGGCCTCCAGCGGCTGGGCCTTGACCAGCAGCATGACGGCAGTGGTGAAGAGCAGGGCCGTCACCACGGCGAGGACTTGGAAAGCGGCGCTGATCCAGCGAGATTTACGATCGTGCATGGGTGTCCCTCGTTTCCTGCCCTACCAGCCCTTGCCGCCAATCAACTGGCCCAGCTGGTCAACTGTGGTGGCGGCGGCGTCGAGCGGCAGCGAGACTTTGCCGTTGAAAAAGACCAGGATGCGGTCGCTGTAGTGCAGGACTTCATCCAGGTCGGCGGAAATGAAGATGATGCTGGTGCCCTGGCGGCAGCGCTCTTTGAGCTTGCTCCAGATCCAGATCGTCGATTCGATGTCGAGGCCGCGGCTGGGATGCTCCATCAGCAGCAGGTCGATCGGCGAGCGCAGCAGGGCGAGCAGGGCGCGCTGCTGATTGCCGCCGGAGAGCGACTCGACCGTGCTGGCCGGGGTGCCTTTGATGTAGAAGTCCTGGATGCCCTGGCGGGTCAACCCGGCGGCTTTTTCGCGGTCGATGAAGAAGCCGGGCCGCTCTTCGGTGAGCATGAAGTGCTCGGAGAGGGTCAGGCCGGGGATCAGGCCCTCTTCCATGCGCGAGGCGGGGACGTATTTGATGCCGGCGTTTTGGAAGGCGTGGTAGGGCTGGCCGTGCAGGGTCTTGGCGCCGAGCTGGATCGCGCCGTGGACGGGGCGGATGATGCCGGCGCAGGCGCGCAGGAACTGCAGCTGGCCCGAGCCTTCCATACCAGCCAGGCCGACGACTTCGCCGCGGCGCAGGTCGAGGTTGACATTGCGGATCTGCAGGCGGTAATCTTCGATGGCCAGGTCGCGGACCTGGAAGCGCAGGTCTTCAGCGGTCATGTTCTGGCGCTCGCCGAGGGTGACGACCTTGCCAAACATCATCTGGACCAGGTTGTCGGTGACGTAGGGCGGGCTGGCCTGGCCGACCAGCTTGCCGCGCGAGAGCACCACGACCTGGCCGCACAGCCCTTCGACGTCCTCCAGCTTGTGCGAAACGAAAATGACGGTCATGCCCTGCCCGGCGAGGATGCGCAGGGTCTCGAACAGCTTGGCTTTCTGGATGGCGCTAATGCCGGTGGTGGGCTCGTCGAGGATGAGGGTGCGCGCGCCCATCCAGAGCAGGCGCAGGATTTCGAGCTGCTGGCGCTCGCCAACCGTCAGGCTGTCGACGAAGGCGTCCAGGTCAATATTGAAGCCGAACTGGCTCTGCAGCTTCTGGATCGCGGCGGCGACCTGCTTGCGGTCGGGGAAAAGCCCGCCGGCGTGGCCAATCAGCAGGTTGTCGATCACGCGCATGGGCGGGAAGTCGAGCGGGTCCTGGTGAAGCATGCCGACGCCCTGGCGGATCGCGTCGGAGGGCGAGGCGATCTTGACGACCTTGTCGTCGAGCAGGATCTCGCCGCCATCGGCCTGGATGAAGCCGGAGAGGATTTTCATCAGGGTGCTTTTGCCCGCGCCGTTTTCGCCCAAAATTCCCTGGATGGTGCCCTGCGGGATGGTGAGGGTGATGTCGTCGTTGGCATGGACCCGCCCAAAGAATTTATGGATATTCCTGAGTTCAACCTTCATATGAACCACCGGGATACGAATGGGATGGTAAAAGTATACAACAAAAAAGGTAAAAGCTCACCCCACCCCCGGCCCCGCCCCTCAAGGGGCGGGGAGCAGGAGGAACTTGGAGTGTTTGCGGTCACTTCGTGACCGCAAACACTCCAAACCTCTTATTTTGCGAGGGCGGGATGTGATAAAAAAGGAAGGTTGGTGATGAACCAACCTTCCTTTTTTATCACGGGCGAGAGTTTACTTGCTCGGGACGCTCTGGCCTTCCATGCCCTCGAGGAGCTGGGGCAGGAACCAGACCTGGCTGTCGGTGGCGATTTCGCCTTCCTTCAGGTAAGCGGTCTTATCCTGCAGGTTGAGCGGGCCTTTCCACAGGTTCAGGCCGCCGGCGAGTTCGGCGATGAATTTGTCGAGGTTGGCGGCGGCGTCAGCCGAGAGGGCCTTACCCTTGGCGAAGCCGATGGCGGAAGTGTCGGCGTTGTTGATGTCTTTCCAATCGGGTCCGTTCCACTCAAAGAGCGAAGCGAAGCTGCCAGCCATGGAGGCCTTGACCTGCTTGGCATAAGCGGGGCCCCAGTTGAAATAGGGCACGCCCAGGCAGACCTTCTCGCCTTCCTGGCAGGAACCGATGAAGTCGTAGGGGATGGCGTAGACTTCTTTGCCAGCGTCCTTGGCCTTGCCAGCCTGGACGAGGCCTTCGGTGGTGTCGATACCGGAGATGATCACGTCATAGCCGCTGTTGATGAAGTCATCGGCGACCTGGGTCGGGTCAGAGGTGACGCCGGGGATGTTGAACCAGAAACCGATCCAGGTGACCTTGAAGGACAGGTCCTTGATGTCTTTCTTGGCGTAGGTGGTCCAGCAGTACTTGGCGCCGAGGTAGGCCGAGGCGGTCAGGCGGCGGGTCTCATCGTTGATCAGGGGTCCGAGGTAGCCGATCTTGCCGGTCTTGGTGGTGAGGGCGGCGGCGCAGCCTGCCATCATCTTGCCGTATTCCATGCGGCCCATGATGTTGACGAACTTGGGCAGCGCCATGTAGTTCTTGCCATCCTTCCAGGAGGTGTCGCCGGAAGCGTGGATGACGTTCACATCGGGGTGGGCCTTGGCAAATTCAACCGCGGAGTCCTTCATGTCGTCCGAGTTGAAGATGATCAGCTTGGCGCCCTTGGAGAGCAGGTCTTCGGCCAGCTGGGCGGGGGTGGTGCCGGGGCGGTCAGCCGAGTTGACCTTGTCAATGTAGATCATCTTGGCGCCGGGGACGGTCTTTTCGACATACAGACCGGCGTCGTAGTGGGCCTGGCTGTAGCCCTTGTCATTGTAGGGGCCAACCAGGAGCATGCCGAAGGTGAAGCCTTCCGCGGCCTTGGTGGCTTCGGGGGCTTTGGTCGCATCCGGGGCCTTGGTCGGGGCCGGAATCGTCACCATGGGGTTGACAGCCTGCTGGCAGGCGCTCAGAACGACTGAGAGCACCAGCAGCAGCGTCATGGCGATTAAGGAAACGGGCTTTTTCATGTTTTCCTCCAATGGAATTGTGCGTGTTCCGCTCGATCGATGGAACACAAAACGCATAACGGGGGAGCAGGCGAGAAGACACTGACCTGCGACAGTGCTATTTTACCCGGATTCCGTGTTTAAAACGAACAAATCCGGCGGATACCGGCCTCAGCTCGAAAAATTACCCGTGCGGGTAGGACAGCTGTTTAGTGACTGATCCAGGTGCCTGTCTCGCCGCGCAGCGCGCGGCCGATGTTTTCGGGGTTGGTGATCAGGGCTTCTTTGCCGCCAGCTTCGAGGAAGCGGATGATGGCCTGGATTTTGGGCAGCATGCTGCCCTTGGCGAAATGGCCCTCAACCATGTACTGTTTGGCTTCGGCGAGGGTCAGGCGGTCGAGCCACTTCTCACCGGGCTTCTTGAAGTTGATCGCCACCTTTTCAACCGCGGTAGAAATGATGAACAGGTCGGCGTGGATCATGTTGGCCAGCAGGGCCGAGCCGAAGTCCTTGTCGATCACGGCTTCGACGCCTTCCAGCGTGCCATCCGGATTCTCGATGACCGGGATACCGCCGCCGCCCACGCCGACCACGACAAAACCGGCGTCGATCAGGGTGCGGATCTGTGCAGCCTCGACGATGCGCAGCGGGACGGGCGAAGCGACCACGCGCCGCCAGCCGCGCCCGGCATCTTCCACCACCACCCAGCCCTGTTTGGCGGCGTGCTCTTTGGCGGTGGCCTCATCCATGAAGGAGCCGATCGGTTTGCTGGGGTTCTTGAAGCCGGGGTCGTCGCGGCTGACCACGGTTTGGGTGACGACCGCGACCGCCTTCTGGTCCATGCCGCGCTGCAGGAACTCGTTGTAGAGGGCGCGCGTGAACATATAGCCGATCGCACCCTGGGTATCGGCGCCGCAGAAGTCCATCGGCACCGGGTGCAGCTCATGCAGGGACAGCTCCGAGCGGCGGTAGATGAAGCCGACCTGCGGGCCGTTGCCGTGGCTGATGACGACTTTCCAGCCGTCGGCGATCATGCCGGCGATGTGGTGCATGGATTCTCGTCCGGCTTCGTACTGATCGGCGACCGTGCGGTGCGTTTCGTCTTTGATCAACGAATTGCCGCCGACCGCAATCACTGCAACACCTTTATGTGACATAGAGATCCTTTTGCAGCACTACGCCCAAGAGCGGGGTATTGCTGGCTAAATCTATTGGGAAAATCAGACCCACCCCCTGCCCCCTCCCGAAGCGGGAGGGGGAAAGAGATTTTTGGAGGTGAAATGCGGCACGAAGTGCCGCATTTCACCTCCAAACCTCTGGGCGTTTTCTCGCACCCCAGGGCGAGGGCAAAACCTTTTTTGCGGCACAAAAACCGCTTATTTTTCTTTCCCCCTCCCCTTGGGGAGGGTGGGGGTGGGCTTTCTTTTAGCTCATGGTGAGGGCCATGACGGCCTTTTGGGCGTGCAGGCGGTTCTCGGCCTCATCATAGACCACCGAGTTGGGGCCGTCGATGACTTCGTCGGTGACTTCGAGGTTGCGGTCGGCGGGCAGGCAGTGCATGTAGATGGCGTCTTCCTTGGCCAGGTTCATGCGGCGCTGATCGGTGATCCAGGAGCGGTACTTCTCGATCAAGGCTTTGCCGTCTTCTTTGGCGGTGGTGGTGACCAGCGGGCCCCACGACTTGGGATAGACCACGTCGGCGTCCTTGAAGGCTTCGTCCATGTTATCGGTGACTTCAAAGCCAACATGGTGCTTGCGCGCGTTTTCGGCGGCCTGGTCCATGATCTCGGGCATCAGTTTGAACTCTGGCGGATGGGCGAGGACCACATCGCAGCCGAAGCGGGTCATCTGCAGGATCAGCGACTGCGGCACGGAGATCGGCTTACTGTAGGAGGCGGCGTAGGCCCAGGAGACGACGACTTTCTTGCGGCGCAGGTCGCGGCCCTTCTTTTCCATGACGGTCATCAGGTCGGCCAGGCACTGGAAGGGGTGGTAGACGTCGCACTGCATGTTGAGGACCGGCACGCGCGAGTGCTGGGCGACTTCATTGATATACGAGTTGCCGAACTGCCAGTCGCATTGGCGGATGGCGATGCCGTCGAAGTAGCGCCCGAAGATCTGGCCGATTTCCTTGGCGGTGTCGCCGTGCGAGATCTGGGTGGTCTCCGAGTCGATGAAAGCGGCGTGCCCGCCGAGCTGGGCCATGCCGGCTTCGAAGGAGCCGCGGGTGCGCGTGCTGGTAAAGAAGAAGAGCATGGCGAGGGTCTTGTCGCGCAGCAGCGCGTGCGATTCGCCCAGGGCGCGCTTGCGCTTGAGGTCCCAGGCTACGTCCAATACGGTTTCGACTTCTTCCTTGCTGAAGTCGAGGTCGCCAATAAAGTCACGACCGCGGAAGTTGGTTTGCATTTCGATCCTCCAAAAAAAGTTAATCTGCGCGCCGGCTCTGGCCCAAAGCGGCCAGCCCGCGGCGCAAGGTGCTTACCGATCGACCCCACCCCCAACCCCCGCCCCAGGGCGGGGGCAAGACGTTTTTTGCGGTTTTGGCGACGCAAAGCGTCGCCAAAACCGCTTAGACTTCATGTTCTCCTCCCTTTGGGAGGGTTGGGGGTGGGGTTCTTTTCATTTATTTGATCAGGGCGGGCAGGAGGGCGTAGAACTCGGTGGCTTTGACGACTTCGTCGAGGGGCACGAACTCGTGGGCGGTGTGGGCCACGCGCTCATCGCCGGGGCCAAAGCCGATGCTGGGGATGCCGGCCTTGCCAGCCCAGTAGATGCCGTTGGTGCTGAAGTCCCACTTGCCCGAGGGCACGTCCGTCAAGCCAGACAGGCGGCGGGCTTCCTGGCCGGCCACCACCAGCGGGTGGTCTTCTTCGAGGGCCCAGGCGGGGAAGTACTTGTCGACCGGGAAGACAAAACCGGTGTAGGACGGGTCGTCGTAGAACAGCTCTTCCACCTTGACCAGCTCGCGGTCCTTCTCGGGGATCAGGGCCTGGACCTGGGCGATGGCCTGCTCTTTGGTCTCGCCAAAGGTCATGCGGCGGTCGATGAAGATGATGGCTTCGTCGGGCACGGCGTTAATGCTGGGGGTGCTGACCTTCATGTCCGAGACAGTGATTTTGGCGTGGCCGAGGAAGGGATGGTCGCCGATCTGCGGCTCGAGGTCGCGGATGCCGGCGATGACCGGCAGCAGCTTATAGACGGCGTTGTCGCCGAGGTGGTTGCTGGCGGCGTGGGCGCTCTTGCCCTTGGCGGTCACCTTCAGCTCAACGCGGCCTTTGTGGCCGCGGTAGACCTTCATCATGGTCGGCTCGCCGATCACGACGAAATCGGGGCGGACCTGGGGGTCGACTTCAACGAAGGTGTTGGGGGCGATGCCGTCGCACCACTCTTCCATGTTGCCGAAGTAGTAGGCGGTCCAGCCCTGCAGCAGGCCCAGGTCGCGCGCGATGGCCAGACCGTAGACCATGCCGGGGGTGCTGCCCTTCTCATCACAGGCGCCACGGGCGTAGAGGTTGCCGTTCTCGACCTTGCCCTGGAAGGGGTCCCAGCCCCACTGCGAGGGGTCGCCGACGCCGACGGTGTCGATGTGCGAGTCGTAAACGATGGTGCGCGGGCCGTCGCCGATGCGCCCGAAGATATTGCCCATCTTGTCGAAGCGCACCTCGTTGAAACCCAGCTGGCGCATTTCGGCGGCGATGCGCTCGCCGACCGGGCCGATCTGCGACTCCATGCTGGGGATGGCGCAGATTTCGCGCATAAAGCGCACGATGTCTTCGCGCGCAGCGCTGACACGGCTTTGGACAGTTTGAACAGTTTCGTTATTCACCCTTTCACTCCCTTTCAATGTGTTTAATTGGTATCTTCTCAATCTATCTGGGGAACTGGTTGGTGCAACATGCGCCTGCGGCGCATATTGCACCAACTCACCCGATCGCGTCATAAACCGCCGACGCGCCGGACTACCTGGAAGCGGAAATAACCAGGCAGGAAATAGCTGAGCGAGTAGTCGATTACGCGCTCCTCCTGGGTGACCAGGCGGGCGGCGAACATCAAGAGCACATCGCCGCGCTGGATCTCGAGCGCGCGCGCGATCTCGGTCGAGGCGGCCACGGCGCGGATCTCCGCCACCGAATGGTGCAGGGTCGGCGAGCCGCGCTTGAGCAGCAGGTCGAGGACCGAGCCGGTGAAGCCTTCGAGCAGGTCGCGCGGGGTCAGGATGTCCTCGGGCAGCAGGTCGACCAGGTAAGCAACCGGGCGGTCGCCGGCCTGGATGACACGCTTGACCTGCACCAGCAGGGTGCCCTCGGGCACGCCCAGCTCATCGAGCGCCTCGCCGGCCGCGCTGACCTCGGAGATTTGCATTTCGCCCATCGAGACATCCAGGCCGATGCGCGCGGCCAGGTTTTCAATGCTTTCGAGAACTTCCAGCCCGCTCTGGATGACCGGGGCCTGGCCGACCACAAAGGTGCCGACGCCCTGGCGTCGGCGCAGCAGGCCCTGGCCCTCAAACGAGCGCATCGCTTCGCGCAGGGTGGCGCGTGACACGCCCATCTGCTGGGCCAGTTCCGGCTCGGCGGGCAGGCGCGCCCCGGCCGGCGTCTGCGCGATCAAGGCAGTCAGCTGGGCCTGCAGGCGTTGAAACGGGTGCGCGCCATTGTCTTGTTTGGCCATATTTGCCTCCCCCTAATACTCCAACACGTCGACCACCTGGAAGCGGTTGACATCCACCAGGCCGCAGTCCGAGATGCGCAGCTCGGGGATCACCACCAGGGCCAGCAGGCTCATCTGCATATTGGGGTTATTCAGCTTGCAGCCGCAGGCCACAAAGCCGTCCAGCACCGACTGCGCCCCGGCCGCCACCTGCGCGGCAGGCTGGTTGGAGACCAGGCCGGCGATGGGCAGGGCGACTTCGCCGATGATCTTGCCGCGCGATACGACCACCTGCCCGCCGCCCAGCTCGGCCAGGCGGTTGGCGGCCAGGGCCATGTCGCTCTCCTCGGTGCCAACCACGATCATCTGGTGGCAGTCGTGGGCGACGGTGGAAGCCAGACCGCACGGCTCGCTGAAGCCAAAGCCGTGCACCAGGCCAACCATGACCTTGCCGCTGCCCGTATGGCGCTCGACCAGGGCGACCTTGGCGATGTCACGCGGGATATCGGGATGGATTTCGCCATGCCGGACGAGCATTTCCTCATGCAGGTGCTCGGTGGGGGCCTGGTTTTCGATCACGCCGATCACGTTGGCCACAACCGTACCGGCCTGCTTGCTGTGCAGGCGGAAGTCGGCGGAAGCCAGCGGGCGCTTGAGATGGACGGTGTGCAGGGCGTATTCGGGATAATCGAGGGCGGGGATCTCGCGCAGCAGCTTGCCGCGTTCGGCCACTACCACCCCGCGCGCGATGACCACATCCGGGCGCATCGCGACCAGGTCGGGCACGATCAGGATGTCGGCGTAGCGCTGCGGGGCGATCATGCCCAGCTCGCGGCTGACGCCGAAGTGTTCGGCGGTGTTGATCGTGCACATCTGGATGGCGGTCATGGGCGGCAGGCCCTGGGCGATGGCATGGCGCAGCACGCGGTCCATGTGGCCTTCCTGGATCAGGGTGGCCGAGTGCGAATCGTCGGTGCAGAGCAGGAAGTTGCGCGAGTCGAGGCGCATCTCGGTGATAGCGCGCACCTGCGAGGCCACATCGTGCCAGGCCGAGCCGAAGCGCAGCATGGATTTCATGCCCTGGCGCACGCGCGCCACGGCGTCTTCGGGGCGGGTGCCCTCGTGGTCGTCCATCGCCCCGCCGGCGACGTAACCGGCGAAGTCCATCTCCAGGTCGGGGGTGGGGTAATGCCCGCCGATGACCTTGCCCACGCGGCGGGCAGCCTCGAGCTTGGCATGCACGCCCTCATCGCAGTAGGCCACGCCGGGGTAATTCATCATCTCGCCCAGGCCGATCACGCCCGGCCAGCTGAGCGCCTCGCGCACTTCATCCGGGCCGAGGACCGCGCCGGGAGTTTCCAGGCCGGGGGCGGAGGGCACGCAGGAGGGAATCTGCACAAAGACGTGGGCGGGCTGGATGGCAGCCTCGTCGACAAACAAGCGCACGCCCGCCAGGCCGAGCACATTGGCGATCTCATGCGGGTCGATGAACATGCCGGTGGTGCCGTGCGGCAGGACGGCGCGCACGAACTCGGCCACGGTCAGCATGCCCGATTCGACGTGCATGTGCGCGTCGAGCAGGCCGGGGACCAGGTAGCGCCCTTCGGCGTCGATGACCTGCGTGCCGGGGCCGACCGCCTGGCGCACGCTGGCGCCGACCGCGGCGATGCGCCCGTCGATGATCGCGACCTCGGTGGCGGGGACAATCTCGCCGGTTTGCACCGAAACCCAGCGCCCGTTCTTAATCACCAGGTCGGCGGGGCGGCGCCCCATCGCGCAGTCGACCAGCGCGCGCGCATCCGTCAAACGAAAGCGGTCTGCCATCTCCACATCCTATTCTGCATTTCGCTCAAAGATTAGCCAGCCAGTAAACGCCGGGCGGCGCGGTTGTGGCGCTCCACCAGGCGGGGAAGATCGAGGGTTGTGAGCTGGCCGCCGCGCACGACGGCCTTGCCGCCCACCACCAGCAGGTCGACCTGCTGCGGGGCACAGAAAACCAGGGCGGCGGCCGGGTCGTGCAGGCCGCCGGCGAAAGCCGGACGGTCGAGGCGGAAGGCGGCGAAATCGCAGCATTTGCCCGGCTCAAGCGAACCGATATCCTCGCGTCCCAGGACGGCCGCGCCGCCGCGCGTGGCCAGCTCGAGGGCCAGGCGGCCGGTCATCAGCGGCGGGGCCTCGGGCGAGGAACGCGACGCGCCGCCCAGGGCCGAGGCCAGGCGGGCGAGCAGCATGGCCTGGCGCGCTTCGGCCAGCATGTGCGAGCCGTCGTTGCTGGCCGAGCCGTCCACGCCCAGGCCAACCTTGACCCCGGCCTGGTGATAGGCCATGACCGGGGCGATGCCCGAGGCCAGGCGCATATTCGAGCTGGGGCAGTGGGCCACGCCGCAGCCGGTGTGGGCAAACAGGCCGATCTCCTGCGGGTTGGCGTAGACGGCGTGGGCGAACCAGACGTCCTGGCCCACCCAGCCCAGCGACTCCATATAAGCAGCCGGGCGGTAGCCGAATTTCTCCTGGCAGAAGGCCTCTTCATCCTGGGTTTCGGCCAGGTGGGTGTGCAGGTGCACGCCGTACTGGCGGGCCAGGATCGCGCTCTGGCGCATCAGCTCGCCGGTGACGCTGAAGGGCGAGCAGGGGGCCAGGACAATCCGCGTGCGCGCCCCGGGTTTGGGGTCGTGGTAGCGCTCGATCAGGCGCTGCGAGTCGGCCAGGATGCGCTCTTCGCTGTCGACCACGCTGTCGGGCGGCAGGCCGCCCTTGCTCTCGCCCAGGCTCATCGAACCGCGCGAGGCGTGCAGGCGCAGGCCGGTCTCCAGGCCGGCTTCGATCTCGTCGTCCAGGCTGGAGCCGTTGGGGAAGAGGTAGAGGTGGTCAGAAGCGGTGGTGCAGCCGGAAAGGGCCAGCTCGGCCAGGGCGGTCTGGGTGGAGGTGCGGATATCCTCGGCGTTCATGCGCGCCCAGATCGGGTAGAGCGTCTTGAGCCAGTTGAAGAGGTTGGCGTCCTGGGCGGCCGGGACGGCGCGGGTGAGGGTCTGGTAGAAGTGGTGGTGGGTGTTGACCAGGCCGGGGATCAGGATGTGCCCGCTCAGGTCGAGGACTTCGTCGGCGCTGGCGGGCAGTTCGGCGCTCGGCCCGACCTGCTCGAGCATCCCGTCGCGCGCAAACAGGCCGCCGCCGGCGATCTCGCGGCGCGCGCCGTCCATGGTGATCAATACATCGGCATTGCGGACCAGCAGGGTGGACATGAATGGATTCTCCGCATCGTCTGAACAACTCAAATTTGGATGATTATCAGTTTAATGAGAAAAGGGAGAAAAGTCAATTGTCTGACAATTTAATATTTAACGAAATGCTGTTTTTCAGCCGCGAAACGCGGCTGAAAAACAGCATTTCGTTAAAATAAAAACCCTCCCCCGGCCGGGGGAGGGTTTTTATTGATTAGTCCGTCAATTCCGCGCCGCGCAGGGTGTTTTGCAGCAGCATGGCGATCGTCATCGGGCCGACCCCACCGGGAACCGGGGTGATCCAGCCGGCGACTTCCTTGACCTCGTCATAGGCCACGTCGCCGACCAGTTTGTAGCCGCGCGGTTTGCTGGCGTCGTCGACGCGGTTGATGCCGACATCGATCACGACCCCGCCGGGCTTGACCCAGTCGGCCTTGACCATCTCGGCCCGCCCGACGGCGGCGATCAGCACGTCGGCCGAGCGGCAGACGTCCTTGAGGTTCTTGGTGCGCGAGTGGCAGATGGTGACGGTGGCGTTGGCGCGCACCAGCAGCAGGGCGACCGGCATGCCGACGATGTTGGAGCGGCCGAGCACGACGGCGTTGACGCCGTTCAGGTCGGGCAGGACCGATTCGACCATCAGCATGCAGCCGGCGGGGGTGCAGGGCACAAAGAACGGGTCGCGGCCCTTCTGGGCCAGGCGGCCGATGTTGACCGGGTGTAAGCCGTCGACATCTTTTTGCAGGCTGATCTCGCGCAGAACGGCCTCTTCATCCAGGCCGGCGGGCAGGGGCAGCTGGACCAGGATGCCGTGCACCTGCGGGTCGTTGTTGAGCTTGCGCACCAGGTCTTCGACTTCCTGCTGCGAGGCGCTGGCGGGCAGTTCATAGCCAAAGGAGGTGATCCCGGCCTGCTGGCTGGCTTTGTGCTTGGAGCGGACATAGGCCTGCGAAGCGGGGTTCTCGCCCACCAGCACGGTGGCCAGGCCAGGAACGGATTTGCCCGCCGCGACGCGCGCGGCCACTTTCTCAGCGACCTTGGCGCGCAGATGCTCTGCCATTAAGGTGCCATCGATAATTTGTGCGCTCATTGGGATATTCCTTTCAAACGGGAGAAGGTGATGGGTTGATTATACAAGAATTACGAATCTTCAATTACGAATTACGAAAGGAGGAAAATGGCGTACCGGGAGGTCAGCGATGGGTTTCGCTCTATTCGTAATTCGTAATTCGTAATTTTCTTCCCTTCGTAATTCGTAATTTTTATTTTTCCGAATAAAAACACGGCTGGATTCGTTATAGTTATAGATCGAAACGAAGGATGAACAGCGTGACTGAGCGCAATGCGGAGATGGAAGCGGAACTGATCAAGCGGGCCAAACACGGCGACAGCGCCGCGTATGGCGAGCTGGTCAGCTGGCATTATGACGGCGTGATCCGGGTGGTGTATCACCTGTGCGGCGACGCGCAGGTGGCGCAGGACGCGGCCCAGGATGCCTTCATCCGCGCCTGGAGCAAGCTGGGTGAGTACCAGCCGCGCGGGCCCTTCCGCAGCTGGGTTTACCGCATCGCCGCCAACGCCGCGCTGGACGCGCTGCGCCGCAAACCGGGCGAGCGCCTGGACGACGGCGAAGGACCAGGCAGCCTGACCGAGCGGACCCCCGGCCCGGAGGCGGCCTACCTTGAAAAAGAGCGGGCCCAGGCCCTGCAGGCGGCGGTGCGGGCGCTGCCCGCCGCGGCGCGCGCGGTGCTGGTGCTGCGCGAGTACGGTGAGCTGAGTTATGAGGAGATCGCCGCGGCGCTGGACATCCCGGCCGGGACGGTCATGTCGCGCCTGAGCTACGCGCGCGGCCGCCTGCGCGAGCTGCTGCGCGCCTATCAACGAGAAACGGAGCGGGACTATGTCGCACTTGGAGCATAAACTGGAAGCTTATCTGGACGGGGCGCTCGACCCGCGCGCCAGCCAGGCGGTGGAGGCCCACCTGAACATCTGCCCGGCCTGCCAGGCTGAGCTGGATGAACTGCGCCAGCTTTCCCACCTGCTGCGCGCCGCGCCGCTGCCCGAGTTCACCCCCGTGCGCGACTTCAAGTCCCAAGTGCTGCTGCAGCTGCCGCGCCAGCAGGCCGCACCGCAAAGGCACGCGGCCAGCCCGATGCAGCTGCTGCCCTGGCTCGCGCCGGCCGCGGTGGTGCTGGGCTGGATCTTTGCGCAGGTGACCCTGAACCTGGCGGCGCTGGTCAGCCTGGCCGGGCAGGCCGGCTGGCTGGGCCACCTGGCGGGTTGGACGGCCAGCGCGCCCGAGCAATCGCTGGGCATGTTCGCGGCGCAGGCGGCGCTAAGCGGGCTGTTGGGAGCGCAGGGGCGGAGCGGGCTGGAGCTGCTGGGCAGCGCCGACCTGCTGGTGCTCGAACTGTTGAGCGTGCTGCTGATCCAGGCCGCGGCAGCCGCGCTGTATTGGGCGGCTTTGGCCTTTGTGTGGCGCGGCCAGGCGCAAAACCTGGACAACGTCCGCTAGATTTTGCCAGGACCTTTGGTGGAGGGGAACCTCATCCCCTGGCCCCTTCCACCCCTGCGGGTCCATCTGGACACAGGAAGTGTGCACTGAAGAGTGCCCATTTTCGAGGCGAAAATGGGGAAGGGGAACAAGAACACGGAAATTGACAAGCCAAGATTGGAAAGGATGAACTATGGTTAACATCGGTAAGATTCTCAAGCGTTCGTGGGTAATTCTGTGGAATTACCGCGTACTGTGGGTGTTTGGCGTGCTGCTGGCGCTGACTTCGGGCGGGGGCAGCAGCGGCAACAGCGGCGGAGGCTCGCGCTCTGGTCAGGGCGGCGACGGCTTCGAAGGCTTCAATGGGCGGCTGCCCGACAACGCCCCGCCCTGGCTGCGCGAGCTGTCGGATTGGTTCGTGCAAAACGTGCAGCCGCTCTTCACCAACCCTGAAGCGCACGTCGGCACGTTTGTGACGATCGGGCTGGTGATCATGCTGATCATCGTGCTCTTCAGCATGCTGGCCGCGCTGGTGCGCTACCCGGCCGAGACGGCGGCGATGCGCATGGTCGACGAATACGAGCAGAGCGGTGTCAAGCTGGGCTTCCGCGCTGCCTGGAGGCTGGGCTGGTCGCGGCGCGCGCTGCGCCTGTGGCTGATCGACCTGCTGATGTCGCTGCCGGCGCTGCTGTTCGTGCTGCTGATGCTGGCGGGCGGGCTGCTGCTCTACTTCAGCGTCTCGCTCAACCGCGGGGCGGGCGCGGTCGGCGCGGTCGGCGGGATCGGCCTGGTCTTCCTGAGCCTGTTTGTCCTGCTGGTGGTGGCGGTGGCGCTCGGCCTGCTGCGCAACTTCTTCGTGCGCGCCGCGGCCCTGGAGGGCAAAAGCACGATGGACTCGCTGCGCTCCGGCTGGGGCCTGTTCAAACGCAACTGGAAAAGCGCGCTGGTGATGTGGCTGGTGATGATTGGGATCGGTTTCGCTTACGGATTGGCCGGGATCTTGCTGTTCTTCCTGCTCATTCCGGTCTACCTGATCCTGCTGATCCCGGCGGCGCTGGTGGCAGCTCTGCCTGGCCTGGCCGGGTACGGCATCGCCAGCCTGTTCACGATCAGCCCGGTGGCCTGGATCATCGCCGCGCTGGCGGCCGCGCCCTTCTTCTTCACGGTGGTTTTCGCTCCGCTGGTCCTGATCGGCGGCTGGTACAAGATCTATGAGCTGAACGTGTGGACGCTGACCTACCGCGAGGTCAAGGCGCTGGAGAGCCTGGGCGCAACGCCCGCGGCGCCCGCCCCGGCCCTCGCGCCCGAAGCATAAAGGAATTGAGGTGGTAAAACGCCGCTGGCGTTTTACCACCTCGCAAGACATCTTGACCATGTCACGCTCAAAGACCCACCCCCTACCCCCTCCCTCCGGGAGGGGGAAAACAATTGAATGTGGTGTTGGGCCGCGAAGCGGCCCAACACCACAAAAAGCTTCTTACCCCCGCCTTTGGCGCTTCGCCGTCCTCTCCGCTACGCAACACGGCGGGGGGTGTAACATCTCACATTCTCAGAAGATGGACCTGGGTGGTTCAAAATGCGCTGGCGGCGCATTTTGAACCACGGTCCCCGTTGATTGGAGGTTCTTCGATGAAAGCAATTGTGGCACGCAGGTATGGGACGCCGGATGTGCTCGAATATACGGAGGTCAGCCAGCCGGTGCCCCAGGCGGACCAGGTGCTGCTCCAGGTGCGGGCGGCATCGGTCAACGCCTATGACTGGCATTTGCTGACCGCCGATATCTTCCTGGTGCGCCTGGCGGCCGGGATGTGGAAGCCGAAACGGCCGGTGATCGGCGCGGACGTGGCCGGGCGGGTGGCCGCGGTGGGCGCGAACTGCACCCGCTTTCAACCCGGCGATGAAGTGTATGGCGATATCGGCGCGGGCAGTTTCGCCGAATTCGCCTGCGCGAAGGAGAAGCAGCTGGCGCTGAAACCGGCCGGGCTGTCGTTTGAGGAAGCCGCTGCCACGCCGATGGCCGCGCTGACCGCCCTGCAAGCCCTGCGCGATCACGGCGGCCTGCAACCCGGCCAGCGAGTTTTGATTCAGGGCGCGTCGGGCGGGGTGGGCAGCTTTGCCGTGCAGATCGCCAAACAGCTCGGCGGCGAAGTGAGCGCGGTGTGCAGCACGCGCAACGTGACCCTGGCGCGCTCGCTGGGGGCCGACCACGTGATCGACTACACCCGCGAAGATTTTACGCGCGGGCGCCAGACCTACGACCTGATCCTGGCTGTGAACGGCTATCATTCGATTTTCGACTACCGGCGCGCATTAAAACCATCTGGCGTGTATGTGATGGCCGGGGGCAAAGTGGGGCAGCTCTTCGAGGCACTGCTCCTGGGCCGCGCGCTTTCCAGGCCGGGCGGGCAGAAGCTCGGCGCAATGACCGCGGTGGTGCGCCAGGCCGACCTGGAGCTGATCAAGGCCTGGATCGAAGCCGGGAAGATCAAGCCGGTCATCGACCGCAGCTACCCGCTGCGCGAGGCGGCCGAGGCGCTGCGCTACCTCGGCCGGGGTCACGCCAGGGGTAAAGTCGTGATCAGCATTCCTGGATAGGCTGGCCCTGCGCTGGCGCGCGGGCCAGGCTATCCGGGGATGAGTGCGGCCGATCGGCGGCC
>Ga0172368_10004263_pt1 | contig 16653 bp, 11 predicted proteins | sample Lak11m_FD_114540 | JGI IMG/M metagenome (GOLD analysis project Ga0172368, IMG submission 114540) | Freshwater microbial communities from Kabuno Bay, South-Kivu, Congo - kab_022012_11m | ecosystem: Environmental > Aquatic > Freshwater > Lake | place: Democratic Republic of the Congo: South-Kivu...
GACAATAATCATGAATATTATGTTATAATTCTAATTTGTGGAAACGGGACAAACCAACCATTCGTTCAGCTTGATCACCAAAAGGAAAATAGGATATGTTTAGATCGAATCAGTTTTTAAGTCTTTCTCGTCTGAGAGGCTGGAGCGTTTTACTGCTCATCTCCATGTTGCTGGTTTCGGCCTGCCAACCGGCCGCGACCCCGACCGAGATCCCCACTGCGATCCCCACTCAGCCGCCCGCGCCGACCGTCGCAAAGCCAGCCCCCACCCAGGCGCCGACGGAGATTGTTGAAGCCATCGATCTGGCGCCTCAGTTGAAAGACAAACTGTGGATGCTGGTCGGTTATGGCGATGCCGCCAATCCAACCGTAGTTGAAGAAGGCACAGTTGTCACCGCCCTGTTTGGCGCGGACGGCAATTTAAGCGGCAGCGGCGGCTGCAATAATTTCTTTACCTCCTATGAACTGGACGGCGATGCGCTCACTGTGGACGGCCCAGTCGCTTCCACGATGATGGCTTGTGAGCGAGGCATGAACCAGGAATCGGTCGTACTGGCTGCGCTGGAAGGCGCGCAGCAGATCGCTTTCACCGCCGAAGGCCGGCTGGAAATATCATACGATTCTGGTTCAAGCGTCGAACAGAAATTGGTCTATACCCCAGGGGAGACGCCTCTGGTGGATACCCAGTGGGTGCTGCTCTCTTCAGGCGATCCGGCAAACCCGACCAACGTCGAGAGTGGAACGATTATTAGCGCCCTTTTCACTGAGGATGGCCGCGTGAGCGGGTCATCCGGTTGTAATAACTTCTCCGCCGGTTATAGCGTGAAAGATGGCGCGATCGAAATCAAACAGCCGATATCGACGCTGATGGCCTGCACGCAAGGGATGGAACAGGAAGCTGCTTTCACTACCGCTCTGTTGACTGCCGAGACCTACCAGATTATCGGCTCACGTTTAGAGATCGGATACGACGGAGGAAAAGGCATGCTGGTTTTCACCTCTCGCAATCTGACCCTCGAAAATACGCTGTGGACGCTGGCGATGATGAATGGAGAACGGGTCAACCTGGGACTGACGGCGACAACCGCCCTGTTTGATCCAGGCGCCGAACCTGGAAGCGGGGTCATGGGCGGTGTGGCAATGTGCAACAACTATCGCGGCGGCTATAGTGTTGAAGAAGATGTCCTTTCGATTGAGCCGCTAGCGACGACCCTCATCCTTTGTCCTGAAGCGGTGGCGCAGGCAGAGACGACCTATCTGGAACTGCTCGAGACCGCCCAAACCTACCAGGTGCTTGGCCAGACGCTGATCATCACCTCAGAAAAAGGCGCTCTGATCTACGTCGCCAACCGCGCCCCGTTGGAGGGCACGCTCTGGCGGTTGACAGCCCTGGGGGCAGTAAACAATCCCCAGGCGCCGGTCGAAGGAGCGGATTTCACTGCCCAGTTCATGCGCCAGGCGGGTCTCCCATCAGGATTGGTCGCTGGGACCACCGGCTGCAATGATTACAACGCCGTGTACGCTGCCAACCTGAACGAAATCAAGATCAACTTACCCGCCCGATCGGACAACCCCGGCTGCGTTCCTGGCCTCTCCGAGCAAGAACTGGTTTTCTTCCTGGCGCTGCATGACGCGGTCAGTTTCCGCATCCTGGGCGATAATCTGCAAATCCCGTATGGCGACGATCAGATGTTAAGCTTCACCGCCTTCGTGCCAGAACTGGAGCCACAAACCGGCGGTCCGCTCACGCCGCTGAACGGCACGCGCTGGTGGTTGATCTCGCTGGGGAATCAAGCGGTCATCCCGGGGAGTGAAGTGACCACCGAGTTTGCGATCAATCCAGACGGCGCAACCGGCGCTGTCAGCGGTTCCTCCGGTTGTAACACGTATAATGCTCCCATCCTGAACGCCCTGCAGATCGGACCGGCCGCGACCACGAAAAAGTTGTGCGCCGAACCAGCGGGTGTGATGGAGCAAGAAGCCAGATACCTGGCCATGCTGGCGTCTGCCAACAGCTTCTCGATGGCTTCCAACCAGCTTGTCATTGGCTCTCCGAATGGGATGCTTGTTTACTACAATTCTCCCGCGCCGGTGATCCCGATTCAACCAACTCCTGGCGTCACACCTGAGCTGCCCGCCACTGTCACGCCGGAGCTGCCGGCCGAACCAACCGCCCAACCGCCGGTTGAAACAGAAGAAGTCCCGGAACCGCCAACAGCTGTGATCACTGCTCCGGTTGAAGGCGTTTCGGGAGAAAAGATAAACTTTGATGCCAGCGCCACGATTTCCGAAGCTGGCATCAAGAGCTACAAGTGGGATTTCGGCGATGGAAATTTCAGCGTGACCGTCGATCGAATCAGAGGCGGCCGCCGCTCTTGCGAGCAGGAAATCATGCTCCAGGAGAGCAGTTACCTGGGCGCCCTTGAAAAGGTTATGACTGCGTCCATTCAGGAAAATATGCTTCGTTTAACCTATCCAGAAGGCACGCTGATCTTCTATCTCATCAGCCCTCCGTGAGTGGGTTTCTAAGCCATCAGATCACCCCCGTAATTTTGCAAATCTCCCGGGGCTGTCCAAAAGTAGGGCAGCCCCGGGAGTCCGTTTTTATTTCAGGTTGACGTAGCGTCCACGCACCCGGCGGATCTCAAGCTGCGCCAATGCGCCGACGGCAAAGAGAATTAGAAAAACCGAGATTGCCGGTCCGGTGAACGGGATTTGGGCCGATATATAGTCTGCGGTCACTCCCACAGCAGTTGGGAATATCCGAATCAGGCCCAAGATGATCGCGTAAGCGCCTGCCAGCGTGGTCGCCAGGATGATCACCCAGTCGCCGAGGCGGCTGCCAAAGAAACCGACCACACCAGCGCCAGCAAGCAGCAGGATCACGACGAGGAAGGGCGGCAAGGCAAAGGGCAGCAGCGACAGAATCAACATCGCCGCCACAACGCCCAATAGGCCGCCCGCCAAATGCAACGCCATTTTCACCAGCAGATAGCCCACAAGAGCCAGCACGCCGCCGACAACAAAGCTAATCATCAAGCGAACCGAGGTAGGCTGCGAGGAGAGCAGCCACAATGCCACGCTGAAGCCCAGGACGAAGAAGCCAACAGCCAGCGCAAAGCGGAACAACTTGCCGCCATAAACCAACAGGAATATTCCCGAAGCGATCAGCAACAATCCTATCCAGAACATAATGGTCTCCTTTTTAAATGATGATTAATAGCGCAATACCAATGCAATGCGCTGATAAGGCTCCAACTGGCCATTATCGCAAAACACAACGCGCCCTTGTTTGCTCAGCACTGTTTCAATGACGTCATCAACTGCATCCGGAATGAAGCCCGGCGCAGCCGGGTCATCCGCGGGAAGAAGATGGAGGCCCGTCTCGTCCAACTTAGCAGGAAAGTGAAAGTCCTCCTCGACTACTAAGAGTCTCGCGCGCCCTTCATTCGACAGCCGCCAGACTTCATCTATTGTAGAGGCAAATTTTTGCTCGCCGATCGCTGCATTTAACGCAGCCATGTTTTGCTGGCGCAATTCAGCAAAACCGGCTTGCGCTAATGGCCACACCAGTTGAGCCAGTTTATGCGGCGAGGTTTTGTCATGGCTGCCGTTCAGGGTTGCCAGGATATGCTCCCCATGTGTTGTTACTTCCTTAAAGAAAGACTGATAACGGTCGACGCCCACAATGACCAACGGCAGCGGATCTTCAACCATCACCGGCTTTAAGGTCTCATCCACCAGGCGAAAAAACTGGCGGTGGCGCTCGTCCCGGTAGGCAGACTTCTTGATTCCAAAGCCGCCCGGCAGGGACTGTTCTCCACCCGGACCTTCATGAACAAGGGGGAATCCGACATCTGTCGCTTCAACCAGGGTGTCGCGCGCTCCTTCGTAGAGGCGGGTTGGCTTTTCACTGAGCGCCAGCACCCAATAGCGCTTTGCCCGGTTCATTGCAAAGACAAGATCGCGTGTCAGAAAAGTATCTGCTATCGCAACCCGTTCTGGGAGGGTATAAGGCAGATAGTATTTCGCGCCAAAATCCTGGTTTACAAATAAGATCAGGCCATCCAGGGTGTAACGAAAATGAACCTCCTTGCTCAAGCTCTCCAGGCGCGTCAGGAGAGGTTCCACCTCACGTTGGCTGAATTCTGCCAGCAGGCGCTCTCTGGCTTCTTTGATCAGATTGCGCAGACGAATCCGATCCTGACGTTTATCCGGAGAAGTTCGATGGGTTGGCAAGGATATCGTTAACGACGGATAACCGCTGTGTTGCAGTACTAAGGCGATTTCGTGACGATTCATAGGGTTCTCTCTCTTTCAAAGGAAAAGGATGTTTATCCACCTAACAGGATCGCAATCAGCACCAATACAAGACCTATCACGAACATCAGCAGACCGGTCTTGAACGGGTTAGAGCCGCTGTGCTTTCCCCACTGGTACCCGGAGTAGAATAATACGCCAAATGACACCAGGTTTGAGGCGCGCAAAGCCAATTCATAGTGATTGCGGAATAGTACAAACGGAGTCAGCGAAGGCAACACAGCAATGACCGCGACCAGCACGCATCCCAGCGCGCCAGCCAGGTCGTAGCGGTTAAATTTCACCGGTTGTGGATGGCCGTCATGCAGGTGTTCCAGGATATCGGTGTAGAGCAGTTTCCGTCTTTCCAGGCTGGTAATCGGTTCTAGAATGTGATCCAGTTCATCCGCAATCGCATCCACAGATTCCTCATGAGTGCTGGCATCTTGAATCCGTTTCAAGAGGCGGTGCTTCTCGCCGCGCTCGAAAACTGCGAATAGCGCATACATCACGCCATCGATCAGTCCCCAGGCAAAAGTGGCGCTCAAGGCGGCGATCAGCAGCTCTGTCGAATACTCGGCAGAGGTCATCTGTTTCGGATCGCCGCCCAGCTTAAATACCCCAAACGCCATCGTGAACGTCAGCAGAATGAGGATGCTGAAAAGCGTCTCAGACAGCCGGTCAATTGGATCCAGCAATTGACCGATGAAGCTCTCCCTGGGAGTCGTCGGACGAGGCTGGACCCGGTGGGAAGGCGGCCGTCTGGTAGCCATTCGAGCAGCCTAACCGGCCATCAATTTGGATTTGAGCGCAACGAACTCTTCATCGCTCAACACGCCGGACTGATGCAGTTCGGCCAGCTTTTGGAGTTGGGCGATTTTCTCCTCCATCGAAAGGGCAGCTGGAGCTGGCGCGGCAGCCTCGGGAGGCGGCTGCACAGGCTGTTGAGCAGCCAGCGCTTGTTGGACAGCCGCATCGACCTACGCTTGTTTCATAGCGGCCTGTTGTTCTGCAGCCTGATGCTTGGATTGGCTGACCGAGGTGGACACAGCCGTTGCAGTGCCAGCGATGACGGCAGTTCGCGCCGCCGTACCGATTAAACTGGGTCGTCGAGATCGTTTTCTCATCATGATTATGCTCCTGTTCAATTGAGATCGTACTATTCTAATTCGATGAGCGATTGGCGCACCGCTTCAATCACATCGTTCGGGATTCGCGCATTCAGCAATAACTGCCCATCGGCGTCGCGAACAGCCTGGGCGAAGCGCGCCGCCCACACAATCGACCCGTTATGATGCGAAGAAATCGCGTTCGAGCATATCGCACAGGCAGTGATAGAGCAGGATGTGATTCTCCTGGATGCGATCGGTTTGTTCACCAGGGGCATGAATGACGATATCCACCTCCTTCGCCAGGGGGCTTCGATTGGGTCCAGTCAGCAGGATCGTGATCAATCCTTTAGATCGAGCGACTTGAGTTGCCAGGTAAATATTCCGGGCTTTCCCACTGGTCGAAATCCCCAAGAGTACATCTCCAGCGCGGCCAAGCGCATTTACTTCTTGAGCGACATCCAGACCGCGTTCTCGAAAATCATTATCAACGGCTGAACGGATCACCGGGTTCAAGCCTAATACAACCGCCCGCATGCCCCTTTCCAGAGTGTGCGCAAGCATCTCGCCTTCGGGGAGAGACTCAAGCGGCTTTCGTTCAAAATCAGCCAGCGGACGCGGGCGTGCATAGGATTTTAACATCTCACCAGAGATATGCAATGCATCCGACATGCTTCCGCCGTTGCCAGCCAAAAAAAGAGTTCCGCCGCGTTCGAGCGAGCCTGCAATCACAAGATATGCTTGCCCCAAAGCTACGGCGGCCTTTATCAAGCGCGGATGGCGGTCAGTAAGATCGCTGAATGCCTGGCTTGCAGATCGAGAGCGTTCAGCAATTCGAAGGGATGCATCTGCCAACGGATCTTGAGCGAGATCGATCAGTTCCTGCGCCGGCATAGTACCGCTGAGTTGCGTGCAGATTTTGCGGTGCAACGTCGGAATGGTCTGCAGGTGATTACCCTGAATGTGAAAACCGCGCCCACCCGTTGAAACTGGACGATTGACGATATTTTTCCTGGGGCGGTAATAATACTCTGGCTGCTCTTTGCTTACATCTGAATGGTAATCTCCAGCCAGTGGAACAATGTCGAAATTTGCGGTTGTAAATTTGGCAACCGGGAATCCCAAATTTCGCACAATGGAGATCGCCTTAAGGAAGACTTCTGCGCCGGTGACCGCGCTTCCAAAGTTGAGAAACACTCCCTGGTTCAGGGCAGCGACAGAGTTGCAGAATACAAGAAAATCGCGCCCGCTGGCTTCCCCCGTAATCCCAAAATCACAGTCGGGGTGTTGGTGGATGATATCCGCGCCAATAGTGACATGGATGGTCATCGGAATGTGCAAACGGTAGGCGTTATAGATGACTGAGAACTCCCGGTGGGGCAATTGCTTCTCTGCGATCCATTTGCCCAGCGCTTCGCCATAGCCCAGACCGTCCAGGCTGCCGAGGCGCAGCGCCTGGTGAATCATCGCGCCTGTCTCATCCGCCATGCCAAAACTGCCGTCTTCGATGCTCATGGCGACATCTTCTGAGGTTTCCCCGATCAGCGCAAGTTCAAGGTCATGAATCGAAACTGCGCCATTGCCGCCAAGGTGAGTGATGATCCCTTTTTCCATCATATCGATCAGCAATGGACCCAGGCCGCATTTGATCACGTGAGCGCCCATCATCCAGATTACCGGACGTCCAGCCTGACGGGCCTTGATCACAGCCGCGACCACTTCGTCCAGATCAGGATTTTCAAAGGGAGCGATGGAATTATCGGGGAAGATCAGGTCTTTAAGTTTGACCAGGTTTTGACGCTGGGAAATTGGATAGGTTTTAACCTTTTTCAGGTCGATTTTCTTATATGGCATAGCAATCATCATCAAACCATCAAATAAATACCGAATCCTTCATGAATAGAATCTTTGAAAGACTATCCTTTCAGCGAACCAGCCATTAACCCTCGGATGAAGTACTGGCTCAAAAAGATATAGACCAGCAGCGTGGGCAGTGAAGCGAGCAATGAACCCGCCATTTGAACATTCCATTCAACAATGTACGATCCGGCAAGGTTATTGAGCGCCACTGTGATCGGCTGCACTTCCGGATTTGGGGTAATGATAATACCAAATAGAAAGTCGTTCCAGATCGATGTAAACTGCCAGATTAGCACGACGACAAAGGCAGGCATGGAAATCGGGAAAAGGATATGCCGAAAAATGCCAAGCAGGCTGTCGCCGTCAATTAACCCCGCTTCAATTAGTTCGCTTGAAATCCCCGCATAATAATTTCTGAAGGTAAGGGTAGCAATGGGAATCCCGTAGATAACGTGCACCAGGATTAAACCGCCGATCGTGCCGTATGCCGGAATGAGCTCGCTGATCCAATACGTCAGCCATGCCAACGATTGCGGAACAGCCAGGCTTTGAATACCATTAATGATTGGGAGAGTGAAACGAGTAATCCACTGCATGGATCGCACAAGTGGAATTAAGATGCTCTGATATGGGATGAACATCCCAAACAACATCAGTGTGAAAATTAGTTCTGACCCCTTAAACTTCCATTTTGAGAGCACATACCCGTTGATCGATCCAATGAATGCGGAGGTGAGGGCTGCGGGAATTACCAGCATCATGCTATTCACGAAGTTTCCGGAGAGACCCCGATAACCTTCTTCCGCCGAACCAAACCAGGCGTAAGAGAACGAATTTAAACCAAATGCTTTCGGCAGTTCCCACATGGTCGCCATGCTGACTTCTTGATAGGACTTAAACCCGGTAACCGTGAGAATATAGATCGGCGTAATAAAGAAAATCACTGCAATCAGCAGGGCGAAGTTCAGTAAAAGGCGCGACCAATGAAACGGGCTGCGTTTGCGTGACAGGCTGGAGGTGGTCATCGTTCAACTTCCGTTCTGGAGTTATTGACGAGATACGGAATGACGAGCAGCGCTACGAATATGAGCAGTACAACTGCGATTGCCGATCCCTCTGAGAAACGGTTTCCGCGAAATGTTGTATCGTACATGAACAGCGCCGGGACATCCGTGGAGAATCCCGTGCCAGGCCCGGTCATTGAAACGACCAGGTCAAAGATCTTCAGCGAAATATGTCCTAAAATGATCATCGCGGAGAGCGTGATCGGGCGAACCATGGGCAGAACGATGTAGCGATAAACGTTTATTTCTGTCGCCCCATCCACACGGGCTGCTTCAGTAATCTCAACTGGAATGCCGCGGATTCCCGCCAGATAGAGCGCCATGACATAGCCGGCATACTGCCAAACCGCAGCAATGACCACAGCCTTGATCCCGATATTAGGATCGGTATACCAACCGTTTTTTAAGAATCCCAAACCAATTTTTTCTAAAATAAGGTTGACCCCCAACGCGCCGGTATCGGCGTTCCCAGGAGCCAGCAACCAGCGCCATACCACCCCAGTGACAATGAAGGATAGCGCCATCGGAAATAAATAGATATTTCGAAAAATGGATTCGCCCTTCACATGCTGATCGAGAGCAACTGCAAGTAAAAAGCCAATCACGATTGTGGAAATTAAGAAGAGGACTGTAAATGTGAGCGTGTTTTTTAGATCAATGATAAAACGCTCGTTGTGAAACAAGCGGATGTAATTATCAAAACCAACAAAAGTATAATCAATTTTGAGTTTCTTCCAGTTAATGAAAGACGCCATGACCGTAAAAGCGATAAAGCCATAAACGAAAACAAATATCGCCAGGGCCGATGGCAGAATGAGCAATATGGAGAGTAACCGGAATTTCTTATAATGCCGCACTGAAACACTCCCCGATATAATAAGGCAGTCCCTCAGGGGGACTGCCTTATAGGTCTGGATCTAATGGATTATTTGCAGATTCCTGCCTCAACGCACAGGCCGCCAAGCGACGTTTGGGTCTTGGCAACATCGCCAGATGAAACAAACAGCGCGATCACATCCTTGAAGGATGTGGCCCAGCTCTCATAGGTGGCCGCGCCGTGTACGATGGAAGGAACGATCCGGTCGGTCTTCCATGCTTCGGCGGCGGCGGTCAGATATTCGTAGGTTTCGGGAACGACTTTGAATGCCGCGTTATCGCAGTCGGTCCGGGCGCAGATGGAGCCTTTCTTGGGGTTGAAGGCTTCCTGGCCTGCTTTGGAACCGCATACTTGCAACCAGGTTCTGGCATTCGCCTCGTCCGGAGCGCCCTTGGGTAAGCTGAAGGAATCAGACAGCCCAACAAAGATGCCATTGCTGCCAGGAGTGGCGGAAAAGCCATAATCCATGAACGATTTGCTTGCGAACCATCCGGCAGTCCAATCGCCCATGATCATCATACCGGCTTTATTGGTGATAAAGTATTCGCCTGAACCATCCCAGGTCATTGCAGCGTTGTCCGTGTTGACATAAGTCATCATCTTCTGGAAGTTTTCCAGGGCTTTTGTGACGCGAGGGTCGGTCCAGGGAGTGGCTCCTTTCCATAAGCCGATGTAACCATCTGCCCCAAGTTCGGCTGCCAGGAAACCCTCGAATACGTGAGCGGCTTCCCAACCTTCTTTCGTACCCATGGCAACGGGGATGTAGCCTTTCGCCTTAAGCGCCTCGCAAGCGGCGAAGAACTCATCCATCGACTTAGGCACTTCGAGGCCAGCGGCGGTGAAGACGGTCTTGTTGTACCAGAGGACATTGGAGCGGTGGATATTCACCGGAATGCTCCAGTAATGATCCTCGTATTTCAGCATACTCAACAGGTCCGCCGGGTAGAAAGCGGGATCGAGCATATCATCCAAAGGCTGCAGGTATTCAGCCGGGCTGTATTTTTCAACTTCGAGACCGGCGTGAACCTGGAACGAATCAGGCGGGTTACCGCCCTGCAAACGGGTAGCCAGGACCGCTTTTGCATTGGTGCCAGCGCCGCCGGCGACCGTTGCGTTGATGATTTCGACCTCAGGGTACATGCCTTTGTAGACATCGAACATTGCGTTCAAGCCCTCGGCCTCGCCGCCAGCGGTCCACCAGGAGAAGATCTCCAGCTTTCCGCCTGCCGCCGCAGGAGCCTCCGGCGCTGGCGGCTGAGTTTCAACCGGCGCCGGGGGCGGAGTTGCAGTTGGCGCGGGCGCACAGGCTGCCAGCAAAGTTAAGGATATCACGACCAAAGCCAGGATAATGTAGCGGAATTTCTTGACCATCATTCGTTCTCCTCTTCAATATAGGTTTTTTCTTGACTCAGGCAGAATTCAGGGCGAGATAATCTTCCTCAAAACCCGAACTCTTGGCCTGGTTCAAGTTTTGGATAGATCTAGTCTATCACAAACAGAATCCAGATACAAGAGCAAAAACCAATCCAGTATTAATAATTCCCTGTCCTCGCCAGTCGATGATCAAATTCAGACCAAACCGCTTTGTGTCGGCCACAAAACAGATCCCTGGGCAATTGAATCTTTCTGCGGCAGGCGCTCCGAGGATGTCAGGAGCGCCGCCACGAAGCGCCTGTTATATGCTTACCGGATATCCTGGTCCGAGCGGGATGCCAAGCACAAACCACAGGATAAGAAAGACCAGCCAGACGACCAGAACAATGGCGGCCACAGGCAACATCAGCGCCACCAGCGACCCGACGCCCGAGTTCTTCTGATAACGTTGGGCGAAGGTGACGATCACCGGGAAGTAGACCATCAGCGGCGTGAGCGTGTTGATCGGCGAGTCGCCGACGCGGTAGGCGGCAAACACCGTCTGCGCCGGCACGCCCAGCCGGATGAAGAGCGGGACAAAGATGGGCGCGAAGATCGCCCACTTGGCCAGCGAGCCCGGCATGATGAAGTCGAGCACGACGATCACCAGGACGAAGCCAATCAGCAGCGGGATGGAGGAAATGCCAGCCTGACTCAGCCAGTCGGCCAGCGTGGTGGCGATGACGCTCGGCATGTTGGAGTAGTTGAAGTAGGCGATAAATTGACTGATCATCATCAGCATGAAGATCAGTCCACCCAGGCCGGCAAAGGTCTTGACCACCGCGGCGATCACATCGTTGGGCCCCTTATATTTGCCGATTGCTGTGCCATAGGCGACGCCGGGAATGAAGAAGCACAGCATCACGATGAACAGCAAGCTGCCCATGAAGGGCGTCTGGCCGATGATCGAGCCCGTTTCGGGATCGCGCAGCGGCGCGCCCGGCGGCAGGGTGGCGAGCAGGACGGCGCCCAGCACGATCAGGAAGGCGATCCCGGCCCGGCGCAGCCCGCGCGCTTCGAGCGCCGGATCGATCTCATCAGCAGCGGCGGCCTGATCGGGATCGCCCGCTTCCGCCGGGTTGTACTTGCCCAGGCGCGGCTCGACTACGCGCTCAATGACGAATCCGACGACCAGGGTCATCAGCACGGCCGAAACTGCCTGGAAGAAGTAATCGGCTGTGATGGAGATCGGCGCGCCGCCGGTCAAGGCGATGGATTCATTGGTGATCTCGAACAGCATGGCATCGTTGGGCGTCGGGATCAGGTTGGCCATGAAGACGGCGGCGACGCCGCCAAAGCCAGCCGCCAGGCCGGCGATCGGGTGCCGCCCAACGGCCAGGAAGGCGGTCGCGGCCAACGGAATCAGGATCAAATAGCCCGCGTCCGAGGCGACGCTGGCCAGCACGCCGACGAAGACGATCAGGTAGGCAATCATAGAGCGCGGGGCAACCTTGACCAGCTTGCGGATCAGGGCGGCCAGCAGCCCGGCGACTTCGGCCGCGCCCGCGCCCATCATGGCGATGAGCGTGACGGCCAGCGCGCCAAAGCCCTGGAAGTTCGGGACGAAAGACGTAAACAGGAAGCGAATGCCATCGATGCTCAGCAGGCTCTCGATGGCGATGGTCTGTTCCTTGATTTCGTATTCGATATCTTCGCTCCCCCCTCCTGACAGCGTGTATTCGCTGACATCCTCATAGAAGTCAGGCGTCACCTCCACCGGGACCGGCACCGCAATGAGTTCGGTGACGCTGACGCCCATCAACGACAAAACGGCGGAAAGGACGATAACACCGACGATGAGATACGAAAACATCAGCACCGGATGGGGCACCTTATTGCCTACCCGCTCTACAGCGTCCAGCAATTTGTCCATGAATGATTGTTTCCCAGCATCGGCTTTAGGCTTTGCGGTCATTGTAACCTCCAATATTTAACGAAGAATCTGGTAGTCAATGATTAGTTATATTCCCTGAGAAATTCAGCAAGCAGGCGTACTCCTACACCGGTCCCGCCGAACGTGTCGTAAGGCTTGGCTGGTCGGTCTACCCAGGCTGTACCAGCGATGTCGAGATGTGCGAATGGATAATCGCCCACGAAAGCCGCCAGGAAAGCCCCGGCTGTAATCGAGCCAGCCGCGCGCCCGGCCAGGTTCTTCAAATCGGCGATTTGGCTCTGGACCATAGCATGATACTCATCCCAGAGCGGTAACTGCCAAACCCTCTCGGAACTGATTTCGCCTGCCTTGATGAGCTTGTCGGCCAACTTCTGGTCGGTAGCCATCAAGCCGGTAGCGTGCGGGCCAAGGGCGATGATGATCGCTCCGGTGAGGGTCGAAAGCTCCACGATTGCATCCGGTTTGTAACGCTGGGCGTAGAACAAGGCATCCGATAGGATTATGCGACCTTCGGCGTCGGTGTTGAGCACCTCGATGGTTTTGCCGCTTAGCGTCTTGACGATGTCGCCCGGGCGATAGGCATTGCTGCTGGGCATGTTCTCGGCTGCTGACACCAAACCAACCACGTGCAGCGGCAGATTCAGTTCTGCAATCGCCTGCATTGCGCCAAACACCGCTGCGGATCCGCCCATATCGGACTTCATGGTCTCCATTGCCTCCGCTGGCTTGAGCGAAAGGCCGCCAGAGTCAAAAGTCAGCCCTTTGCCCACCAGGCAGATGGTCGGCGTTCCCTTGCCGGCCTCGCCGTATTCCATCACAATAAAGCGCGGCTCGTGTTCCGAGCCTTTGCCCACTGCAAGGATGCCGCCAAAGCCTTGCTCGATCAATTGGGCCATATCCAGCACGGTCACCTTAAGCCCTACCCGCTGTCCCAGCTTGACCGCCTCTTCACCTAACTCCGGTGGGTGCATGGCATATCCCGGCCCATTGACCAGGTCGCGGGCGAAGTTCACCCCGCGGGCGATGGCCTGTCCGGTCGCCACCCCGGCGCCGGCGCGCTCGTCGGTCTTAGAAAACACCACAGCCCGCTCGACCTGGAAGGTCTGCTCGTCACTCAGACCGGTGCGGTAACGCCAGAAGCGGTAGGCGCCCAGCTCGAAGCCCTCGGCAAAGGCCTGGGCGGCCGCCTCCAACCCCAGATCGCCGTTAGTCCCGATGGTGACCGCAGCCACCTTGAGCTTTTGGGCTTCCTTCACCGCAGTGGCGCTGGCGCGGCGGATGGTCTCGGTGGAGGCCTTCTGGCGCTTGCCCAGACCGACCAGCAGCAGGCGCTTGGGGGCGACGGCGCCGCGCGGGTAGAGCAACAGCGTCTGGTTGGGGCGTCCGCCAAAATCGGCCGGCTCGAGCAGCGCCGCCACTTCAACCGGCAGCGGTTCATCCTCAAAGGCAGCGAGCACCGCCAGGTCGCTCTCCACCCGCAGAATATTGCCAGCTTGAACTTTAATTTCCATTGTCATCTCCTCCAGCAGTCCTATATCTCATCCGTCCAATCGATGGCTCCGCCCGTGTTGGCAAGCGACTCCGGTCGGTGTTCCGCTTTCGGCTCACCCAGCCCGGCCGCGGCCCATAGCTGGACCAGCTGGATGCACACCTCGGTTGCGGCCGCCATGTCTTGCAGGCTGATCCATTCCAGCGGCCCGTGGATCTCCTGCATCCCGGTGAACACGTTGGGGGTGGGTACGCCCAACTCGGTCAGACGTGAGCCGTCGGTGCCGCCGCGCACGGGCACGGAGAAAGGCTCGACGCCGATCTGGCGACACGCTTCGCGCGCCAGCTCGACCGGGCGCATGTCGTCCTCCAGCCAGTAGCGCATGTTGCGATACTGGGGGGTGATCGTGCAGGTGATCTCAGCGCGCGGCTCGCCGGACTGCACGGCCGAGCATACCTTGTGGAGCAGTTCGCCCTGCGCGGCCAGGAGATCGCGCTCGAAGTCGCGCAGGATGATGTCGATCGTCATCTCGGCCGCCGACCCGCCCATGCCGACGATGTGAAGGAAGCCCTGGCGGCCGGAGGTCGTCTCCGGCGTGAGCGTGGCTTGGGGCAGGGTGTCCACGATCTTGGCGGCCAGGTGCGCAGCGTTGACCAGCTTGTCCTTGGCCCAGCCGGGATGGATCGAGACGCCCTTGACGTTGACCCTGGCCGCGTCAGCGGAAAAGGTCTCGTAGACGATCTCACCCAGATGGGCGCCATCGAGCGTGTAACCGAGGTCGGCCTTGAGGTCGCCCGGCAGGTTGGCGTGCACACCCCGGCCGATTTCCTCATCCGGGGTGAAACCGATGCGGAGCGGGCCGTGCGGCAGGTTTGGGTTCTGCAGCAGATGGCGCGCCGCAGCCATGATGATGGCGATGCCGGCTTTGTCGTCCGCTCCCAGCAGCGTTGCGCCGGATGCTGTCACGATATCGTCGCCCACTTTCTGCCCAAGATAGGGCAGAGTTTTGGGAGACAACACCTGGCTGGGATCGTCGGGCAAGACGATATCCGCGCCATTGTAGTTGCGATGGACGATCGGCTTAACGTTCGCGCCGGAGAACTGGGGGGCGGTGTCCACATGAGCCAGCAGGGCGATCGTGGGCGTCGCGGTCTCCACTGTCGCCGGAATGGATGCCAGAACCGCGCCATAGGGAGTCAGGGACACATCCTGCACGCCGATCTCCTTTAACTCGTCCACCAACAGGTTGAGCAAATCGTACTGAATCTGGGTGCTGGGTGACGTCGCCGAGTTCGGATCGGCCGTGGTGTCAATCTTGACATAGCGCAGAAAGCGTTCTTCAAGCTCGTTTAGAAATTTGCTGCTCATGGGTGCGTTCTCCTCTCTACAGGCTGGCCAACTCCTCAAGATAAACGATGGCGGTTTCGATGCCGCGCTGGAACATCTCGATGCTGTAATGCTCATTGGGGGAATGCAAGCCGTCGCTATCCAATCCATACCCCATCATCACAACGGGTACTTTCATCAGGTCAGCAATATCGGCGACAATCGGGATGCTGCCGCCGCCGCGGGTGAAGACTGGCTCATAGCCCCAACCCTTCTTGTAAGCCCGAGAAGCAGCCTGCATTTCGGGCAAATCGAATGGGATGAGGGCGGGCATGCCTTTCGTCAACAAGCTGACACGGACTTTCACCGTCTTTGGCGCGATGGCTTCGATAAAATTCTTCAGCAGGACATATATCTTGTCAGGATCCTGGTTGCCGACCAGGCGAGAGCTGAGCTTCGCGCCTGCTTTCTGGGGGATAATCGTCTTAGGGCCAGGACCGGTCCAACCACTCCAAATACCGTTGATATCCAGCGTCGGGCGGGCAGAGATGCGCTCACGGATGGTGTACCTGGCGTCGCCCCAGGTTGCCGGGACGCCCGTCGTCGCTTGATACTGCTCCTCGCTCAACGCGGTTTTGGCGATCATTTCCCGCTCCGCCTCGGTCAGCGAAACGACATCATCATAGAATCCCGGTACGGCGATGGTGTTGTCGGGATTGTAGAGCTTGCCGAGCATTTCAACTAATGCCAGGGCGGGATTATGCGCTGCACCGCCCCACAGCCCGCTGTGCAGATCTTCCTTCGGCCCTTCAACTTCGATCTCAATATAAGTCATGCCGCGCAGACTGTGGGTGATGGCTGGCTCTTCGATCACGCGCATGGACGAGTCGCTGATCACGCACACGTCGGCCTTGAGCATGTCCAGGTGATCTTTAATGAAAGGCGCCAGGTTGGGGGATGAAATCTCTTCCTCGCCCTCCAGCAGGATCTTCAGATTGACCGGCGCGCTGCCGTTGGTTTTCAAATACGACTCAAGCGCTTTGATGTGGATGAACAACTGTCCTTTATCGTCGGTTGCGCCGCGGGCATAGATTTTACCGTCCTTCTCGACCGGCTCAAATGGCGGCGTGTCCCAGCCATCTTCAAGGGCAGCGGGGACAACATCGTAATGACCGTAGACGAGCACGGTAGGTTTGTCTGGGCCGGCGCCCAGCCACTCGCCATAGACGACCGGGGGGCCGGCAGTGGGCATGGTCTGGGCGTTTTCGAGGCCCAGACTGCGCATGTGTTCTGCCAGCCATTCAGCCATGCGTTTTTGTTCGC
>Ga0172368_10004264_pt1 | contig 16651 bp, 17 predicted proteins | sample Lak11m_FD_114540 | JGI IMG/M metagenome (GOLD analysis project Ga0172368, IMG submission 114540) | Freshwater microbial communities from Kabuno Bay, South-Kivu, Congo - kab_022012_11m | ecosystem: Environmental > Aquatic > Freshwater > Lake | place: Democratic Republic of the Congo: South-Kivu...
GAAGGCTGGCAAACGACAAAGAGCGTTGGGAAATTTGCAGTAAAGCACCCTCTCCTGACAGTCGGAATGCTTGTAATCGCAGCAAGCTCAGTGAAGGTAGCCAACGCCCAGACGGCCGCAGACTCGCTATTCAAAAAGGGCCAGTTCAACCACGGAACTCTTGCCCCGCCGAGCGCTTTCCCGAACCAGAAGATAAACAACTTCAAGCCTACAAAGATGGATATGGGCAAGGTGAAGGTTGTCGGGGAGAAGACTTTTGATGTGGAAATTAATGGCGATATTGTCTATTTAAAGAACATTAAGATTGGGGATAAACTCTGTGAGATAAGTGACAATTTATCAACTGAGGATGCGAGTAACACAAAATTAGCATGGAAACCAGGCGAACTAAGGCAGATCATATATACAAAGATGAACAGCTGGAACTCAGTTGCATTTGTTTTTGAATCAAGCGTGATTGCATTGATACCATACATGAAGGAAAATAAATTGGAGCTAGGAGTTGCAGCCGCACATGCAGATGACGGAAGCAGAATATTTAAGGAAGAGGATTGTCTTTTGATTTTGACGGATGGAACTGTATTGGCAACCACGCCCACAACCCCATTAGTGGTCAGTGGATATGGCGCATCTAAAGGAACATATCAAGACATATTCGGGGATGTGCCTGAGTTAACTAATCCAAGATTTACACAGGGAAACGCACCGAATACTGCAGAGCTTAAGGATCCTACAATGAGGGGAGTGAAAATGATAATTACTAATCAACCAGGAAATATCATGTGGCAAGTCGTTGATGATAAGTTATATGGAGCTAGATGATATGTTTTTGTTTCAGGAAGCACAGCTTAATGGTCAAAATACTACAAAGAAAGAATGGAATACAATGAATGTTAATAACAACAAGAATACGATTACATTGCAAAACGCTCAACAAATTGGGACTAAGATAATAGACTTGAAAGAAAATCGTGGGGAACTTACTCATGATCAAGCTAATGCCAAACGAGTAGAGGTATCGACGCAAACAACAGTTGAAGGTGTGGAAAACCTGATGAAGAAATGGGGCTACTTTGGGCTTTACCAGAAGGAACTGCAACAACAGCAGGAACGTGAAAAACCGCAGAAAACTCAAACGGCTCCAAGAATTGAAAATTCCCAAACGAAAAACTTGGCATCGGAAAAGAGGGTTGACGACCTGCAGAAGCAGGGCGAGTTCGTCAACGACCATTTAGGAGCATAGGTGACGATATGTTTATCTTCCAAAACTATGGGGATCCGCCTAAACAAACAAAGGTAGACAAACCCGTAGAAGTGACGTTAAATAGCCAACAAAAGGCGATAATACAGAACATTAATCAAACTACTCAAAAAGTTGATAGGCTGATAGACGACTGCAAGAATAAGGGCGCAACGATTGGAGAGGTTGCTAAAGCGCTCGAAAAGATGCAAATAAAGCCGCTTGAAAGTATGGCAATAGATATCCGGAATGATGTAATCGTGAACGCACTGACTGCAATAAAATTGCATGAAGAAAATTCAAAGAATAGTAACAAGGCGATAGAAGAGGTCAAACACGCAAAAAATATGATGAACTGATCATTGTTCTTCGCAAATATGGGTTTGGCAAGATAGCGGACGAGATGGCATTCGAGCATGACAAAGGCGGGCAGGGAGAAATTCGTGGAAGCGGAGCAACAGCCGGGTTAATTGGCAGGGTTAAAGGGGAAGAGTCGGTCAATGCGCAAAAAGACCGGGATGACTTCGTACAGACGTTTGGATCAGAGCATTCTGTGCTGAAAAAGAAAGACAGGGAGTTCTGGAAAAACTCCTGATTTTACGCCGCAAAGTAGGCAAATCTCTGGAAGAAGGTGGCTGCGCAAAGCAATGCCTCAAAGAACAGCAATGCCGAAGCGTAAGCTGGGCTGTAAAAGACGAGCAGCATTGCCAGGAAGAGGAACAGCAGCCTCTCGGTGCGCGGCATGATGCCTGGCTGATCGGCTATTTTCTTGGAGCCCGCGACATGCCTATGCTCTGCATACGCAGTGGCAAAGCTGGTCATTGTGGAGCCGAAGAAGAGTATGCAAATCAGCGAAAGCCAGGCAGGAATGATGAATGGGGGGAGTGCGTAGGAGAAGAAGGAGAGGATGAAGAGGAACTCCACCAGCCTGTCGGTTATGCCGTCTATGTATGCCCCCCTGTCGGAGACCTGCTTTTTCGCCCTAGCCATTGCCCCGTCCAGCGCGTCTATTGCGCCTGCCAGCATGAAGAATGCCAGCGATGGGAATACTTGCTGCTGAAGGGAAAAAAAGAACCCTATTGCAGCAAAAAGCACTGCGGAAACAGTGAGCTGGTTGGGGGTAAGGGGCAGCCAGGCTATCCAGTCCCCGATTTTAGCCTGCAGCGGCTTTGCGAACTCGAGTTTCTTGAGAGACATTCGACCTACTCTTTTCCCCAGTAATCGTAGTATTCTATCCCCAAGTGGGTTATCAGGTCTTCGCCCATCAGGTATCTTAATGTGTTCTTGAGCTTCATGTGCTGTATGGACAGGTCATGCTCAGGATTGACCAAAGCTGAGTGCATGGGCGCCTTGAAATAGAACGAGAGCCATTCCTGCGTGCCCCTCATGCCGGCCCGCTGCGCGAGGTCCATGAAAAGGGCCAGGTCCAGCACGATGGGCGCTGCCAGTATGCTATCGCGGCACAGGAAGTTGATCTTTATCTGCATGGGGTAGCCCATCCAGCCGAAGATGTCTATGTTGTCCCAGCCCTCCTTGTCGTCCCCTTTCGGCGGGTAGTACTCTATCCTGACCTTGTGGTACATGCCCTTGTAAAGCGCGGGATACATATCGGGCTGGAATATGAAATCCAATGAGGATTTCTTGCTCACTTCCTTGCTCTTGAAGGAGCCGGCGTCATCCAGCACCAGGCCGTCCCGGTTGCCCAGTATGTTTGTCGAGAACCAGCCCTTCACGCCCAGCATCCTGGCCTTGAGCATGGGCGCAACGGCCGTTTTCACCAGCGTCTGCCCGGTCTTGAAATCCTTGCCCGCTATGGGCAGGCCCTTGCTTTTAGCAAGCGCCTCAAGCGCGGGAATGTCAAGCGTGAGGTGCGGCGCGCCGTTGGCATAGGGAACGCCTTCCATCAATGCCGCGTATGCATAAATCATCGAAGGGGAGATTGCACTGTCGTTTTCCGCAAGGCCCTTTTCGAAGGACTGGATGGAGGCGTGCACCGGCTTTGCCTCGGTGTAGGTTTCAGTGCTGGCGCACCAGACCATCACCATGCGGGAAACGCCGCTCTGCTTCTTGAAATTGCGGATGTCCGCGCGCAGCTGCTGCGCCAAATCAGCCTTGCTCTTGCCCATCTTGACGTTGGGGCCTGTGATGTTCTTCACGTATGCGCTGTCAAAAACGGCGGGAAGCGGCTTTATTTTCTCAAGCTCGCCTTTTACCATGCCAAGATGCTCATGGGAAAGCACGCCTGCCTTGAGCGCAGCCTCGTATGCGTTGTCGGGGAATATGTCCCAGGCAGCAAATTCCAGGTCGGAAAGGGCGGCAAGCGGGACAAAATCCCTTATCAGCGGGGCCCTGTTCCCATCGCGCCTGCCCAGCCTTATTGTCTGCATCTGGGTGAGGCTCCCTGCGGGCGGCAGCCCCTTTTTCCTTGCGAGCATCACGCCTGCGATGAAAGTCGTGCTGACCGCGCCCAGGCCCGGGATAAGCACTCCCAGCTTCCCTTCGGCCGGCCTTATCTTTATCTTGCCCATTGGAACACCCCGCGAACACTATTATAATGAATATATAATAGTATAAAAAAATATAAATAGAGCTACTTGCGCCTGCCAGGCTTTTTGCGCAGCAGCAAGAACAGGCCCATTGCGAAAAACACCGACAGGAAAATGGCGGCCCCTGCAGCAAAGGGCAGCGCTATTTCCGAGGGCAGGCCGGAGGTGCTTGCGGGCGAATTGCCCTGGGGCTGGCTTGCGGAGAGATTGCCTGCTGGAAGCGTTATGTTGGCGGGAGGCGCCTGGCGCCTTAGCAGCTCGTCCCTTCTTGCCAAGGCTTCCCTGGAGCGCTGCTGCACTGCGTCCGCATCCGGATAAAGGGTGTAGAAGTGCGAGGCGTTCTGGTAGTACTCCTGCGCGAAAAGCTGCAGGTTGGCTATCACAGGAAGCGAATAGTCCGGGGAGAAACAATAGGAGTACTCGCCATAGAGCGGGCTTTGCGAGGCGCGCTTGGCGGCCCTGTTGATGGAGTCTATAGAGGACAGGTACAGCTGCGCATTCCACTCTGTCCCGTTCTCCGCAAGCTTTGCATAGGCCTGCTGCTCTATTTCGTAGGAGTTGTCCAAAGTGCGGCTGTTGTTCTCGAATTCCAATACCGAGTTGACGAACGACCTTCCTGCGCCAAGCGCTACCTGCAGGCAGAATGACGTGACTGAATAGCATGCCTTCTGGCACGTTTCAAAATCATAGCATGGGAAGCGGTCAGTGCCAAGAAGCACGCGGCATTTTGCCTCGCCGCGCCTGTGCAGGTCCTTGATGCTTTGCAGCCCAGCATGCACGCTGGAAAGCTTTGTGAGCGCCTGCGGGGAATAGCCCTGCGAAAGATAATAGGCCTGAAGCGCATTTGCTATGCCGTCCCTATCCAGCTCAAGCGTTGGCTGGTTGAAGAATATCGAGGGCAGCACAAACCCCTGTATGGTGTTGTTGGAGATGATTGCGTACGAAGCCGAGCCGCGGTAGGTGAAATTGCTTATCGTGAAGCTTGCGTTTTGGGGCATGAGCTGTGATGCCAGCGCTGTTGCTTCTGATTGGTTCCATGCAAATGAGAATACCGAGAGAAGCAGGATAGCTAGGATGAACAGCAGGCGCATGGGCTAACCTCAAAGTGAAAAAATAAAAGATAACTGGGGCGTCAGGATTCCCCTTGTGCACCCGGGATTGTTCTTCCGGAAAACAGGAACATGGCGGCTCCTGATGCGAAAAGGGCCGCGTTGGCTCCCAGCATCACAAAAGGCGCAAGCGAAACGCTGTGGAGAGAATAGAGCAGGGCAAGCGAAAGCAGCGGCACTGCAAGGCAAAGCGCGGTGTAAATGCCGTTCTTTACTGCGATGAAATAGCGCGAAAGCGCCATGTTGGCGCAGTAGAATATCGTGGAAAGCGAAAGCACCAGAAGGTACTGCACTGCGGGCAGGTATTTCTCAGAGTAAAGAAGGGAGAGGAACTGCGCGCCCAGCAATGAATAGAAAACCAGGAATGCCGCCCCTCCAGCGCCAACCAGCGCAAGCGTGGCAAGCACTGCCTTGGGCTTCTTGCCGGATGAGGCCTGCTCCACCATTTTCGGGAAAGCCACTGCGGCAAGGGGCAGCAGCGCATAGGAGATTATCTTGGCAACCGTGGAGCCTGCCGAATAAAAGCCCAGGCTGTCCTCGGGAAACTGGTTGCCCAGCACCACCAGGTCGCCGTTGAATAAAAGCGCCAGGCCAATGTCCAGAAGCGCTATTTGCAGGTAGTCGGACGCGGTAATCCGCAGCTTGGAACGGGATGCAGATTTGAGGAGAGAGGCAATGGCAAATGAGCAGATGAGAAGGGTAACCAGGAATGCGGCCCCGTAGGAAACCACTGCGCCCAGCAGCCCGAACGAGGCGGCCAGGAGGAAAACAGCGGCAAGCTTGGCAAGCGACCCCAGGGCAAATGCAGTGCCGGACAAATAGAAGCGCTCCAGGCCCTGCAGCACGCCGTTGAGCGCCGTCCAGACAAAGGCAAGCGCAAGCGCAAATGCGAACACCAGGGGGATGCTGGGGTCAAAGACATGGAAAATCGAGGCGAATGCGCCGGGCGCAAGCAGGGAAAATGCGATTGCCGCGCAGCCGGCAACTGCGGATATTTTCGCGGCCTGCAGCGCTATCGAGGGGGCGTCTGATTTTTTCTGCGCCACCTTTTTCACTATGAGCGAGGCAAAGCTGCCGAAGGGGAGGATGAGTATGCCGAACAGGGCAAGAAGCACTGAGAGCGTGCCATAGTCGGCAACGGAAATCCTCCTTGCCACCAGGAAATGGAAAAGGAAGGCAAAGAAGTTGCCTGCAAGGCTGGCAGATGAGAAGAAAGCGAAATTGCGGTAAAGGGCGTATTGCGGCTGTGTGAGGAATTTTTTCGCAAGCGAGATTGCCTCAGGCGCGGATTTTGGCATTGGTGGGAGATTCACAAACGCACTATTCGGAAGAAAAGGATAAAAAGAGATTTTCAATTGGGGAAAGAAAATAAAACAGGAAAAAGGAAAAGAAGGGACAGGCGGGAAGCTCAGTAGTCGCCCATTCCGCCCTGAGGCATTCCGCCAGGGCCGCCCGGGGGCATCCCTCCGGACTTGCCCTTGGAGGCAATCATGTCGTCGATGCGCAGCAGCATCTTTGCCGCTTCGTATGCGGATGCGATTGCCTGCGTTTTCACCTTCAAAGGCTCGAAGACGCCGATTTCCTTCATGTCGGCTATCGTGGAGTTGTAAACGTCCACGCCGAAGTGCTCGCCGCCCTCTTTCTTGTGCTTGGAGCGCAGCGACACGAGCGCGTCAATCGCGTCCATGCCGGTGTTCTCCGCAAGCGTGCGGGGCACTGTCTCCAGCGCCTCTGCGAATGCCTGAATCGCAAGCTGCTCGCGGCCGCCTATTTCGGTCGCGTACTTGCCAAGCTGCACCGCAAGCTCTATTTCGGTGGAGCCTCCGCCAGTCACGTACCTGCCGTCTTCGATGGCAGAGGAAACCGCGCCGATTGCGTCCACGATTGCGCGCTCGCCTTCAGACACAACATGCTCGGTCGAGGCGCGGACGAATATGGTCACCGATTTGGCGTCCTTGCAGTTTTCCACGAACACCATCTTCTCTCCGGAGATGGACTTCTCGTTCACGTCGCCTGCTGCGCCGAGGTCCTTGGAGGACAGGTCGTCCAGCGTGGTGGCAATCTTTGCACCGGTCGCGCGGGCAAGCTTTTCCATGTCGGATTTCTTCACGCGGCGAACCGCTGAAACGCCCTTCTTGTTCAGGAAGTGCTGCGCGACGTCGTCAATGCCCTTCTGGCAGAACACCACGTTCGAGCCTGTTGCCGATATCTTGTCCACCATGTCTTTCAGCATCTTCTCCTCCTGCCCCAGGAAAGCCTGCATCTGGTCGGGCGAAGTGATCTCGATCTTGGCGTCGATTTCGGTCTTCTCTATTTCAAGCGCGCAGTCAATGAGGGCTATCTTCGCGTTCTTTATGGACTTTGGCATGCCCGGGTGCACCATTTCCTTGTCCACCAGCACCCCTTGTATGAGCGCGGTGTCGTTGATGTCCCCGCCCGCCTTCTTCTCGATCTTGATGAGCTCGTCGTCAACCACATAGGCGCCGTTCTTCTGTTCGGCAACCTGCGCCACTGCGGAGACCACCAGCTTGGCAAGCTTGTCCTTGTTTGTCCCGATGCCGATGGATTTGGAGCCCATTGCAATCGAGGCTATCTTCTCGAGGATTGGCTTGTCGTTGATAGTCACCTTGGTGGCTATCTTGTTCAGGAATTCATTCGTCTTCTTGGAAGCCAGGTCGTAGCCCTTCACTATGGTGGAGGCATGTATGTCCTGGTCCAAGAGGTCGCCTGCTTTCTTGAGAAGCATTCCTGCCAGCATGACAGAGGTGGTGGTGCCGTCGCCCACTTCCTTGTCCTGGGTCTTTGCTATTTCGACCATTATCTTTGCCGCCGGGTGCTCGACGTTCATCTCCTCAAGGATGGTCGCCCCGTCGTTGGTGATCACTATGTCGCCAAGCTCGCTTACCAGCATCTTGTCCATCCCCTTGGGGCCAAGAGTGGTGCGGATTATGTTTGCCACGGCATAAGCCACGGCTATGTTTATCCTCTGGGCGTCGCGCCCCAATACGCGGTTGCTCCCCTCGGGGAGAACCATAACCTGTTGTCCTTCTAGATTCTTTGCCATGCATCCCACCTCTATAGTTTAATAGGAAATTGCAGAAGACTCCTCCGGCAGCTGCCAGAAGCTGTGTTAATACAATATTAACTTATTTAAATCTATGTTAATACTGTATTGACAATAAAAAATACTCTAAAAAAAATTCAAAGCTTGGTGATTTTGCCGAATTTGCCGGCGGAAAGCTGCGCGTTGCCCTTGTACTCGGACACCCAGCCGTTCTCTATCTTCACCTTGTCGCCCTGCGAGTAGGCGTCGGCATCGTCGTTCCAGAGGGAAAGCACTATCTCGCCGGAGTCGTCCTTGAGGGTGGCGTTTGCCACGCGCATCTTCTTGCCGAATTTGGTGATCACGTCGCGGGCTTCCTCCTTGGTGGAAATCTCGCCTTCAACCATCACGTTTCCTGTTCCTGCCTTAAGTTCGCTGATCTTCATTATATCATCTCCCTAATGAGCATAGGTAGGTTAAAATGCAAAAAGTATTAATAGGTTGCGGGCAGGCTTTCTCCGAACGCGTAGGGAGAAACCGGTTGGATGCACGGCTCTAGGTTCCCTCATCAAAGCTTTTTGCGTACTTTTCCTGCTCTTCGGTGGGTTCCTTGAGGCTTATCCCCTGGCTTTTCAGTATGAGCCGCGCAACAAGGTCGTCTGTTTCCTTGGGAACGTTGTGAACCCCTGGCGGCATTTTCTTCCCTTTGGCAAGAAGCTCGCAGCAGAGCGCCTGGATTGCGAAGCTGCCGTCCATTATCTCAATCGGGTGGCCCTGGCCTGAGGGGCGCGCCAGGTTTACAATGCGGCCTTCGGACAGGAGATAAAGTGTTTTGCCGCCCTTGAGGCAGTAGCCTGCCACGTTTTCCTTCACGCCCTCCACTTTCAAGCTCAGTTTGCGAAGCGCAGGCTCGTTTATCTCGGTGTTGAAATGCCCCGCGTTGCAAAGCATTGCCCCGTCCTTCATCTTGGAAAAGTGCTGTGAGTCAATCACGCTCTTGTTGCCAGTTGCAGTGACGAATATGTCACCCTGCGCTGCTGCGCCATCCATGTCCATTACCCGGTAGCCGTCGTAAAGCGCCGACAGGCCGCGCTGCAAGCCTGACTCGTGAGGCCCCAGCGTGCCATCTATTTCAACCACTATTACGTTTGCGCCCATTGCCTTCATGCGGGAAGCTATCCCTCTGCCGCACCAGCCGTATCCCGCTATCACCACCGTCTTTCCGGCTATGAGCTTGTTGGTTGCCTGCGCAATTGCCGTGACAGTGGACTGTGCCGTGCCAAACTGGTTATCCAGCAGGAATTTGGAGTATGCATTGTTCACTGCGAAAACCGGGATGAGAAGCTTGCCTGCGGCCTGCATTGCCTGCAGCCGCACTATGCCGGTCGTGGTCTCCTCACACGCCCCTTTTATTTTCGAAAGCCCTTCCTTGCGGGAGGTGTGAAGCAGGTTTATCAAATCGCAGCCGTCGTCTATCACGATGTCGGGCTTGCCGTCCAGCACGGCATTCAGGCAGGAGTAGTATTCCTCGTTCGTCTGGCCCGCCCATGCGAAGACTTCCATTTTCCCGCAGAGAGCGGCAGCCACGCTGTCATCGGTGGTGAGCGGGTTGCAGGAGGATGCGAATACTTTCGCCCCGCCTGCTGCAAGCGTTTCCAGCAGTATGCCGGTTTTCTTCTCCAGGTGAAGCGCAGTGGAAATAGCAAGGCCTGCAAAGGGCTTTTCCTTTTCAAAGCGCTTCCGGGTTGAGCCAAGCACCGGCATGTTGCGGCGCGCCCATTCCAGCTCCTGCGAGCCTTTTTTTGAAAGCGAAGAATCTTTTATTTTGGGCATAAAACCACGCATCCAAATACGCAGGCGAACTTATTTAACGCCATTCCCCCTCAAGCAAAGCATGCAGAAAATGTCGGGCTTGGACCTGGGTTTCGCCGTTGCCGACCTTGCACACCTGCAGGGGAAAAGGATATAGAAGATACGGCGCACCGAAAATGGGATTTTTCTTTTCAAGATAGGCAGTGAGGAGCTGCTGTTCGAGCTTGGGGTGCGGCTGCATTTGACCCGCCAGAAGCTGTCGGCCACCGAGTCGCCCGACGGGTTTGTCGGCTACTTGCGCAAGAACCTCGAGGGCAAGACGGCGCAGGAGATACGCCAGCATGGCAATGACAGGATACTGGAAATCGTATCGCGCTCCAAGGAAAAGCTGATTTTCGAGCTTTTCCGCAAGGGCAATATAATCTTGGTTGGCGAGGACGGGACGATAGCGGCCTGCTGCCTTGCAGAGGAAGCTGGAGGCAGGAAAATCGCAAGGGGATGCAAATACGAGCACCCCAAAGCGACCGCCTTTGAAATCAAGATGCCGGAAAAAATCGCCTTCTGCGTGCAGGAGAACGAAAAGGGCGAGCCTGTTTCCTTTTCATCCGATGAGTCCAAGGGGGGCAGGAAATTCGATACTTTCTCGGAGGCTGCCGACCATTATTACGCCAACCAGAAAGAGGAGAGCGGCGAGCAGAAATCCGCCAATGAAAAGGTGAAGAAGCTGCAGGAAAGGCTGGAGTCGCAAGTCCAGTCGCTGCAGAGATTGGGTGAGGAGAAGAAAGAGGCTGCAGGCGCAGGCGAGGCAATCTATGCCAATTTCGAGCTGGTTGAAGAGCTGCTGGCAAAAGCGCGGGAAATGAAAAAATCGGGAAAAAGCGAAGAGGAGATAAACCGCAGCCTGGCGCAATACAATGCGAAAATGAAGGGCGCGGAAATAGAAATTGAGCTGGATGCCTGACTTTGATCCTGAACGCGAATCAGCCCTCGAGCTTCATGTAAGGCCCGAGCACCTTCTTTGCCTTCTTTGTCTTGTCCACGCGAAGCGCGAGTATGCTGCTGCCCTTTTCCTTTGCTATGAAATACAGGTTGAGTATGTTTATTTTTTCTGCAACCAGCATGGAGGACATTTGGGACAGCTGGCCGGGCTCGTTCTTCAGCCGGACCACCAGCACCTCGGACTCCAGCACCTTGTAGCCGCTTGCCCGAAGCAGCTTGGTGGCATGCGCCTCGTCCTTTACGAAGAAGGTGAGGATCGCCTTGCCGCTCATGGACGCCACCAGGAGGGACTCGATGTTTATTTTTGCCTTGCCCAGTATGTAGGAAATGTCCGCAAGCACGCCAACTTTGTCGTCCACCACTACGGTTATTTGCTCCATCCTAATCCCCCTTCATGAGGTATTTTGCCAGCACCTTTTTCGCCTTCTTGGGCTTGTCCACGTTTATCGCGTCTATTGACACGCCCTCGCCGCGGGTGAGCAGGTAGAGATTCTCGATGTTGACGCCCGCTTCCTTGAGAAGCCTGGAAATTTCGGAAAGCGAGCCAGGCTCGTCCTTCACTTTCACCACGATCATTTCGGATTCCAGAACCTTGTAGCCGTTGGCAGAAAGCAGCCGGGCGGCCTTTGCCTCGTCCTTCACGGTGAGGTTGACTACGCCTTTGCCGCCATAGACTTCCGCGGAAATGGCTTCGATGTTGAGGTGCGCCTTGCCAAGTATGTAGGAAATGTCGGCGATGACGCCCACTTTATCCTCTGCCACGATGGTTATCTGTTTCATAGCCTCCCCGAGGACAAAACGAGTGCAAACATTATATTTGCATGTGTCCGACAATTGTGGAACTTGCCGGGGTTCAGGGCAGCTTGTAAGCCTGCAGGTGGGGCACTCCGGATATTTGCATTGCCGAGCGGATATCCACCCCTGCCTTTTTTGCGGCTGCCAGGGATTTTTTCCCGACCAAATTCACATTCTCAGCCCCTGAAAGCGCGCGGACAGCTTCTTCCTCGGAGACTTTTTGCCCGGAGTAAAAGCCCGAGTGGGACTGCAGGTCCAGCTTTATTTTGCCCTCTGAGAGCACCTTGCCGACAAGCTCGGCATCGCACATCGCCGTCACTTGCCCAAGCGGAGTTTTGTGTATCTTCAGGTACATGCAGGGGAATGCCCTGCCAAAGCTAATAAAAGTTGAAGGGAAAAGCCAGCCATGCGACACCGCCTGCTTGCGCTTTGCGCGCTTTTTGCCCTGTTTCTTGCCGGCTGCACCTTGGCGCCTGCAAAAAACGGGGAAGTGAATTCCAGCAGCACCGGCAGCGCTGCAGCTTCGAGCTCGGAGATAAAACTGCCTGCAAGCATTGACTACACCGCCACATACAGCATAACTGAAGATGGGGGGGAGATTTCCGAAACCGTTTGGAGGAAAAATGATGCAATGCGCATGCAGTATGCCACTTCCGGCAAGGTGTTCATGGACCTGTTTTTCATATCCGGGCATGCCTATTCCTGCACTGGATGGAAAGCGCAGCCCGAGTGCTTTGACATCAGCGGGAATGCGGGGGGGCAGATGAAAGACCTTTTCGCCGAGCCGGATTTCTCGTCTGCCGAGCCTTCTGAAGAGGTGGACATAGGCTCCACCAAGGGCAAATGCTATGTTTTCCCATACACCGTGCAATCCACGCGCAAGATGTGCTTCACTGACAGGGGAGTGGTTGCTTACGACGAGTACATAGTTGCAGGGGGGAAGCCGCGCGTGGAATACTTGACAGGAATAACGTATTCCGCGAATGATAGCTCATTTTTGCTTCCGGCTGCCCCTGTTGCAGCGCCCGGGGAGCCGCAGCAGTGATATGCTGGGATGCTTGCTGCAAAATGACGATCGAACTCCGAATCTTGTGTTGCTTAACGGGGGTGAAACCCTCAGGGGGAAGCTAGTGTTGACGACTGCCCCATATGGGAATGCGCATTTTACCTCGGCAAAATGCATCAGCCATTTTTGCCGCTGCAAAAATGTCGATGGGCCCGCGGAGAATCGAACTCCGAATCTTCGCTGTGTAAGAGCGACGTCTTAACCATTGTCGAACCCCTTTGCAATTTTCCGTCAACGCTTTTGCGAGCGTCCGACTTGTCGCCGAAGCGACAAGTGGACTACTCGTCCTTTAGGACGAGTCAGTCCCCATCTGGAGCGAGCAAAAGGGTTGTTCGACTACGGGCCCCTTGTTCTGATTTTGGGGCATGGAAGGCATTAAAGGCATTTGCTGCCGCGCTTTGCGCAGGCGGCAATTGACGAAGCTTATTACGATAATTTTAAAAATGCTCGAACTATTATCTCCTCGGTGATTTTACATGGCATATGGGGAAATGTTGGGCCAGCTGCAAACAAACACTACGGGCTTTGTCGGCGGCGTGCTGGAAGGACTGGCAGCTTTCTGCATACTGGTAATAATCATGTTCGTAGGCGTGGCAGTTGCCAACGTGCTGGGAAAGGTGCTCAGGCTCTTTTTCAAGGAGCTCAAGATGGAGAGATTCCTGGCGAGCCACGGAGTGGATGACGCACTCGTCGGATTCACGTTCACCGATGTGGCTGCAGCGGTGCTCAAGCTTTACATCGTGGTCGCTTTCCTTGGAATAGCGGCGGATGTTGTCAAGGTGCCCATGCTCACGTATGTTTCAGTGCAGGCAATAAGCTACCTGCCCTCGCTCGTTCAGGGGCTGATAATCCTGATAGCCGGGCTGATGGCAGGCGACTATATCACTGACCGCATCAAGACTAGCAAGAAAATTCCGTTTGCCAACACCGTGGCAATGCTCATCGAGCTGTTCATTGCCTACAACGCACTGGTGATTGCAATGCCCCTGCTGCTTCCCGCAGCCGACCCGTCCTTGCTGATATGGTCGTTCCTGGTGGTGCTGGGCGCGCTTGCGTTCGCAATCGGGCTGGGAGCCGCAATAGCGCTGGGACTGGGCCTCAAGGACACGGTCGCAGAAGTTGCAAAGAAGCACAAGGACAAGTTCAACAGGCTGCTTTAAGCGGGCCTGTTTTTCCTTTCTTTTTTTCTTTTCTTCTTTCTTTTTCTTTCCCTTTTTCTTCTTTAGCCTTTCATTGCAGGTTGCTCACTCTGCCTTGCCCTGGTTCCTGAAAACAAGGAATGCCGAAATTGCGTTGGTGAAGAATACCACGAACAGCGCGAGCAGCGGCAGGTCAAGCGAAGGCGCAATGCCGGCGGCCGAAAGCTCCTCGAACACCACCACGGAAAGCACTGCGGAAGTGAGGCCGCGGCTGGAAACCGCCTCGAACAGCCTGCCCTTGCGCACGGCGGGTTCCAGGAATGCGATTGCCCTGCTGGCAGCCGCCCTGGCGCAGGCAAGAAGAAGCGAAAGGACCGCGGCAAAAATCGCCACCTCCGCCGGCTTGGGCGAGTGGAACAGCAGCACGCCCAGGTAAACAAAGAAGAACGTGCGCAAAAAGAAGCTGATTTCAGAATGGAATTTCCTGACGTCCTCGACTGACTTGTGCGAGGAGTTGCCCAGGAAAAACCCGAACACGAATACGGAAATTACCCCGTTTGCGCCAAGCAGGCCTGAAACGGAATAGAGGACCGCGGCAAGCCCGATTGCCACCAGGTGCTCGTTGCCCTCGGCTATCCGGGTAACCAGCAGCTTCCACCCTGCCGCGCACAGCGCGCCCATGGCGCAGGAGAGCGCGAGTATGAAACCTATTTCTGCTGGCAGGAACTGCAGCGAAGAACTGCCCTTGCCGTGGATTGCCAAGGATGCAATCAAGAGAGCAGCTATCACTGACAGGGCGTCCGAGAGAGTTGCCTCTATTTCAGCAAGCCCGCGCACGCTTTCTGAGGTCTGCCGCGCGGAAAGGAACCCCGAAACCAGCTCTGGCGCCACGCTGGAGAATATCGCGCCGATCAAAAGCGAAAGCACTGCATCCAGCCCGAACACCAGATAGGAAAGCGCGAATGACAGCGCAAATGAGAAAACGAATGAGAACAGGCTGAAAAGGACCGCCTTGTGCGCCTGGCGGGCAAGCTCGCCCAGCGGCAGGTGGAGCCCCTCGTCAAGTATTATCATCAGCAGCGCGACTGCGCCCAACGGCAGCATGAGCTCCCGCATGCCATCCACCATGCTGGAGGGAAGCAATGCGCCGCATGCCACGCCGAAAAGGATGAGAAGGAAAACGTCGGAAACGCCGGTCTTCTTCAAGAACAACCGGCCAATCACGCCGGCAAGTATTATCGCGCCAAGCGCGCCTATCTCTGCTTCCTGGCCTGCCATAGCTTACATTCGAATGAAAGATTAAAAGATGTTTTACAGCCAAAGCCCATCATGAAAAGCATTCTTGCGCATTTCCAAAAAAAGCCAAGTGCGGCCAAGGCGGTTGCAGCGGCATTGCGCGCATTGGAATCAGACTCGCGGGCTGACGCCACAAGCATGTGCATGCCGGGAAAACTTGGCTGCAGCGGCAGGATAGTGGCGAAATCAGGGTTCGTATTGTGCGGCAAGCTGGAAGCAGGCGCCATTTTTTCAAAGAGGAATGTGACGGTTGAATGGAATTTTTCCGAGGGGCAGAAGGTGAACAGGGGCCAGACCGTCTGCATTGTGCGCGGAAACGCCCGGGACATCCTTTCCGCAGAGCGCACCGCGCTGAATTACCTGTCGCTCCTTTCCGGAATCGCAAGCAAGTGCAGCAAAGCAAGTGGAAAATACGGGAAGTGGAAAATCGCCGCCACAAGAAAAACCCTGCCAGGCCTGGCCCACTCGGAAAAAAGGGCGGTTGCGGCAGGGGGCTGCCTGACGCACAGGCTCGGCCTTTCAGACGGGATACTCATCAAAGACAACCACATCGCAGCCATAATGAGGCAGGAATGCGTGAATGCCCCCCGGGCAATTGAACTCGCTTGCGGGTGCTTCGGGCACGGACAATTTGTTGAAGTCGAGGTTTCCTCTGCAAACGCAGCGATTGCAGCCGCGCTTTCGGGCGCAAGCGCAATACTTGTTGACAATGTTTCCCCCGCCAAACTGGGAAAAATCGCAAAAGCCGCCAGAAAGGCGCATCCAGGCATAATTGTGGAGGCAAGCGGCGGCATAACGCTGCAAAACGCAGGCAAATACCTGAAGGCTGGGGCGGATTTTGCCTCGACAAGCGAGCTGACAATGAAAATAGGGCCGGCGAATCTTTCGCTTGAAATTGACGGCTGACGCCGGAAAACACCCGCTTAATTTACCTTCGCATCGGCAGGCTCGTGCGGGTTGAGCGCATGCTGGATTGCGTTGAAGCAATCCAACGCAGCCATCGCTGAGATGGAATCCGGCTTTTTGTTGATTTCAGCCCCGGTTAGGAAAAGAAAAAATGCCAGCTTTTGCTCTGCGCTTTGCAAAACTTCCCGCTGGGGGGAATGCGCAAGCAGGTCGCTGTAGAACCCTATCTTGGCCCATTCCGACCCGCTCAAGATTACGTGGCTCAGCGCCTCCTTTACCGCATCGGGGCATAGCTCGCCTTGTTTTTTGCCTGCCAAGGCGATTTCCCATAAGAGCTTGATTGCCTCGCAGTGGCCCCTGTTCGGAAGCTCTGCCGTATCGTCGAATTTTCCTTTGAACCTAGAAATCAAAACAGAAAGATTATTGGAAAGCGGCGAGTCTGCAAGGACTTTGCCTTTCCCGAAAATCACCTGCAGCCTGACGTGGGAGTTGCCTGGAAGGGTCGAGGTGGAAACCCAGTATTTGCCGAAGAGCTGTTTTGCTTCCCCCATGTTTTCACCAATTCACGAATAACCATTTTTGACTATATTCTTTCTTAAACATATGCGAGGCGAGCCTGAAAAACAGGCATTCAAGACGGTTTTTAAAACTATATCAGCACAGTTTAGCAGCGCAGCCCCATCGTCTAGTGGTCAAGGAC
>Ga0172368_10004269_pt1 | contig 16645 bp, 9 predicted proteins | sample Lak11m_FD_114540 | JGI IMG/M metagenome (GOLD analysis project Ga0172368, IMG submission 114540) | Freshwater microbial communities from Kabuno Bay, South-Kivu, Congo - kab_022012_11m | ecosystem: Environmental > Aquatic > Freshwater > Lake | place: Democratic Republic of the Congo: South-Kivu...
GCGGTGGAAGGCTGCGTCCGCAGCATGAAGCGGAAGGCGCGCAAGTGCGAGATCGTTAGCTTTCGCGGCGGCTCCCGCGGGCGCACTTACGCGGCGGCGGCCGCCGGAGGGCTGGCCGGCCCGAAAAAGGGCTACGGCCCCACCCTGCCCGGCGCCATCCGCGTGCCCTTCCCGAATTGCTATCGCTGCCCGTTCAAGGCGAAGGCCGAAAGCTGCGGCATGCTCTGCCTGGAGTTCATGGACGACGCCGTGCGCGCCAACAGCACCGGCAGCCTGGCCGGCCTGATCGTCGAGCCGTACCAGGGCGCGGCCGGCTTCCTCTTCCCGCCCCAGGGTTTCCTGCCGGCGGTGGAAAAATGGGCGCGCGAGCGCGACATGGTCTTCACGCTGGACGAGGTGCAGTCTTCTTACGGGCGCACCGGCAAGTTCTTCGCCATGGAGTGGGAGAATCTGACGCCCGACCTGGTGAGCATCGGCAAGGGCATCGGCAGCGGCGCCCCGGTGTCGGCGATCGCCGCGCGCGGTGAGACCATCGGCTGCCTGAACCGCGGCGAGATGAGCAGCACGCTGGGCGGCAACCCGGTATCGAGCGCCGCGGTGGTGGCGGTGATCGACATCATGAAACGCGAAAAGCTGGCCGACAATGCCCTGCGCATGGGCGAGCTGATGAAGAAGCGCCTGCTGGAGATCAAGGAGGAGAGCCCCTACATCGGTGATGTGCGCGGCATCGGCCTGGTGATGGCCGTCGAGCTGGTGAAGGACAAGCAGACGAAGGAGCCGGCGCCGGACCTGACCAAAAAGATGATCGACCTGTGCGCCGAGCATGGCCTGCTCATCGGCTCGGTCGGCGTCTTCGGCAATGTCATCCGTATCGCCCCGCCGCTGGTCATCAACGAAGCCGAAGCGAACGAGAGCCTGGACCTGTTCGCGGCGGCGCTGGCGAAGCTGTAAACGAAAATAGGCAAGTCCGTTCGTAGTAAGCCACGCAGCCCCAACGCGGTACTCCGCGTTGCTTGCGGAGTGGCTTCGTCGACAGGCAGGCTTACCTAGACACGGACGCCACTCCGCTGCGGCTGCGTGGCTTACTACGAACGGGCTTGCCTGTTAGTGAAAAGCAGGTGGATAAATGATCTCTATTTCGATCGACGATATTCGTGCCGCGGTGGAGGCTGGTCGGGGAGAGACCGAGCAGTTTCTCTGCGACCTGATCCGCTTCCCCTCCACGCCGGGGAAAGAGCTGGAAGCGATGGAATACATCGCGAAGCGCTTTGCCGAGTTCGGCGAGGTGGAGAAGGTGCCGCTGTCCAATGCGCTGCGCGAGGACGAGGATTATTCCGACCCGATCTCCGGCATCGATTACGAGGGGCGCTTCAACGTGCGCTTCCGCATGCCGGGCGCGGGCGGCGGGAAGAGCCTGCTCTTCAACGCGCACCTGGACGTGGTGCCGCCCTCGCAGGGGCAGGAGAAGCCGTTCGACCCGCAGGTGAAGGACGGCATCATCTACGGCCGCGGGGCGTGCGATGCGAAGGGAATGTCCGCCACGCTGTTCACCGTCTTCTCCGCGATGAAGCGGCTGGGTATCAAGCCGGCCGGCGATATCATCGTCCACTTCGTGGTGGAAGAGGAAGTCGGCGGCAACGGCACGCTGGCGATGGCGCGGCGGGGCGAGCAGGCGGACGCCTGCATCGTGATGGAGCCCACCGACCTGCGCATCTTCTCCTCGGTGCGCGGCGCCGTATGGTTCCGCGTCACCTGCACCGGCCGGCCGGGGCACAGCGGTACCTCCGGTATCACCATCAGCGCGCTGAAGATGGCCATCAAGGTCGTCGAGATCCTGGACGGCTATCATGACCGATTGCTCGCCGCCTCGCGCGGCTTCCCGCTCTTCGATCCGTATCCGAACCCGATGCCCATCACCTTCGGCCGGCTGAACGCCGGCGATTGGCCCGCCACCGCGCCCAGCCGCGCCGTGGTAGAGGGGGTTCTCGGCCTTTTGCCGAATAAGACACGGTACCAGGTGATGGAAGAGATGCGGCAGGCGATCATTGACGAAGGCGACGACTGGCTGAAAGAGCATTTCGCGCTCGACTTCATGTACCGCCACGACGCGCAGGTGACGGAGACGGACCACCCGCTGGTAACCGGCCTGGAAGAAACCTGCCGGGAGCTTGGCGCCACCGGCGAGGTGAGCGCGATGACCGCCTCGTCCGACTCCTGGCTGTATAACAACCAGCTCGGCATCCCCACGGTGGTCTTCGGCCCGGGCAGCCTGCGCTTCGCGCACTCGAACGAAGAGCAGATCGCGGTGGACGAAATCGCGACCGGTGCGGCGATTACGACGGCGTTTATTCAGAAGTGGTGCTCGTAAAACAAAATCGCCGTTCGTAGTAAGCCACGCAGCCCCAACGCGGTACTCCGCGTTGCTTGCGGAGTGGCTTCGTTGACGAGTAAGCTTATCAAAGCACGGACGCCACTCCGCTGCGGCTGCGTGGCTTACTACTAACGGGCTGGAAGGTGGACAATATGGTTCAGGCAGTGGCAACCATGCAGGCATTGGTGAAAACGCAGAAGGGCGTCGGCTTCTTGGAACTGCAGGACAAGCCGGTGCCGGCGCCGGGGCACGGCGAAGTGCTCATCGAAGTGAAGGCCTGCGGCATCTGCGGGACTGATGTGCACGTGCTGCACGATGAGTTCCCCTACTGGCCGCCGGTCATCCTCGGGCATGAGTTCTCCGGGCAGATCATCGAAGTCGGCGAAGGCGTGACGGGGTATACGGTGGGCGACCGGGTGGTCGGCGAGCCGCACACGAAAGCCTGCGGGCGCTGCTACCTGTGCCGCTCGGGCAACCCGCAGATCTGCCCGACGAAGCGCTCGCCCGGCTGGGGCATCGACGGCGCTTTCGCGAAATACCTGGTGATGCCGGACGTGCTGCTGCACCGCATCCCCGACAGCATGAGTTTCGAGGTGGCGGCGGTGTGCGAGCCGACGGCCAACACCGTGCACGACATCATCGAGCGCGCGACGGTCAGCGCCGGCGACCTGGTGGTGGTGCTCGGTCCCGGCCCCATCGGCCTGCTGGCGGGGATGACTGCACGCGCGGCCGGCGCGCGCCATATCGTGATGGTAGGCGCCCCCTCCGACGAAGCCATCCGGCTGAAGAAGGCGCGCGAGCTGGGCTTCGAGACAGTGGTCAACCTGGCGAACCAGAACCCGCTGGACGTGGTGAACGAGCTGACCGGCGGCATCGGCGCCGACATGGTGATCGAGTGCAGCGGCGCGGCGCCGGCCATCGCCTCCGCGGTGAGCCTGGTGCGCAAGAAGGGCCGCATCTGCGCCATCGGCCTCACCGGCAAGGACACCATCCCCTTCCCGTGGGACGCCGCGCAAAAGAAGGTGATCGACATCATCTGCAACATGTCCACCAGCCCGTCGAGCTGGGAACGGACCCTCAACCTGATTGCCGCCGGCAAAATTCAAGCCGGCGAAGTGATCTCGCATACCCTGCCGCTGTCGCAGTGGCAGCATGCATTTGAGGAGATCGAGGCGCAGCGCGCGCTGAAGGTGCTGTTGATACCGTAATGGAAGAGTGGATGTGTGGATGACAGGATTGTTTGAATGATCATAGCGTCCGGCATGGTGGTTGAGTAGGCAAGTAAACGTATTGCATCTTTTCACAGTGAGCTTGCCGTATCGAAACCACCTCGCCTATAGCGCCTGTTCATGCAAGGTCTTCCTAAACTCGCATGCGGCGGAGTACCGCCGCAGAGGTGGTTTCGATACGGCGCGAGAACAGTGGAAAGTGGCGAAAGGCATTCCTGCCTACTCAACCACCGGACCATAGCTATTGACCATTACCCTACTTACGTGAGGTGACATTATGAGCGAAACCCGAATCGGCTTCGGCCTGCTGGGCGCGGGCTTGATTGCGCCATTCCATGCCAATTCACTGAAAAACTCGCGCAACGGCAAGCTGGTGGCGATTGCCGACCTGATGCCGGAGCGCGTGCAGAAGGTTGCCAATGACTTCGGCTGCGCCGCCTGTTCCAGCCTGGATGAGCTGCTGGCCAATCCGGAAATCCAGGTGATCAACGTGCTGACGCCCAACCACCTGCACTTCGACGCGGTGGTAAAGGCCGCCCGCGCGGGCAAGCACGTGCTGGTCGAGAAGCCGCCGGCGATGTCGCTGCGCGAAGTGGACGAGATGGAGCGGATCACCCGTGAGTGCGGCACGAAGATCGGCATTGTGCTGCAGTGCCGCGTGCGCAAAGCCATCCAGGCCATGAAGAGTGCGGTCGCCGAGGGGCGCTTTGGCCGCCTGCTGCACGCCGACACCTACATGAAGTGGTTCCGCACGACCGAGTATTATTTGAGCGATCCCTGGCGCAGCTCCCGCCGTTCCGGCGCCGGCGTCACCGTGCAGCATGCCTTCCACTATATCGACCTGCTGCAGTACCTGATGGGCCCGGTAAAGGGCGTGCACGCGCGGATGAACAACCTGTCCCACCCGCAGGTGGAGCTGGAAGACACGCTGCTGGCCTTCGTAGATTATGCGAACGGCGCGCAGGGTGTGGTCGAGGCGTCCACCGGGCTCTGGCCCGGCACCGATATCCGCATCGAGATCAACGGTTCGGACGGCACCGCCATCATGGCCGGCGAGAAGATCGTCACCTGGCAGTTCAAAGATGAGCGCTCGGAAGACGAAGGGATCCGCCAGTTGGGCAGCGCCGCGCAGAAAACCGCCGCTTCCGGTCCCGCGGACTTCGGGTTCGCCGACCACCTGGTGGTGATCGAAGACATGGCCGACGCAGTGATGAATAACCACGAGCCGGTCATCCCGTTGATGAGCGTGCGTCCGACACTGGAATGGGCGCTGGCCATGTATAAATCCGCCAAAGTCGGAACAGCGGTGGAGCTGCCGGTGCTCGACGAGGAAACGATCTGGGAAACGGTGGGGGTGAAGTAGTGATTAGTGATAAGTGAGTAGTAAGTGGTATATAGTGCTGAGTTCGGTGGTCTCGATACGGCTCGAAAGCTGCGAGGGTCTTTCGAAAAGGCTTCCTTGCCTACTCGACCACCGGTCCTGGTATTTATCACTACTCACATGGGAGGGGGTTAATCATGCATTCCACGGCAAAGGTTCGACCGCTCGCAGACGGCACCATCCCGCCGCAGGGGAGCATTTACTACACCTCGCTGCAGCAGTTCGAGCTGGCGGCATCGATCATCGGGCTGGACGAGGGACTGCAGAATTTTCTCCGTCACCCCCGGCGCGAGCTGTCGGTAAATTTTCCGGTGATCATGGATGACGGCTCGCTGCAGATGTTCACCGGCATCCGCGTGCACCACAGCACCATCCGCGGACCGAGTAAAGGTGGCATCCGCTACCATCCGCACGTGGATCTGAACGAGGTACGCGCGCTGGCGATGCTGATGACCTGGAAATGCGCGGTGGTCAACATTCCCTACGGCGGGGCGAAGGGCGGCGTCATCGTCGACCCGAAGAAAATGAGCGAGCACGAGCTGTGTAACCTTACGCGCCGCTACACATCGGAGATGATGCTGATGTTCGGCCCGGAGAGCGACATCCCGGCCCCGGACATCAACACCAACCCGAAGGTGATGGCCTGGATCATGGATACCTATTCCATGCAAAAAGGCTACAGCGTGCCCGCGGTGGTCACCGGCAAGCCGCTGGAGATCGGCGGCAGTCAGGGACGCCTGGAAGCAACCGGCCGTGGCGTCACCTTCTGCATCCGTGAGGCGCTGCACCAGCGCAACCTGCCGATGGACGGCATCACGGTGGCCGTGCAGGGGTTCGGCAATGTGGGCGGCACGGCAGCCCGCCTGCTGTCACAGCAGGGAGCGAAAATCGTTGCCATCACCGATGTCCACGGCGGCGTGGCGAATGACGGCGGCCTGAATATTTCCGCCCTGGCGGAACATGTGAATGATGCGGGAACGATTGCCGGCTTTACCGGCGGCGATGCCATCAGCAATGACGATTTGATCGAGTATGACGCCGACGTGCTGCTGCTGGCGGCCATTGAAAATCAGCTCCGCGGCGATAACACGGGGCGCGTGCGCGCGAAGATTGTCGCCGAGGGCGCCAACGGCCCTACCATGCTGGAAGCGGACGAGATCCTGCGGGACATGGGCGTGCTGGTCATCCCCGACATCCTGTGCAACGCCGGCGGCGTGACCGTCTCCTACTTCGAGTGGGTGCAGGGGCTGCAGGCGCTATTCTGGAGCGAGACGGAGATCAACCAGAAGCTCGAACGCATCATGACCGAATCGTACCACACGGTGATGAATGAGGCGAAACGCCGCAAGCTGGACCCGCGCATGGCCGCGCAGACGCTGGCCATCCAGCGCGTGGCCGATGCGACGAAACTGCGGGGGATTTACCCGTAAATTACAAGCCATTCCGCCTTATAAAAAATCCAGGTGGTGAACAGCCATCCATATCACGAGGGGAGAACACCATGACAACCCAGACGCTGCCGGCGGTCATCAATACCGTCGCGGAGCTCGATGAGTTACTCAGCAGGCCGTATGACGCACTGATCGATTCGGTAAAGGCGCTCGACGGCGACATCATGATCCTGGGCGCCGGCGGGAAGGTCGGCCCCACCATCGCCATGATGGCGAAACGCGCTGTCGATGCTGCCGGCGTGAAGAAGGCGGTCTACGCCGTCGATCTGTTCCCCATGCCGAAGCTGGAAGCGCTGGGCATTAACACCATCTCTTGCGACATGATGGATCTGGATGCGGTCGCCGGACTGCCGAAGGTTGAGAACGTCGTCTACATGATCGGACGCAAATTCGGTTCGACCGGGCAGGAGCACCTGACCTGGGCAACAAATGTGATGATTCCCTATCATGCCGCCCGCGCCTTCCAAGGTTCGCGCATTGTTGCCTTTTCCACCGGTTGCGTCTATCCGCTGGTGCACTTCACGACCGGCGGCACGACCGAGGCCATTCCGGCGGAGCCAATCGGCGAATACGCGCAGTCCTGCCTGGGTCGCGAGCGTATGTTCGATTATTTTGCCGAGGAAAAAGGCGAGAAGGTGCTGCACTTCCGGCTGAACTACGCCATCGATCTGCGGTATGGCGTGCTCTGGGACGTCGCCAGCAAGGTCTGGGCAGGCGAGCCGGTAGATGTCACCACTAACTACGCCAATGTCATCTGGCAGGGCGACTGCAGCAACATCGTATTGCAGTGCTTCAAGCTGGCCAGTGCTCCGGCGAACATATTGAATGTCACCGGCTCCGGTATGATCCGCATTGATGAGTCGGCGGAGAAATTTGCCAGATTGATGGGCAAATCGGTACAGTTCAAGGGTGAATGCAATGGCATCGGCTACCTGAGCAACTGCAGCAAGATGGTCGAGCTCTTCGGCCAGCCGAAAGTCACCATCGACACCATGATCGAGTGGATTGCCAACTGGATCATGCAAGACGGCGAAAACCTGGGCAAGCCCACCCACTTCGAGACGCAGAACGGGAAATATTGATCGCCCGTTCCTCATCAACACAAAGACACTAAGGCACAAAGACTTTACTTCTCTTTGTGTCTTTGTAGTATTTGATACTTGTTTGGAGTATGAGTCATGTCCGTGATGCTTGCCCAATATTTCCTCAACCATCGCCTGCGCAACAACGAGATCGCCTGGCAGATGGACGAGTTTGCCCGCGGGGGGTACGAGGGCGTCTTCGCCCACGCCCGGCCCGGGCTGCTCACCCCCTTCCTCTCGGAAGCCTGGTGGTCGGCCATCGACGAGATGCTCGCCGCCTGCCGGCGCAACGGCACCGAGTTCTGGATCTGGGACGAGGATTACTTCCCCAGCGGGCTGGCGGGCGGCCGCGTCGTGTGGGAAGATCCCGGCATGATCTCGCGCCAACTGGTCTTCTCGACAGAGCGCGTCAGCGGCGGGCCGGTCGAGGTGGATTTCAACCACGGCATGCTGCTGCGCGCCTTCGCCTATCCGGTGCAGGGGAGCGGTTACGGGGAGCCGATCGACGTGACCGCGTATTGCGGCACCCGCCGGCAGGAGGACGCCTGGCAGCCCAGCTTCATCAAGCATTCCGCCTATTCGCCGATGATCGATAAAGTCGGCCACCCGCACTGGCGCAACTGGATCGAGGACAACCGCTTTGCCCTGATGTGGATGCCGGAGCGGGCCGGCGAATACCTGGTCGTCGGCGTGCTGCAGAGCAAAACCGACGGCGTCCACCCGGACATGCTGCGTCCCGAAGCGGTGCGGCGTTTTATGGAAATGTGCTACGAGCCGTATTATGCGCGGTACAAAGACGACTTCGGCACGCTCATCAAAGGCGCCTTCACCGATGAGCCCAGCCCCGGCTCCTGGTGCTTCCCGTGGACGGCGAGCTTTCCGGCGGGATTCCGCGCCGACCACGGCTACGATCTGCTGCCCTGGCTGGCGCATATCGGCGTGGACATCGACGAGCGCACCCCGCTGGTCCGCCACCATTACCGCCTGACCCAGCACCGCCTGCAGGAGGCGAACTACGTGCGGCAGTTGGCCGGCTGGTGCGAAGAACATGGTCTGATTTTCACCGGCCATCTCACCCGCACGGAATGGCTGTCGCTGGTCTCCGCCGCGTGGCCGAACGAGCTGCGCATATATCAATCGATGCACATCCCCTGCGCCGATCCACTGGGCGGCAGCGTCGCGTATCCGGATGCCGCGTCGTACCATACCGGGCTGAAGGTCGTCTCCTCCGCCGCCCATCTCTTCGGCAAACAACAGGCCGGCGCCGATTGCGTGGCGGTGCTCGGCGACGAGGCAACCCTGCGCGAGCTGAAATACCAGTTCGATTATCAGATCGCCATGGGCATCAACTTCTTCGTCGTGCACGGGCTCAGCTACTCCCTTGACGGCCCGCGCAAGGACGAGGTGCCGCCCTCCATCTTCTACCAGCATACCGAGTGGCCGTATATGCGGGCGCTGCTCGACTACCTGCGCGAAACGTGCGAGACACTCATCGGCGGCGAGCACCTCTGCGAGACGGCACTGCTTTACCCGTCCACCAGCCTCGCCTGCGAGCTGCGAGAAGGCCGTCCCGACAACTTCAACCTGCCCGACGAGGAGGCTTATCACCGCTTCGTCGAACATCTGCTCAGCCGCCAGCGCGAGTTCGACCTGATCGACGAGGTGACGCTGCAGGAGAATCTGGATGATTCCGGCACACTGCACACTCCGGAAGCTTATCGCACCCTCATCCTGCCGCACTTGCGTTTCATCGACGAGCGCACCGCCGGCGCATTGCTGCGCTACGCGAAGTCCGGGGGACGGGTAATTGCCGTTGGCCGCATGCCGAAGGCGCTGTCCCGCGACCTGAACTCGCCGCAGCGGGAGTGGGCGGATGATGCCATTGAATTCGTGCCATCCGCCGAGGATCTGGCCGGCCTGGCGGGTTACGACGTGCGGGGCGAAGGCGCCGGCGACATCTTCGTGCTGCGGCGGCAGAAGGATGGCCGGACGCATACCTTCGCGTTCAACCGCCGAGAGCAAACCTTCACCGGCAGCGTGGAAGGCACGGCGGTGGAAATCGCGCCCAGAGGCAGCGTGCTGATTACCGACGGCAGCATCGTCACCGGCGGCGTGCCGGCGGCGAAGGAAACGCTGGCGGGATATGCGACGGATTGGGATGTGGAATTCGAGCAGAATCAATTGCCGCTGACCTACTGGCACGTCGAGCGGGCGAGCGAGCCGAATTGGGAAGACCCGTTCCAGTTCAAGCCGGGCTTCGACCTGCTGATCCGGGAAGCGGATCCCCTGTCCGGCGACGACGCGGCGAACTATTACTGCCGCTTCATGCTTACCGGCGACATCCCCGATGCGCGCCTGGTGATGGACGATGCCAGCCTCGCCGGCGAGTGGACCCTCTACGTCAATGATGTACTTATCACCGACTGGCGGCCCGTGGTCGAATATGATTGCCGCAACCTCGAGGCTCATATCGGCCATGCCCTGCGCGCCGGCACCGCGCCGGCGCTGAACGTGATCAAGGTTGAGACGAAGGGAACGAACCGCGGGGTGAAGTGGCCCATCTACCTGTATGGCTCCTTCACCGGCGAGTACCGCTACAGCCACCTCTCCTTCCCGTTCGTGCAGGGGGCCGGTCTGCGGCGGCGGGTGGACAACCTGCAAACCTGGGACACGCTCGGCTTCCCCACCTTCTCCGGCGCGGCGACCTATCGGAAGACCATCGACATTCCGAAGTGCGCCACCACCCTCGACCTGGGCCGCGTGGAAGATGTGGCGGTGGTAACCCTCGCCGGCAAGCAACATATCCTCGCCTGGCCACCCTACCGCCTGTCGCTGGATGGTCTGACCGGCACGCACGAAATCGCCATCGAAATCCGCAACGCCCCCGCCAACCGCAACCGTGCCATGCGCTTCCCGGCCGGACTGCTCGGGCCGGTGCGCGCGATGCGCTAGGATTTGACACCGCAAAAAGCCGCACAATACCGCATTCCCTCACAGTTTGAGTGTACAGCAGGCTGCCGAACCGGGATGCTCCATAGGACCGGTAAACTTTTCCTGCGTGAACTCGATGGGCGGCAGGCATTTTACAAGAAACGGTGAATATTGAAGAAAGAGATGAGGAAGACGGGAGTGGATGAATGCCGGATGACAGCGCGGCCAGGCCGCTTCATCATGAATTGATAATCGCGGGTTTCGGTGGACAGGGCGTGTTGAAGATGGGCCAGACGCTGGCCGAGGCTGCAATGCGTGAGGGGCGCGAGGTGGTCTGGACGCCGGCATATGGGCCGGAGATGCGCGGCGGGCCAGCGTTCTGTACGGTTATCATCTCCACGGAGCCGATCGGCGCGCCGGTGGTGGCGCAGGCCGACACCGCGATTATCATGGACCAACCCTCGCTGGCGAAGTACCAGCAACAGGTGCGTCCCGGCGGGAGCATCATCATCAACAGCTCGCTGGTCGATCCCGGCCAGGTGCGGAAGGATCGGCGCTGCCTGCCCGTCCACGCCAACCATATCGCGGAAGAGATCGGTGAAGTGTTGATCGTGAATATGGTCATGCTCGGGGCTTTTCTCGAACTGACGCATCTGGTGTCTCCGGACAGCGTGGTGCAGGCGCTGCGTGAAGCGCTGCCCGCGCGGCGCCACCACCTCATCCCGTTGAATGAGCAGGCGCTGGCGGCAGGCGCGGAAGCGGTGCGCACCGCGACCGGTTGCAGCGGCTGACGGCGCCGTTGTGAAAAACCCCGCAACATATCCCAGGAAAAGGGGAACAACCACTTGACGAAAGTGGTATAATAGAGAATGGCTCCTTATGAAACCGAGAGGAGCGACGCGGATATGCACTCCGAGCGTAGGAGGAAACCAATGACGAAACGCATGATATTTGGGCTCTTCTTGAGCGGGCTGGTGCTGTTGGCCCTGATGGCGCAAGCGCAAACCGCGCAACAGCGCATCGCCTTTCAGCGCACCCTGCCGCTGGCGCCCAGCAACATCATCGTCATGAACCTTGACGGCAGCACCCGTGAGGAATTATTCACCTCCGAGGGCATCAACGGCAGGCGCGTTACTCCCGCCCTCTCGCCGGATGGTCAGCTCCTCTGCTTCGCCGCCCAGGTTGGCGAGCGGTTCCAGCTTTTCCTCTGGCGGTTGGATGAAAGCAATAAAGCCGTTGGCAATCCGGTCCGCCTGACGCAGGACGATACGGTCGATGCCAAATTCCCTGCCTGGTCGCCCGACGGCACGCACCTGGCCTATCTGGGCACCGAGGCTGGTCATTCCACCTTGCGGATGATCAATCGCGACGGCACCGGAATGAAAGTGCTGCTCGATGTCAATTACAGCGGCGCCACGCCCTCCTGGGGCGACGATGGGCAGTGGCTGTTGTTCATCGATAAGGTCGGCACGCGCACGGTGTTGCGGCAAATCCCCGTGACCGGCGGCATGGTGCAGGACATCCGCTCGCAATCGACCATCTCCGCGGCCAGCTACTCTCCCGACGGCACGAAGATTGCCGCGCTGATTCGCCGAGCGGATGGGTTGTCCGACCTGTGGGTCCTCACCCCGCCGGGCATTACCGGCAATGTCGTCTGCAGCAAAATCAACGGCGGCAGCAACCTGGCCTGGGCGGACGCGCAAACCATCGTCTTCAACGCCATTAAGGTCGGCAGCAAAGCCGGCTTTCCGTTCTGGACGATCAATACTAAAAATCACAGCCTGAACAGTTTCACCGGCTACAGTGACCCCAAGCAGGTGTCCTTCTTCTCCGTGCAAAAGGTCACGCCGTTGGACGGCACGCTGTCGGTCGCCGATATCAACAACGCCCTCGGCCCCACGGGCACCGCGCCGCAAGAACGCGTGCCGCAAGGCCCGGTCACCATCGTGCGTCCCTTCCAAAAATCCATCGTGCGCGGCACATCCTCAATTATCATCAACGCGCAGAAACAGGTCAGCGCGATCGTCATCCGCGTGAACGGCCAGTTCACGTACTCGACCGAGGTGACGCCCGGTCAGGATAACTTCACCCGGGTAACCTACGACTGGAATACCGAGCAGTTAGCCGCGATCGATCCCGCCCGCGGCAGTGGCATTCCGAGTGTCTACCAGGACGCGAAACGGATCGGCCCGCAGTTACGCAGCTACCCGGACGGTGACTACACCCTGACCGTGCTGGCGCTGGAGCGCGATAACCAGGGCCGCGATCAACTGATCGGCAAAGACAGTATCACGATCACCGTGCAGAACGCTCTCCCGGACAGTGAACTGCCCGACAACTTCATCCTGCAGTACCGATACAGCGATGTCGACCCGGATGAGGAGTTCAAGCTGCACGGCGAAGGCACGCTGTTCGGATCGGACTTGCAGTCCATCAACGATCTCAACGCCACTTTCAATGGAATGCTCCGGCGCTCGCTGGTCGATATCCGACCCAACGGCAACTACGACCTGCGCGCCAGTCTGCTGACCACCGGACGAACCAATACATACCCGCTTACCTTTGGCTCGAGAGCGGTGCTGGGCGTCCCGGAAGAGAATATCAGCGCGTTATACACCCTCGCGCCCACCGGGAGCCTGGCCGTGGTAGCGCAACTGCGCCAACTGGTCTACCTGCCTCTCGCCCAGGTCGGCTTGACCTTCCAGACGACCCCCATCCATGTCGGCTCCACCTGGAAAGGCTCGATGTGGGTGGTGAACGATCTGCTGGGCCGACAGGGCGTGAAGGTGGATGCGACCAGTGAGGTGGAAGGATTGGAGTGGATCGGGGATCGGAAAACGATTCGCATCCGCTCGGATTATACCCTGGGCACCAACACCAGCACCGCGAATACGGTTTTGCCGACCCTGCCCCTGCAACCGACATCGCATTTACCGGGCAACTTCGACAGCAAATCCGTGACACCGCAACCGCAGCCGACCACTTCCCTGCCGGGCAACGCCAATCAACCCGCGACATTGCAACCGAAGCCCACCACTAATTTGCCGGGCAACTTCAACGGATCATTCGCGGCGCCGCAGCCACAGTCACAGCAGTCGTCGGACCTGAAAGTCGATAAAATCGAGGGGAAACGGTATAGCTGGTATGACTTTGAGCACAATCAAATTGTGCGGGTCGAGGATTATATCCTCTACACCTTCCCACTGGCAAACGTGGCGTCGTCGCTGACCACTCCGGGGATGCAGCCCTACGGCGCTCCTTACTCGGGGATGACCACCCCCGGCGCCTATCCGCCCGGCACGTATCCGGCCGGCAACTATCCTGCCGGCAATTATCCCCCCGGCGCCTATACTCAACCCGGCGCCTATCCGCCTGGAACATATACTCCGCCCGGCACGTATCCTGCCGGTATGAATCCTGCCGGCATGAACCCCGCGGGCGCTTATCCTCCAGGAACTTATACTCCGCCCGGCGCTTACACTCCGCCTGGCGCGTATACTCCGCCCGGCGCCTATACTCCGCCCGGCGCCTATACTCCGCCCGGCGCTACCCCGCCCGGCGCGTATCCGCCCGGCGCGTATCCGCCCGGCGCCTATCCACCCGGCGCGTATCCGCCTGGCGCGTATCCGCCTGAAGATCCATTGGAACCGCGCTCACGACTGGCACCGGCCGTTCCCGGCTATGGCGGTTATGGCGGCGGTTATGGTTATCTCCAGCCCGGTATGGCGCCCGGCGCCTACCCGCCGGGGGCATATCCGCCGGGGGCATATCCGCCCAATACGCAGCAGCCCGGCACGCTTCCGACGGGCGGGCAGTCAAACATCAGGGGAGGAGCGGCGACCAATCCCGGCGCTGCTGTTATCAAACCACGTACCGGCAACGGCTATTATCTGGTGCGCTGGAGCTATCTGATGCCCCTGGACGAGCCTGCCGATAATTAACGAACACCGGGGCCGGGGCATTCCCCCGGCCCCGACTGGTTGGCATGGCATGGTGCGAGACGTCCTCACGGCCTGCCTGTCCCCGGTCATGCGGCGGCCCGTGCTCTGTGCCGCGCTGCTCTGGATCGCCGGCACGGCACTGGCCAGTCACCTGCAACTCCCCTGGCAAGGCTGGACGCTCGCCGGCACAATCCTCCTCGTCGCCTGGTGGCTCGCCGGCCGGCACCATATCCGCCTGGCTGTCCTCACCCTCGGTCTCGCCTTCGGCTGCCTGGGCGCGGCGCGGTATGCCTGGCAAGCACCGGACCCACGGCCTGGTGACCCGCGCTATCTACCGCTCGGCGGAGTCACGGTTATCGGCTATCCGCTCGCACCGCCGATGACAACGGCAGCCGGCTGGCACACCACCTTCCGCCTGCTTGCCGCGCGTCAGACCGGCTGGCGGCGGGCAGGCGGCGATGTGTACCTGTATGGCGCCGGCCCGTCCCCTGCCGTCGGACAGTGCTATCGAATTCTGGGACGGGTGACGCCCGCGGACGAGCCCGGCAATCCGTTCGGCTTTTCCTGGGGCAGCTACCTGCGGGAACAGCAATTGACCTGCACCATACAGGCATATTCGCTCACGGCAACGGGCGCCGGCGCGCCTACCTCCCGCGTCCAGGCCATCCGTGTCCTCCTGGCCCGGCGCCTGGACGCGACGATGACACCGGCATACGGCGGCCTGTATGCCCGATTGCTGAACAGCCTGCTGCTGGGCATCCGCGGCGCCGCCCTGCCGCGGCAACTCACCGAGCAATTCCGGCGGGCAGGCACGATCCACCTGATGGTCGTCTCCGGCAGCCAGGTCGCGCTGCTGGCCGCTTTCCTGCTGTTTCCGCTGTGGTTCGCCCCGCGCGGGCGCGTGGGCGCCACCTACCCGCTCCTGCGCATGGGATTGCTGCTGCTCTCGCTGCCTGCACTCGGGTTGTATATCCTGATCGCCGATCGCGGGGCGTCAGTGGACCGCGCGCTGCTGATGGCGCTGCTGACCATGCTTTCCGTGTTCCTCGGCTTCTCCCCGCTGGCGCGCCGGCGCTCATTCCGCCCGGATGGCCCCACCCTGCTGGCCGTTGCCGCGCTCGTCGTGCTGCTCATCAATCCTTTCCTGCTGTTCAGTCCAGGCATGCAGCTTTCGTTCGCCGCCGTGCTCGGTTTGCTGGTCATTACGCCGCTGATCGCGCGCCTGCTGTATCGTCCGCTCGGATATGTCGGGCTGATGCCGGCTGCCACGCTCGGCGCGCAGTTGGCAACCGCGCCCATCCTCGCCTGGCATTTCGGCGCCATCCCGGTGCTGGGGCCGCTCACCAATCTCGTCGCCATCCCACTCGTCAGCGCGCTGATGCCGCTGGGTCTCGTCACCTTGCTCTGCGCGCTGTGCCTGCCGGGCCTGGCCGTCCTGCTCAATCATCTGAATGTCTGGCTGCTATGGGGATTGCTCGCCGTCAGCGCGCTCGCTGCCCGCGTGCCCTGGGCGGAGGGGCGCTGGGTGGTACGATCGGCCTGGCCGGTGGCCGGATACCTGCTGGCATTGGCCGCCGTTCTCTACTGCGTGTCGCGATGGGCCAACAGTTTCGGAAGAGATTGGACGATTCCGGCAGGGAGAGAGCCGCGTATGTGGTAAATAATGAGGAAAGACCAATAACTATGAAAAATGCTCTTTGAAAAAATGTTATATTGCATTGTCGCGAAATAGCCAGCTGAGAGTTGAGGAGGCATCGTGGCCGAAAACACGCCTGCCATGAGCATCGCAGCGGTCACCGAGAAGGTGGAGCGCATCGCGGATAATATCGAAACGGTCATTGTCGGAAAGCGGACGGCCATCGAGCAAACGCTGGTCGCGCTGCTCTGCGGCGGTCATGTGCTGCTGCAGGATGTGCCGGGCGTCGGGAAAACGATGCTGGCGAAAAGCATTGCCGTCACGCTCGGCTGCATTTTCAAGCGCTTGCAATTCACGCCCGACCTGCTGCCCTCCGACATCACCGGCGTGAGCATTTTCAACCAGCAGACCGGCGAGTTTCACTTTCTGGAGGGGCCGGTCTTCGCCAATATCGTGCTCGCCGATGAGATCAACCGTGCGTCCCCCAAAACGCAGGCCGCGCTGCTGGAATGCATGGAGGAGCGCCAGGTCACCATCGATGGCGTCACGCGGCAGTTGCCGAAACCCTTTTTCGTGCTTGCCACGCAAAACCCCATCGAGTTCGAAGGCACCTATCCGCTGCC
>Ga0172368_10004276_pt1 | contig 16626 bp, 7 predicted proteins | sample Lak11m_FD_114540 | JGI IMG/M metagenome (GOLD analysis project Ga0172368, IMG submission 114540) | Freshwater microbial communities from Kabuno Bay, South-Kivu, Congo - kab_022012_11m | ecosystem: Environmental > Aquatic > Freshwater > Lake | place: Democratic Republic of the Congo: South-Kivu...
CCCTTGAGCGATGAGCAATTGAACAATGGTAGTTCTGGGTATCTGGCAATCTGACCATCTGTTAATCTGGCAATCGTCGTCGTAGTTGTAAGCAACCCGAAGGGTTGCGATATGTAAAAAAAAATTAAACTTAAAACAAAAAATCAAAAACAAGTGACCAATTCAATGGATGAAAATCAAGCTATAATAAATAAAGGCTTCATTAATTTTTCAGCGTATATCGAATCTTTCCCAATTGTAATTGATACGATCAAGCTTCTTTTAGAATATGAAAATAAAGAAAACTCTAAAGATTATTTATTTTTGTTTAAAGAAACAAAAGAAGTAGCAATAAACATATTAACCTTACTTGCAAAAGGATATAATAAGTACAATTCAGAAGAAAAAGCAAAATGCTATGGGCAAGCTCGTGATTCTTTATCTCAAGCCCAATCTAATCTACTTATTTTAGAAAATCTAAATATGATTCCCCAAAATTTATCTCAAAAGCAAATATTATGTTTTGAAAGTAAGATTAGATTATTTAATGCAGTTATTAAAAAGATGGAAAAACCATCTTTTCAAAAAAAATAAAAGTGTGATTAAATATGTTAAATGATTTTAAATTATTTGAAGATACATATAACTTTATTTTGTGGTTATGGCCAGTAGTTTCAAGATTTCCTAAATCTGAAAAATTCGTTCTAGGTGAAAAATTAAAGCAAACAACAATCTCTCTAATGAATAATATTATTGCTTTTAATAACACTGATTCTGATAAAAAAAATTTTTATTTCAAGCAAGTATTGATCTTGAAGAACTAAGAGTGTTTATTCGTCTTTCAAAAGATCTTAAAATACTTGATTTTAAAAAATATGAATCTTCTTCAAAACAACTTGATGAAATGGGTAAACTTCTTGGTGGACTAATAAGCAAATACAAATAAGATAACCCTTTGCGGATTAGGAGTTATATTTAGTTATTAAATAATAATTTTAAAATAATAACCATTTATAGATTGGTACGATCTTAATCTTATATCCGTCAATTGTATTTGTTTCTTCCTGATCTCTTGTTATTATAGTTCCTTCTTTTAGATTATATTTTTTTAAAGCAGATATTAGACCTTGAACTTCTCTATCTTTTGTTTTATTATTTACTTCATATGTTGCTTGTATTGCTTCTGATATTACTATTCCATTTTTAATTAAAAAATCACATTCATTTCCATTTTTGTTATAATATATTTCTTTTTTTCTTCTCAATAATTCTAAATATATAATGTTTTCTAAATACCATCCTTTATTTTCAGATGATGGTGTACCTATAATTCTTGCAAATCCAACATCAACAAAATATATTTTTTTTGGATTTAATATTTGTTTTCGTATTGATTTATCATATTTTGATATAGTAAATATTAGATAGGCTTCCTTTAGGTAGTTTACATACTTTTTAATTGTGCTTTTGCTTTTTATTCCACTAAAATCACACAAGTTTCCATAAGATATAATTTGTCCTATATTATTTGCTAGAAACAAAACAATATCTTTTATTTCTTGCACTTGTTTTATTTTATTTTTAGAAATTATATCTTTATATAATATATTGTTAAAATATTCTTGTAAAGTTCTTTTATCATTTATTTCTAAAGGATATGGAAACCCAGTAATTTGAAAATATTCTTCAAAATAATTACTTAATTTTATTTTATCTTTTGTTGTGAGATTTAAAATATTAAAATTATTTGGTTTTATTTTTAAAAATTCTCTAAATGAAAAAGGATATAACTCTAATAGTTTTTGTCTTCCTGTTAATACTGTTGATGTGTCTGATCTTAAAAGTGATTTATTTGATCCAGTTATAAATAGTTTAGCATTTTCTTTTTCGTACATTCTATTTGCAAATTTTTCCCATCCTTTTATAGATTGTATTTCATCAAAAAAGAAATATTTCTTTCCATCTTTGTATTTTTCAAGAAATATTTCAAATAATTTTTGAAAATCATCTAATTCGAATTTATTTAAACGCTCATCACTAAAATCACAATACAAATAAGTTATGTTTTGGTTATTTTTGATTATTTTATTTAAAATTATTTTTAATAACGTGGATTTACCACATCTTCTTACCCCACAAATAATAGTAACCAAGTTATTGTTAATGTACTCGTCTAGATTTATGTCTCTATCAATGTATTCTATTTTACTTAATATGTATTCTTCCTGATCTAAGAGTATATCTTTTAATGTTTCTTTAGATATCATATATTTTCTAATATATTATGATTAATAAGGTTTTTAAATCGTTCGCTGGTATCGAACGATTTCAAGGTAAATCGTTCGTTGGTATCGAACGATTTCAAAAAGGTTTTACCTATATGGTAAGATATATATTATTTATTGTTCAGAATATGATTGATTTGTAAATATTACAGGTTAGGAATATACTGACGTATATGTTTTCCGCAGGTTGTGGTTCTTTGAGGTCTTCGTTTTTGCGTGGCGGTAATTGGAACAATGAAACGAACGCAGGATTGTTGGCTTTGAACTTGAACAACGTCCCTGGTAACACGAACAACAACATCGGGCTTCGTTGCGTTGTAGTCTCTACTATCTCTTTTCAAGAGAAGATAGTAACTGTAGAGTTTTTTGTGTTCATGTACTTTTTAAATAAAGGAAAGGATAAATTTTGGTTTATCTTAAACACAAAAAAGAATGTATATTCAAGTTGACTACATCAGTATGTTACCTGGTAGCAAATAAATTTGCTTGTTGCTTCAACATCAGATTTTATGAAAGCTTGAAGTAATAAAAAAAAATCATGCAATAAGCTAAGTTCTCAATTTCTTAAGAACATAAGAGCAATAAATAAATCTAAAAAATAGTAATTCCTCTCCTTTTTAAATATTTTGTGAGTTATATATTAAATAATTAATTAATTTTAAGGGGGTTTGAAAAAATATGCAATTACAAAAATTTGGAGCATTCTCTTTTCTTGCAGGAATATTAATAGCAATATTCTTTGGAATTATTCCATCTTTGAGAAACCTAACTTGGGTTGCTGTTGTATTAATGATCTTAGGTATTCTTGTAGGATTACTAAATATTGAAGATAAAAACATATCTTTGTTTTTACTTGCTGCAATCTCACTTGTTGCAATGAGCACATCACTTAATGCAATGCCTGTTATTGGTGATCTACTAAGAGCAATAATTATTAATCTAGTTCAATTCGTTGGACCAGCAGCATTGGTTGTCTCAATAGTTGCAATCGTTAGAGTTTCAAATTCAAATTGAATTTGAAATCTTTTTCTTATTTTTTTTATAAAAAAACAAATTATCTATTTAATCTTAAAAAGTTAATGTTTAAATATCTTTTTGTTTCTAGTATATTTATTGTCTTTTATATTTTAGATAAGATATATAAATATAACTATATTATATATTAATGAAAATATGTTAGTTACATTATTGTAAAATTAAAATTATTCTTTAAAAGAGAGAGAAGATAAATAATGGGAAAAGTAAAGGCAAACACAAGCTCAGATAATGAGAACAAAAACTTTTTTTCAAAATCATATACTTATTTGGAAAATATGTATAAGAGATTTTCAAGTTGGGTATCAGGGATTGGAATACCATTAGATAAATTAAATGATTATTTAGATTCTAAAGGAATTCCTTCTTTTGCATTAATTGGTTCTATTCTTCTAGTTATTCTTCTTTTAATTATATTTTTGCTTGTGTTTGGATTAAAGGGAAGTATGAATGTTACATTTGTTATACAAGATCCAAATGGAGTTGGACTTTATGGGGTTGATGTGACTTTAAAAGATCAAACAAGTGGAGCAAGCTTCTCTCAAACAGTAAATAATGGGGATATATTAAAACTAAAATTAAAGATAGGAAGAACATATAAAATCACAGCAATCAAAGATGGGCAACAAAATAAATATCAAGATGAATTAATAAATTCAAAAGATCAAACAATTAAAATAATATTTGATGAAGTTATTGTTCCAGGAACATTAAAACTAAAAGTTCTTGATTCAGAAACAAATAAAATTATTGCAAATGCAAATGCAATTGCAAGATATACAATAAATGGTACTGAAGAAGAAGTATCAGGAATTATGGACGCATATTATAATCTAACTCTTGGGATTCCACAAAATAAAAACATAACATTAGTAGTTTCTGCAGACAAATATATTGATACTACAATTAATAATTTCCAATTGAATGATGATGAGTTAACCCAAGAGGTAAAATTGAGTGTATCAACTGCTCTCTTTGAAGGGAAAAGTAAAGTTACATTCATTGTTGTGGATAAGGATAATCAACCTTTATCTGATGCAACCATAAAGGTATTTAATTTACAAGGAACATTAATTGATGAAGCAATTAGTGCAAATGGAAAAGCACTTCTAGCAATTAATCTTAAAGAAACAATCACCTACACAGTTTCAAAAGAAGGATATAGAACAGTAACAAGTGATGAAAACAAATCATATAGAATATTGAATGATGAAGAAACATATACAGTTACTCTTCCACTTGGTGGAACAAACCTAAATGTTAAGGTCATGAGTAAAGAGGATCTTCTTCCTATTTCTGATTCTGTTGTTACTCTCTATACGGTAGCAGGACAAAAAATAAATTCAATAAATTCTGATTTTGTTGGACTTGCATCTTTTACTGGACTTGCTGTTGATTCTGATGTTTATGTTGTTGCATGTAAAAGTGATTATTTTTGTTCAAATAATTTAGTTTCTTTAAAGAACGTAAATGAAGTTGAAATGAAACTAGAAAAAATTACTGTTGATAACAGTGCTCTTCTTTATGTGTTTGTTGTTGATGGTAAAAACCTGCCTTTAACAAATGCAAAAATTAGGTTGTACGAGATTGTTAATGGAACAGAAGTTCCTTATGGAGAGGAATTCTTAGCTGATATGCAAGGAGGAGTCTCTGTTCCATTAAAGGTTGATTCTCAATATCTTGTTTATGCAAGAGTTGGAGATTTAAATGATTTTGAATATATAACTATTTCAAAAACTCAAGAAAATAAATTAATCTTTGTAATTAATGAAGCATCAAGATTATTAACCTTGGATTTATTTAATCAAGATGGTTCAAGAATAATTGATGGACACATAACCATCAAAACAAAGGATGGAACAATTCTTTATGATGCAGATGTAAACGCAGACAATGTTATGTTTGAAACAAAAGGTTACAATGATTATATAATTGATTACACAGATGTTAATGGAAACAAAACAACAGCAAACATGTCTCTTGATGAAGATAATTTATTATCTTTAACAATCAAACCAAAAACAATAGGCAACTATCCAATAATAGAGTTTTCAGGAATTTTAAATGATAGAGGTTCAAAAGTAAATTATATTTCCATAAACAAAGATTATTTCCTTGTGTTTGATGTTATCTTTCCTGAAGGTTCAACTTCAGGAGGAATGCATGTTAGAGCAGGTGAAGATTCAGAAACAGATTCAGAGAATATGACCTTCGGAATTACTGGTTATCAATCTGATTCAACAAGAACAAGATATTCAACAACTTATACTCCAGAACCAGTTCCTGGAAATCAATCAATGGATGTACTAAATCAAGGAACAGAAGGAGAAATTAATAAATGGATTGAACTTGATTGGAGTGATAAGCAATCCCTTTCCTCAAAGCAAGTAAAAATAAGAGTGAAAGCAATAGAGCTAGTAAATTATAAATTGAAATTCAAGTACAGAGCATGGAATGTTATTGATAGAAGTTATTTTAGAGATCCAATTGATGCAACTCTTGGACAGACTTTTTCAAACTCAAGAAGACAAGGGCTTTATTCAGAGACAAAGGAGCTTGAAATAAATTTATTTGATATTCCTCTTAATTGTACTGATGATTTGTGTGTGTCTTATGAATTTATTGATTCAAATTCAATAAAATATACAAGAGATGAATTCTTTGGAATTACAAATGAAATTTATGCAGTTGAAGTAGATCTATTTTCAGAAAAGAATAGGGAAATTATTGTTGATGCAGAAACATCAACAACGTTACCAATTATCTCATTTGTTTCAACAAATGATAGTTTAATCTTTCCATCAGGATATGGAATAGAAAATGCAAATGAATTTAAAATTACAAAAGATAAGATCGTTCTTGAAGGTGGAGTAAGAAAGAAAGTATATTTCTTCTTTGTTACAAAAGCACTAGGAGTTTCTTATATTAATTTCAAGTATTCAGGAGGAGGAATTGAACCTCAATCAGAAAAAATAAGTTTTAATATATTTGATAAGCGTGAGTTAAGGGTTGTATTCAATCCAGATGTTGTTCTTCCTTATGGGGATCCATTAAAAATAGAGGTTTATGATTCTGCAACCGGAATCCCTATTGAGAATGCATTAATTACAATTGATGACGATAAAGGACAGTTTATTACTTCAATCAAAGGAAGTAATGTAAATGGTAAGAATGGTAAGTATACTATTATCAATAAATTTGTTGTAAACAAAATATTAGTAACTATTAGTTCACATGGGTATGTTCCATATACAAGAGAGCTTGTTGTTGCTGATGATTCTATTCTTTCTGGACCAAGTGAAATTATTCTAAATCTAGGAACAGAAGATATAAGTGATGCAGTTACATTTAAACTTAAAAACACAAGTGATTTTGTTATTTCTAATGTTTCTGTTGGAGATGTGATTTGGACAGATCCTGTTGATACATTAACAGTTGATGTTAGAGGCCCAATTGGGTTTGCTAAGAAGGGTGAAGGAGAGTTTATTGCAACAGCAATGGTATCAAAAGATTCAACTTTTAAGGTTGCAAGTGGAAGGATACCTATCTATGGTTTGTTTGGAAATAGACAAGTTTCTAAAATAATTAATGTTAGAGTTGTTAGAGGACTCCAAGTAAATGATTGTCTTGTGATTAAACCAGAAACGATTGATACTTATGTTGGACTAGCAGAGGGAGCAGAAAATAATATTCCTGTGTTAGTTCAAAATAATTGTGATAAAACATTAATTATAACTCCTGAGCTTAAAACTTTAAAATCAAATTCAAATAATAAGCTTGATATTGGTTTACTACAATTAACAATTTTTCCTGGTGAAGAAACAGAATATACAATAAATATAATTAATCCTGATGCAAAAAAACAAATAAAGACTTATAATTATGAAATCATTTGGAGAAATCCATATTATACAGTTAAAAATACTTCTCTTAATGTTTCTTTACTTGATGTTTCTAAAGCACTTTGGGTTGCTCCACAAGTAATCTATGTTCCAATCTCACAATTGAATGAACAGAATCCTGGAATTACATCAAGTAGATTTTTAATTAAAAACATTGGTAATGTTCCAATAACAGATATTCAATTAAGTAAGTATCCTGAGATTGTTTCATCAAACATAGGAGTAACAGAATATCCAAGGGAAGTAAGTATATTGTTACCAAACAAAGAAATTCCAATAGATTTGAAATTCCAGATAAATATTAATGCAAGAACAATAGATGACATGTATTATACAATAACTGGGAAAGCAGCAGGAATAAATACTCCAATAACTGCAAAAGTAAATGTGTACTTTATTATTTCTTCTCCTAATTGTATAAAAGTTGCTCCAAGTAAGCTTGATTATACTTTAAATGTTGGAGAAACAAAAACAAGAAACATAACTTTAACAAATGCATGTGCTGAACCAATTATAATTAGAGGAATTGATAAGAGCAATAATCTTTATTTAGAAACCTTTGGAAACAATCCATTAATGCTTTACCCTATCTCTGGGAATTATATGGGTGCTACAATTCCTGTTAATGGAAGTGCAACCTATGCAATGAGGTTTACAGCAAACACCTTTGGTGGATCCCCATTAATGCCTGTAAACATTATTGGACAACTAGCAACCTCTGGGCAATATGCAAAATCAGAACCTGTTCTTTTATCAATAACAATTAATTCAGAAAATAAAGATGAGTTGGTTGATATAGAACAATCAACAACAGCAGAGGTTCCTGTTTGTGGAAAAACAGATGAAGTACGAACATTAACCTTCCCAGTTGTTGCAACTACTGAATGCACAGGAAATAATGGATATTGTGATGCATATCTTGCTAGTGAACTAATTTTAAAAAAGATTGATGAGTTATCAAAGAATGTTCAATCAATCTCTGCACATTATGGTAATAAGGTTATCCAAACAGGGTGTACAGAAACAGCAAAGAGAGGATTCTGTGCAGTTTCAAACCTTGGAAATATGAAAAGCCCACCAATGGAGTTTATATTTTATTTGCAGAATGATGTAATTAGTCCAGATTTATTAAGAGAGATACTTTCAAAATCAAATTATTCATTTAAGAATTATATGGTTGAATCAAGTCCATTTGATACAATGCCAAGTGATGTGTATGGTGCTTATGCATCAGGGAATACAATAATGCTAAGCTCTGGATTTAGAGGATGTGGAAGATACAAGATTACAATTGATGGTATTATTGCATCAGATTATGAAAACCTTTATCCAGATAGAGCATATTACTTTGTATTGATTGAAGATTATAAAGAAACAACTCAATGTATTAAAAAGGTTGAAAACTTTTTGAATTACTTGCCTTGGGATAGAAAACTAAGTAAATCAAAACCAGTAAGCACATGGTTGACTGTTTTTACAGGAGATGAAAACGTTGGTAAGGGTGTTGCAAAGAATATATTTAATGATGAATTAAGATATGCAAAAACAACTTCTCTTTCATCACAGAACAATAAGCTTGATATTAGAATAGGAGCAGTTACTGAAAACCCAGATGCTCTTGCAAAAATTTATTACCTTGATAATACTGTTGCAAAAGATCCAAAACCAGAAACTGTTCAAATAAACATTAATGATAGGTATGCTATTGATAACAAAACAAAGCTTCCAGAAAATGTAATTACTGATGCTACAAGAGTTATTGGTAATTTCTTATCAAAACAGGAAGTGGCGGACATCTGTGTTAATGAGACTGGAGATAGTTTATTAATTATGAAATTGCTTGCTGCAGGAGATTTGAAGTTTACTCCATCAAATGATACTCAAATGAAGATAACAGTAAACCAAAGTTGTGTTGATTATAATCTAACTTCTGGAATTTCAGAAACAATTAAAGTAAACTATACAGCACCTCCAAATCTTCAAGTTTATTTTAAGTATAATGAAACAAGATATGATAATAATCTAACACTTGATCTTGAAAAAGGAAAAGATACAAACTTTAGTGTGTGCTTTGCACCAACAGTTCCTGAAATTTATCAATTTGTTGGAAAGACTATTGTTATTTCTGCAAAAAGTATTTATGTGAGCTCAGGAAAACTTGGACACCGCGAGGCAATCGCAAAAATCAATCTTACAAGCTGTGGGGTTCCTCCAATCGAGATTTTAAAACATGCAGAAAATACAATTGCAAAAATGGATAAAAAACCAGTTGATATTCCTTATACTTATTATGCATTAATTGATTGGAATAAAAGTTATAATACAATGGATACAGAAACCTTCTGTGAAACCTTAATGAAATTTAATAAAGAATATCCTGAAGCAGGGTTATTCTTTGATTATAAGAAAGCTGGTTGTAAGCTTGATACACAAAAAGCAGAAAAGGATGCAAGACTTACAAAAGCAATTAAGAATTCTGGAGTATATGGTGGAGCATGTATGCTTGCCTGTGGAGCTTGTGTTGCAGGAATGGATGCAATAATTTCATGGATACCTGTTTTCGGTCAAGCAAAGTGGGCAAAAGATATTTTAATTGATTGTGGGATTGGTTGTGGTATTCCTGCAGTAAGTATATTTGTAAACACTTCTACAAACATGAGTATTAGTGAGGCAATAGATAAACATTTATTAGGATGGTTGTTTGGAGATGATGCGCATGTTGTTCAAGGTTCAGTTGATTGGATAGGCTCTTTATTTAATGGAATAATTGGAGGAGTAAATGATGCATTAACTCCTGGCGCAGCTGGAGTGAGTGCATTAACATCTGGTGGGTTTGATGGAAAGAGAATGGTTACAGCAACTCCACTTGGAACAAGTGAAGAATTATTGTACAATGGAGTGATACCTACTGCAACAATCACAAATGTGCCACCAACAACTACGGTTCCACTTGTTACACCAGCACCAACAGCTGTAAGAACAGATGTTGTTTTCAAAGGCGTTGGGAAAAACACGTTAGACGAATATGCAAGAATAATCACAAACTATCCGAATGCTTCTTATAGTTATAATCCAAACTATGGATATGGTACAAAACCTTCATTGTTTGCAAGTCCAACAAGGTATAATGAGCTTGTTAATAAGTTTATTAATTCTGCTGGTCAAGCTGATGCTACATTTAATATGAGTGCAATAAATAATGCATCTTCAACAGATTTAGACGATCTTAAAAAATTAGTTGTTGATGGAGAAATGATGCCTAAGCATACTGGTCTTCCTCAAACCTATCCACGAACAAGATTTTCAAATGCATTTGGGAAATACATAGATGATGTTCGTTTGTTTGAAGCAACAGGAACAGTTGTACCACCAGTACCACCTGTTGCTCCAACAACCCCTGCAGCAACCCCAGCAGCAACCCCTACAAATGTTGTTGGTGTTGGTGAGTATGATGATATGATAAAAGAAATGGATACTCAGATTAAAAAATTAAGTGATAGTGAAAAACTAATTGATGATAAAATTGCAAAACTTAAAAAAGGTAAAAGATGGATGCAATTTGGTGGAGATAAAGAAAAAGAGAGATTAACAGCAAATAAAGAAAAGATTGAAGTAGCAAGAAAGAAGTTGTTTGATGCAAGAGAAACAATCACAAAGGGTGCAAAAATAGATCGTACTGCTGGAGCAGTTGCATTAAGTGATGATGCAATGAAAAGTGTTGATGATCTAAAAGATATTGTTACAAGTGGAGAAAAAGTTGCATTGAAGGTTAATCCAGGTGCTGGAAGAAAATGGGCAAACTTTGGCGCTGGTCTTGTTAAGGGTATCGTATGTACAGTTATGGGTAACATGGCTGGTGATTATGTATTAAGTGATACTGGTGAGACTGGATTATCTAATTCAATTGTACTTGCAGAGAATATTACATTTTACAAGAATACATTGTATATGATAACTCTAAGTGAAAACCCTGATTATAATGTTCCAACTGGAACAGAAAAATCACAAGCAAGTAAGAGAGCAATGTACATGTTAACTGTTGAAAAATACACAGGAAACACAGGAATACCTGATGATGCAAGAATTGATTCATGTGTGATTCCTGGTGCACCAACCTTAATTGGTTCTGGTTCAACAACTCCTGGTTCAACATCAAGCACAACTTCAACAGCAAGCACAAAGAACTTTTCTGGTGTTCTTCCAACTAGATCTCCTTACTCTGATGATTACATAAAATCAAAATACCTAGGAAAAACAGAATATCAAGGAGAATGCTTGAAGTTTGCAAGAACAGTTGGAGCAAACATGTTTAATTATCAAAAAGCATGGGTTCAATCTCCAAATGCATGGACTGTTGCAAATCAAAATCAAAGTCTTGGATATTATAATTTAAGTTCATTAAATTATGATAACTTAATTCCTGGATCAATATTCGGAATATACATTGATGGAGCAAATCAAGAACATGGACTAACCCAAGATCAATACTCACATGTTATTTTATATGTTGGAGATTTTGATAACAAGAAACATGTTGTAATGGATGGAGGATGGACAAATAACAATCAAGTAAGCTTTTATACAACCATTGAAGAATATTTTTCTGCTCATCCAACTTATCATTTAAAAGAAATAATCTTACCAAATGGAACTCTTGATGATTCAAAAAAACAAGATGCAATTTCTTGTATTACAAATAAAAATGAAGTTTGTAATTATTCATAAAGGTTAAAAAGTTTATATTTCTTTATTTTTTTAAGCATACAATAGCTATATAAATTTAATTTATAATATATAGTTAGATATAATATGTTTAATTCAAATAATAAAGGGTTTAGCTTGTTTACTGCTCTTGTGTCTTTATTACTTATATCTATATCTTTGATTTTAATATTTAATATGGTTAAGACTGAAGATACTTATTTATCAATGATTGAAGACCAATCTTCTAATTCTGATTTAATAACAATTGCTGATCTTGTAAGAGCTGATGCATTTAATTTGGTTGTTGTGTCTTTAAGAGCAAATTGGGAGAGCTATAGGGATTCAAAAGATAATACAATTATTCTAAGAAGAGAGGATATGGATCTAAATTGGGATTCATTTGTTGATAAGATTGCAAACGATTATTTCTTTGAGAGAAGATTTTCTCAATTCTTTGCACAGACTATATTAAATAAGTTAAGATATACTCCTAAAGTAATAGGTTATGATATTAGAGTTGATACAAAAGGAAATAGTAGTGGTACTGGATACAATTTCAGTTCTGATGAAAATGCACTTGCAATGATTGTTGAAGCAATGTTTGAAGAAGGGGGAAGAAAAATTGATGTTGTTGATTGTAATCAAGATAGTGAAGAAAAATGTAATGGATCTTTCTATCTAACATTTAATACTATTAATTTAGATGATGAAGCTTATGAACGTCTTCCAACCATTGCTGTGAAGAGAGAAAAAAATAATGAGGTTATGCAAAGACCAGTTCTTGCTAGACAATATTATAAAATATATATGCCTTGGAGAGGGTTCCAAGCAATGAGGGTTGCAAGAAGGATTGCATATTCTCCTGAAAGAGAAACTTCACAAAATCCAGCTGATTTCCAAGCATCTCAGGATTATGGATTATTTAATCCTCTCTTACACAATACTTTAGAGCAAGCAAGATTAGGGGTTTGTGATCCAAACACTTGTGGTCCAAGAACAAACTTTTTTGAAACATCTTCAAAAAATGGATTTGATAACCTATGTAATATGCCTTCTGAAGTTAATGGTGATCCAGCAGGATCAAAGAGTGCAGGTGTTTTTGAGATATACACACCAGAAGTTTATTATAATCTAGGAGCGCTAGACACAACAGAATATTCTTATTTATTTAATTCGCTTGTTAAAGAAACTATTAAAAGTAATCTAAATGATAGAGAAAGTTCAGAAAACATTACATTCACAAAATCTCTTGAGATGGTGCAAGATGGTCTTTTATCTCCCGATTATCAAGGAACTGGAATAGATAAGCCAATTGTAATAAGTAAGATTACTGCTAGCATCAATGGTTCAGGAGCTATTACAAAAAAAGCAGAAAATAATACTAATCCTTCTCCAGGAATTGATTCAATTAATTCAATTATTTTTAATCCAAATAATCCTGATTCAATATCTGAGGAAGCTGGTGGACTTGGTATCTTTTATGATTCAACAAATGGAAGAGGAATGTATGCAAGAGAAATAAATTCAACACCACCTTACAATCAATTATTATTTAGTCAAAATATTCTAAATCAAAATCTTAAATGTTTTGAACTTGGTTCTGATGGTATTCAATTGGATTTGATTTTTCAAGAAAATAATCCAAGATATTCAATTTTAAATAATGCACCAAAAACACATGTTAGGTTGATTGATAACTATACAGAATTTACTTTCCCAGTACCTTTATCTACTTCTTATCTTGATACAACTGGTTATATTGAACCCTGTCCATCTAATCTCTCTCCAAATGCTAATGAAGCTCCTTGGACATGTGAAAGCTATGGTGATCCAAGCAACCCGAGCGGAAAAGCTTGTGTAAGCCCATAAATTCAAGTGGTTTTCTTTAAAAATAATTAAAGAATTTATTAATTAACTTATTAACATTAATAAAAAGGTATATAAAGATATACGAACATTATATAAATATATAGTTAATTTTTTATTTGGCTCATTAAAGATAAAGTTTATAAATTAATCATTATCTTAATATATATAATATAATCTATATAAAGGATATGAAAGAATATGAGTTTGAAGGCTTTTTATCATAGAATGGAAGACAATTATTTTAACTTCCTAGATAGAATGGAGAAAAAAGGAATTAATTTTTATAAAATTGTTGATCCACTTGAAAAACGTGGAATTCCTACCTTTGCAATATTCTGGCTAATAATTCTTGCTGTTCTTGTTATACTTGGAATTGTGATTGCTGGTCAATTTGCAAGCACACCATCAAGCAATGATTTAGTTTTCACCTTCATGGATCCTTCAGAGAATATAATTTCTAATCAAAGTTTAGATATTAATTTTTCAGGAACAATTAAATCAATAGCTACTGATTCATCTGGTATTGCAAAAATAAAAGGAATGGAAAATGGTTTCTATTCATTATCTTTAATTGGATCAAAATATTTAATTGATACTCCAAATGATATCACTGTAACTTCAACTAAAAAAACATTTACAATTTATTTATCTGAAAAAGTTGCAGCTTATTCAAAAACAATTTATTTCAAAAGCAAAACAACAGGTGAACAAATATTAACACCAATTGCAATAGATTCTGTTACTTGTTCAAATAATTCTAATTTTAATAAAACATCATTTACTGTTGTTGATGGAAGTTATACACTTACAAATATTCCTTCTGATTGTGGTGAATTAGAAGTAAATTTTGTAAATGGAAATGCAACAGAAGAAAATGATTTAACAATTAATAATCTTAATAGAACAGGTGAAATATTCCTTGAAGAAGCAGATGATTCAAAGAGAGGAGATGTTACTATTTCTATTCTTGATGATGAATTAAATATTCCTGTTTCTGGAATAATTGTTAGCTTATATAATGGAAGTGGTTTCCTTGCTGGAGAAGCAACCACAAACACAAATGGAATTATTAATCTTTCTTCAATTGAACTTGGAACCTATTCTCTTGGTGTGAAAGATCCAGATGCAATATATTCTGGAATAATACCTGCTGCTGGAATTAAAATTGATGTTATTCGTGAAGGAGTTAATTTAATTCCTGCAATTAAGATAAAAAAAGATATTATTGGTACAATTAAATTAAAGGTTATAGATATAGAAACAAATCAAGCTATTGAAAATGTAGATGTATCTTTATTCAAGGGAGATGTTAAATTATCTAATTTTAAAACAAATGTAGATGGTCTTGTTAATTTCGGAATAAGAGAAGATATTGGATATACAATAACATTTGATAATCCTGATTACACTGTTAAAACACAAGCAGGAATTAGAAAGAACGAAAGTGTTCAAACAATTAAATTAAAAAGAATAAGTCAAGAAACTTTTAGAGGAGTAATGATTTCGGTTGTTGATAAAGATGTACAACCAGTTGAATACGCTTCAGTGAGAGTATGGGATATGAGTTCAAATACAGTTGTTAAAGAAGGAACAACAGATGTATTTGGTAAAGTTATAATTCCAAATCTAGATCCAGAAAAAACATATAAGGTTGATGCAGTTTCTGGGAAATATGTTTCTAGCTCATCAAGTCCGTTTATGATTATTGAAAGAGAACTAACAGAAATACAAGTAAGAATGGATGTTGGAGAAGTAACTTATAATATAACTGTTACTGATGGGGTACAACCAATTTCAACACAGATTGCAGTTTATGATGTTTATAATAATAGAGAAATAGAAAACAAGAGAACAATAACTGGTGTTGATGGTTCTACAATAGTAAGAGTAAGAGCTGATAAAACTGTTTACTTTGTTATTAACAATTATGACAGCAGATTTATAACTGGTAAGTATTCATTAGAAGCAAACAATACATTAAAATTAAATTTCACGTTACCAAAAGTATCAAATTCATCAAATATTGAATACCTTGGATTATACGATGCCTCAGGAAACCAGGTTACTTCTGTTTCTCCTGGACAATCAGTAAAAGCAAGATTTGTATTGAATGTAAATAATAATTATTCAAAGGTTGTTGCACACCTTAGAACAGGTGCAGGAAACAAGTGTGATGGAATAACACATTTACTTGAAGAAGATGATGTTTATATTAAGGAGATAAATGCAGGAACAAATAAGGTATCTGGTTCTGTTTCATACACTCCTTGTCTTGGGGAAGGAATTGATGTTGCAAGTAAAACCACAAGAGATGCAAAATGGTTTAATGTAACTCTTGATACACCAATGACAGGAAGTTATTTAATTGAAGCAACTTTAGTTGTCTCTGATCTTGTAACTGCTGCTGTTCCTATTTATTATAGAGCAGAATATTATTCTGGTGGAAATATTTTAAGGTATCCACAAGATGAAGTGTTAGGACAATCAAGCACATCAGGAACAAAGCAAGCACTCTATGCATACACAAAGGAAGCACAGATATTTACTGGGCAATCTAACTTTTGTGATTCAATAGTTTGTTATAATTTTTATATGTACAATGAATCAACGAAGATTACAAAAAACATTGTTGATAAGTACAGTCCAAAATCAAATACTGCTCACAAGTTATATTTTAATCTTAACTTTTTAAGACCAGTTAGTGGAGCTACACTTAACTTAACAAACAATGGGTCAACGATTCTTTTAAAGGATTATTCAATTGAAGGAGTTGGTTCAAGATTAATCTCTGGTAAAGATTTTGATTCAATCGAGCTTGGGACAATTGGTGCTAATGATTACATAAGTGGAGC
>Ga0172368_10004280_pt1 | contig 16608 bp, 18 predicted proteins | sample Lak11m_FD_114540 | JGI IMG/M metagenome (GOLD analysis project Ga0172368, IMG submission 114540) | Freshwater microbial communities from Kabuno Bay, South-Kivu, Congo - kab_022012_11m | ecosystem: Environmental > Aquatic > Freshwater > Lake | place: Democratic Republic of the Congo: South-Kivu...
CCTTATTTTAAACGTTCGGATGATCTGTCCGTGTTGCTTCCATCTGTATGGAAGAACCTGCGCCCATAATCTGGCGTTGGTCTGGCAGGTGGCGGAGAGGTGTAGTTTACCAACCCTTTACGTCCAAATATCATTGAAAACGCCCGTCATTAGTGAGTTATGAAACATTTTGTTTGTTCTTAACGCAACGCTACTGTTAGTATATAATGAATAAAATCCAAAATGAATTTTTCAAAATATTTATATAAAAGGTTGATTATTAATACCAATTTATCATATGCCTGAAGAAAAAAGAGAAAAAAAGAAGATAACTATTTATTCCAATATAAGTAGAAAACATCTACTTCACTATATGATATTATTATCATTTTTAACCGAACTATTATCTTTTGTTTGATTTAGAAGTGGCAGGAAATAAAGCCCAGGAATGACCACTATTAACATCAACCAAGACTCACTTCCACCAGTTGCCTTCATTAGACCCATCATTATTAATGCTGTAATAGAAAGATAATAATAAATCCTGTAATCCGCATCAAAGAAAGAGCTAATATCTCTGAATATTTTATATAGAACAAAAATATATAGCAGAAAACCTGGAACACCCCAAAGTGTGAGTCTGTTCATCCAGAAAAGATGAGCTCCCGGTTCAATATCATAAGGACCATTGTACGATGCATCTCCCAAAATCGGATTTGAAACAAATGCTTCAAAAAGAAGGGGGAGACGTTCAGCCCTGCTTCCTGTTTCTGTAGAGTTGTCAAATTCGGGATTTTCTATAAAACCACCAAAGTCAAAGAGTTTTCTATTCATCATAGAACCCTGTTCGAAATTAGAACTTAAAGAGAAAAATGCATTCGAAAAAAATGAACTCGGAGTCGTAATAAATAATATACCGAGCAAAGAAAAAAAGAAAAATGACTTTGATCGTTTTTTAGACCATAAAAACGAAAGTATTGTAATAAAAGTTGCTACTAATATATTTGCAAATACTTGTGTATGTATTTCTGTTAAGATTATAAGTATCAAAATCAAGACTACTATAATTGGAGCAAAAACAATTTTCTTTTTTCTCTTTATATGATAGATAAGAATTGGTATTAAACAAACCACCGCTTGAGCATAACCATAACTCATTGCGCCACTATTTTCAAAAGTTTTCAATTGATTGGAAGTAAAATTACCAGTTGCCGCAGACTGATAGACCAGAAGTGGCTCATAAAAAAGTGCAACATTGGTTAATATCAAAGTAATGATTATACAAATAATGAACCATCTACTTAACCATGCAAGCTTCCTTACATTATTCCCATACAAATAATAATATAAAATTGCGGATGATACTATTAGATAATATGCCTCATAGAAAATACGAATTCGATTCCAATCATCCATGTAGTTCCAAAGAGTATATTGTAATATACCTACTATGATTAAGCTATATAATAATAAAATTTTGATAGGACCTTTAGTAAAAGTATCAGGACGTGAAAAAATAATAGTTAATAAAATAATAGGAGCCCACAAAAAAATAAAACTACCTATCTCGCGACCTAAGTTTCTAAAAACAATTGTTAGCATGACAGATGAAATCCCAATCATAATAGACCAATCCGATGGTTGCATTTTTATCTTCATTCACTAATCTGCTTATAATTGGTCATATAGAAGTTCAAATTGATTGATGTTCCCGGGCGAAAATTTCAGTATAGCAACACGATATCCCTCCTCCCCGTATCTTTTTGCTTTCTCAATATTTGATGTCAAATCATTAATAGCTGAAGCTAATGCGTTGGGATTATTTTTAGGAATTATCAGTCCATTTACTTCATGCTTAATAATCTCCTCCATGCCTTCAACATCAGAACCAATGGCTGGTTTGCGCTGTAGGTGGGTTTCAACAACAGGAAAAGAAAAATGAGAAACAGAAAAAGGAGAAACCAGGCAGCATACTTCTTTCAAATAATCATTTACATTATAAACCAAACCTATTACTTTCGTATTAGGATGATTATAAATTTTCCGAATCGAAGCATTTCTAATTTTTGCTTTAGACAGCATGAATTTCAAGGTTGAGAATAGGTTGCCTGATTTTTTACTTGTAATATAGTTTCCCCCAAAATAAACCATTACATCTTTTTCAAGATAATCCAAAGCCTTTACTATGGTGTAAAATCCTTTGCTACTACTGGAACCACCAAGGTATAAGATTTTTTTTGAAGCGTAGGAGCTTTTTAATGGCAAAGTGTCCGGAATTTCCGAAAAGTCATAAATAACTTTTGTTTTGTTTGGAACTCCTATGCGACGAGCATTGTCTTCACTTATGGCTATTATTTTATCAGCATATTTGCTTATTATTGATTTGAAAAAATGATGGCAAATATCCAGTTTGCCTTTTCTAAATGGTTCCCTAATATGGATAATGACTTTCCCCTTTTCTTTTGCAGGAGCAAGCCAATCTGTCAGCACTGAAGAGTTTAAATGCACAAAATCAAAGGCATACTTGGCTAACTCTTTCTTTGCAAAAAAGTAACGTGATAAAATCCACAATACACTTAATTTAATAAAACTGAAAACCTGGTACCATTTTATATAACCTGCTTCACTGTGCGGAAAAAACTGATAATATTTTTTATAAAATATTGAATCAGAAACCTTATAATTAATTCTACTCTCAGCTAGTTTACTTGCGATCACTGAATCTTTTAGGAGGAGGACTTCAAATTCATACTTCGAGTGATCGAGGCCATTAATTAAGTTGATCATACAATTGGGAGAGCCGCCCCAACCCGCAGCATGATGTATGAATAATATTTTCTTCATTTTTAATTTGGAAGTTGATTTAATATTTTACAAATTTGATTAGTCCAGGTATATTCATTTTTAACTTTTTTATACATATTTTCAATTATTTTGTTTCTTTCATCGGGTTTATTTAAATAATAATCTATTTTTTCTTTTAACTCATTAAATGTTTTGAATGATACATAATCGTCGCAAAAAATAGACTCCAATTCATCGCTATAATCAATAATCTGAAAGCCTTTTGAAGCTGCAATTTCAAATACTCTTGGCTGGAATGATGTAAATATCTGTGGGCTGGGCATATTAACATAAATTTTAGACAATTGAAATAGCATTCTTAATTCTCTATAAGGAAGACGTTGATTATTTATACAATCACTTAACCCCGGGTAAAATTGTTTTCTAAAATTCCACCCTTTATCTCCCCATATTTTGACATTATAGCCAGAATTCGCTAATTGCCCCAAAATCCCTGCTCTATAAGCGCCCTCTGCAGTTTCATCATAACTACCCCCAGTAAAAACAAGATCATGCTTTAGATGCAAAAATTCATCATTACTTAATTTCGAGACATCCTCGGGGAAAAACAATGTTGGATCATAACCCCCTAAAAATTTGATTTTAATTGAGTCTGGAGCAAGTTTGTCTAAAATTTTTAACCAAATTTTATCTGCATAGAGGAGAATATTATAATATTTCAAAGACATCGCAAAATATTTGTCCCGTATTGGGTCGCACGGATTATCAGCAACATAACAAATTGTCCTTACCTTCATTTCATTTTGAAGTATATTAATCGTACTAGGTAAATAACCGCTTCCACTAACATTGATAAAAAAATCCGGCTTAAATAATTTACAAGATTCTATAAGCAATTTGTTGTATTCAAATTGTCTCTTCTTTTGAATAACCTTGTTAATACCAAAATATCCAAAATAATCAAGTCTATAAAAAACTCGGGAATACAATGCTAGTTTATATTTTCGAACATTATAAACCTCATGACCCAGTTCAATAAGCGAATTATTTAAGGATTTTAGAAACCCTCCAGGCCATTCATTAAAAGGTAAAATAAATTTCATAAAATTTATATATTATGTCGTGATATATTCAAAGCATCTTGACAAACCAGCTATGAATTAGTTTGCTTGTTCATACTTATATCCGCATAAATCTTAATTTCGCTTGTATTATTTTAGACTATTAACAACTCAAGTTTCGGTGTTGATATAATTTGTTAAAATCGTAGTATTCATGCGACATTGCTGATATTGTTTTTCCAAATGTTTCCGGCAAGTAGTTCAATAATTGATTCATTTAGAGTTTCATCTTGAAGCATGACTGTGATAAATTCATTGGGATCGATCGTAAATCGGCTGAGGACATTTCTGAGCAACTCGCAGAATATGCCGAATAATTTTTCAGATAAGGTTGCCTCGATTAATTCATGCTGGATTTCCCGGAATACTCCTCCGATGGTATCATATACCTGGAACCGTTTTTTCAGGCTCATCATCATGTATGCTATCATAATGATTGAGATGTCGGCAATCTGGGCATCAAAATCATTGGACTGGCATTTGCCGAGCCTTAAGTATTGCTTGGTTTCCTTGAAGAATACTTCAATCCCCCAACGAATCTGGTAAATCCTGATAGCCTCATCAAATGATAACTTCCTATTATCGGTCAGCAATAAGTTCCAGGTGGTTTGATTTCGGTACTGCGAGAAGAAAAGACGCACCTGCATTCCTTTGTAACCAACATCCAGAATATAGTAATGTGCTCCGATTTTCCGTGAGCGTTTTACTTTCATACTGCGTTTACAATAACGCAACCAGTACTTTGAATCGTTGGATTTATTCCCCAAATCGTATTTGGCATTACCCATTTTACACATACCCAGGATAAACATGCCTGGCTTTACAAATATGAACCGGAGCAATTCTTCGCACATAAACCAGCTGTCGACCAACAGGTACTCAGCTTTGATTCCATGCTTGAGGGTCCGGTCAATCATTTCGATCAGCGAGGTGATCTTGGATTTTTCAAGTTCTTTCTTCCGTAAAGCACCCGGGGAATTGTCGGGGCGCTTTTTATTGTATCGCTCTCTGGCCACTTTCTTCGACAGGCCATATGGTTTTGCCGGGTTCTTCCCTTTTTCATTATGCAACGAAAAATCAACCGGTATAAAGCTAACCCCGTCCCAAAAAGAAAGAACCAGTCCCTTAAACCCAAGAATGGAGCGATGAAATACATGATCCCATATCCGGCTGATTCCTTCAAGAGTTTTACCCCGTTTCTGCATTGCAGTGTCATCAGCAATCAAACAACGGATGATCTTCTCTGTTTGGATGACCGAATGCTTTTTCAACGCCTCAAACCGAATAACCATTGCCATGACGATCATTCTCCAGTCGGTGAGGGGATTGTTTTTAAGACCATAGAATGCATCTTTCCCGGCAATTGGGCTGTCGCCATCCTGAGTGATGCCACGAAAAATAGTCATTTGTCCAACTGTCATGAGAATCAGCTTTAAAATAGCTTCGTTAAAGGAGATACCCTTTGTTTTAAACCGCACGAATAACTCATCAGTTTGTTTGCAACTGAACCATTTAAACAAGGATACCAACGAAAATTCTTTTTCTGAATCATTCTGTAAAAATTCTTTGAGCTCATGTAAATCTTTAATACCTTTGGTCTGTGGTGTCATCTTTTTGGTGTTTTTGTTTCTAACTAATTCAAATATAACCAAATACAAAGACGACACCACTCTTTTTATGGCACAGTTATGAACTTTTTATCAACATATATCGATTGTTTACATTATTTCATTTTTAACCCCGAAACTTGAGTTAACAATGATTCTTTTTACTGGAACACCACCCCAAAATTGACAATCAGGAATAGATTTATTTATCAATGAGCATGCGCCAATTTTAGAAAAGGCTCCAATAGAACATCCATGAGTAATGATGACTCCGCTATAAACAATTGCTCCTTCCTCTATAATAATCTCTCCATTTAATTCTTCATATGACGGTTCATCAATATCCATGTTTTTGTAAGTGCTGGAATGAGTCCACAATTGACAGCGCGATGCTATAATTACTTTATCCTTAATGATAATTTTACGTGTTAAATCAATTAAAGTGTTGTGTCCCAAATACACTCCATTTGCAATAACTAGGTTTTCAAAGGGTTTTGTTCCTAAAGGCCTGTGAATATTGATTCCCCTTTCAAACCTGCAATCTTTTCCAACAGTTGCACCATATTTTCGCAAGTATTTGATAATATACCTGAAGGGCATTTTTTCTAATACTTTTGAAAGGCCATAAGGGCCATGTAACCAAAAGTTATAAATACACTTAAGATTCCAAATTAGGTCTTCAAATGCCCAAAAAAGCTGTTTCATTTCTTACAAAAGTTGGTTCATCACAATAATCCGTACCTGTTTTCATGAAGGGCATAAATTTTCAAACCAAAATATTCCATGTCTCGGTACCCATATGCTTTACGTTTAAGGACCTTTATCTTGTTATTGAATCCTTCCAAAGGTCCTGTGGATATTCGATAGTCAAACCAATTCAATATACCTGTACGATGTGCCAGCAGTGTTTTAACAAACTTCCGAAGTTTCTGAATGGTAGTGGCCCAGGCTCGTGTAGCCCAGGAAGTCAGGAACTTTGCTGCATCTTCTTTACTGGTTTGCAACCAGAGTTGTCCGAGTTCTTCCTTCAGGTAGTAAGCTTCCGCCAAGGGTTTATTGATCTCAAGAGCTTGTTCAAGAAGTTTACGTTCGTTTTTTTCATCGCTCAGATTCTTCTCATTTTTCAACAACAACCAGCGTATTCCTTTTATAACCGATCTGTTGTTTAGAAAAACTTCATCATGATACAACGCCCGTCTTACTTCATCCATCGTCTCGTTCATCAGTTTGAAAATGTGAAAGCGATCGAATACGATTTTTGCCTCAGGAATGTTGGTAATTACAGCATTGAAATATGGAAGCCACATATCCATCGCAACAGCCTGAATTTTAGCACCAGAATGACGCAGTCTTTTCCAGAATTTATCCAAGCTTTCTTCAGCTCGGCCTTGGCCCACATAAATTACTCTCCCAGCTTTAAGATCGTACACCACGGTTTGATATTTATGTCCTTTCTGAAAAGCGAATTCGTCAATCGCTATAAACTCAACATCTTTCAAAACAGGCTTCGAATAATGCTTTTGAAGATATTCCTTATCAATTTGCTTGACCGTTCCCCAGCTTATTTTGAACAATTGGCTTACATCCTGAACTGTCATGAAAGCAAGCAAGTTAACCATACAGTCTGCTATTCGACGTGTATAGCTTTTTTTTCCTCGGCATACGTCAGGCGTTCTTGCCTTATTAATCCACAATCATTACACTGCAGCCGTTGAATTTTTGCAAGCAAATAAACAGGCTTCAAGCCTATTGGGAGCGTTCTGAAGAGACGATCAACCGTCCCTTTCTTTATGATATTGCGACTGCCACAACTACTGCATCGAAGTTTACTATCCTTCGTCTTGATGTGAAAGATCACCGTACCCTCTTTATACTCTGTCTTCAGGTACTGTTGATCAGTAAGCCCAAAGGCATGATGAAGCAAACTTGTACTCATTGGAAATCAGATTTTTTTTTCAAATATATCTATAAGTACGCATTATTGCGATGAACCCAAAAGTTTTTTAAACTGCAAAAAACACCATACTAATATCATAAAGTAGACATTTACTTTTTAATTACTTTTCTTAGGATATTTGGTTCCTTCATTATTGAATATTCAAAGATGGCTATCATTGTCAGTTTTTGAGACAGTTTTGTCTATTTCTCTTAACTCCGCTTCCTTGATGTTATCCTGACTTGCCCAATCAATTTTTATATTTGATGTTTTCCATTGTTGTCCGTCAAATTTATCCATAATTCGTACAATTGTCAAGGAAGCAAATTAAATTTATAATCATTTAAAACGTTTTAGAAATCCTTATAAGCTTTTTAATTACCCTTGCTATGAAAGGAAGATAGACTTCAAATAGTACTTGCGCTTTTGATTTGTCTTGAAAAATTCGATGCATAAGTTGTTGCTTTTCAAATTCCGTATCAATTTCAATTTTATTAGGATGAATTATTTTATTCAATTCAAATCTTGGAATATTGCCAAATTTTTTTGCAATTTTTGAATCCTTTGAGACTATTGTATTCGTGGCTTCTCTATCATATCCGATACTCGTTACTAGATTTATATTTGGCATACAAGTATACATGTTATATTTATAAATAATATAAGCAATTTGTACATCATAAGTATTGCTTCGATGTTTAATATAATGTTCAAACTGTCTCTTCATGTATTTGTATTCAAAGGAATAAAGAAAGTTATCCCTAAAGGATTTCTGATTTTTAGTCTCCTTATAACTTTCCAATTTATATTCATATAAATCATATGTTCTTTTCCAGGTCGCAAGCCCCCATGTACCTCCACCATAATGTGTGAAAAAATATGTCGCATCACCATATTTTTTTCCAAAATTCATTCCAGTAATATACCCGATATTATGGCTGTTTTCATATTTTTCGAGCAACTCTTGACAATACCAAAAAAAAGAGTGTGAGGGAACTCCATCGTCTTCCAAAAAAATCATCTCCTTTTCCTGGGAAAACAACCAATCCCATGCAGTTACACCAGCTAAGGAACAGCCCAGGTTTTTCTCATGAAACTGATATTTAACATTGCAGTCCCAGTCTATTTGAGACACAATTGACCTAACTTTTTTGCATTTTTCAATATCTTCTGGAAATCTATCTCGGGGTCCATCAGCGAAAATGTAAAACTTTTTAGGTTTAACACTTTTTATGACATCAAACACTTGTTGGGTTTTTTCAGCACGATTAAAAACTAAAAAAAGAACGGGTTTTACTAATTCATCTTTGTAATTCATTGCAATTGAATTTAATTTAAACATATATTTTAAATCAGTAGTGTCCGGTTGGTGATTTTTAAAAGATTGTAGCTATCAATAATTCAATATGTAAACACCAGTTCTTTGATTTTTTGATTTGAAATTAACTCGACCTTAGTAGAAATACTCCGTAAATGAATGTTGGTAAATCATTTTTTGCGCAATTGATATCATTGGATCCCTGGTATGAGTTTGGTAAATGCGTTGACGGATAAAGTGGTGACTATAAGGTTAAAAAGTTTACAAACCGGCAGCAGTTCCTGGTGATGTGTCTGGCACAATTGACCCACCGTGAAAGCCTTCGTGATATCGCATCCTGTTTGAATGCCATTCCTGGGAAGCTTTATCATGCGGGTATTCGGCAGAAGGTTAAAAAAGTCACTCTGGCCGATGTTAATGAAGTTAGGGATTACCGGATTTTTACCGAGTTTGCCCAAGTGCTTATCTCTACAGCTCGTGAACTTTATCAAACTGAGAATGACTTTATACTTGAACTCGAAAACATTGCCTACGTATTGGACAGTACCACGATTGACCTTTGCCTGACTTTATAGGGTTAATAGTTGGGACGATATATTCGATCTGAAACATTGAAATAAAAAACATCAAAAAAAATTCTCATATAATTTTTTTTTATTTAATTTGTATATAATGAAAACTAGTCCAATAACAGACATAAATAGAAATGAAATTACCTGGCCCCAAGCTGCTCCATAAAAAGCGAAATGCTTAATAAGAAAAGTAAACATTAGATAACTGAAAATAGCTCCAACAGCTCGTAGGCCTAAGTCAGCTTTAGTAAAGCCAAACCCCACAATTACAGTTAATAAACAATAATAAAAACTCATTGAGATATTTTTTAGTGAAATAATTAATGCATATGGTGCTGCATTGGTATATCTGCCTGCAGTAAGCAAATTTGTCAGAGGTGTTACAAAAAGAATAAATAGAATTACCGGTATAGCATTGATGCAAATAATAACTAGTATTATCTTCGTTAGTCTGATTAATCTTCTTTCAGAAATGGCTTTAAAAATATCAGGTTCAAATGTCTGAGAAATAGCTGTATAAAACATGCCAAGCGCTCCACTTAGCGACAATCCAATACTGTAAAGCGCAAATGTATTGGAATCATTTAGCTTTTCGAGAATCGCACCATCAACTCCTGATAAAAAGTACCATAGCAAAGATGATAAAGTTAATGGCCAACAAAATTTAACTAAGTCTTTAAATATATTAAAATCAAATTCAAGTTTAGTCAATGTCTTTTTAATTGAATATAACCCAAGGAAGATTGCAACAATAAATGTTGCCCCCATACTTCCTCTTGCACCAAGCTTAAAGACAACAACCAATAAAACTGAAACTGCCAGCCATAGCAATGATGATATTATTGTTATTTGTGCATATTTATTTGCCTCTCTCTTAAGCCTATAGTTTACCTGAAGAAATGTTAAAAAGCTATTGAACACAATTTGGAAAACTAAAAAAAAAGCGAATGGCACAAAGGGGAAATATACATTGGAATATTCAAAATAAGCATATAATCCTAGTAAAATTGTAAAAGCTGGAATAGTACCCATTCCTGCTAGAAAAATAATTATTGTATTTGCGATTCGCTGTCTTTTCTCATCTGATACTAAATAATAATTTCTTTGATAATATGCAAATACCATAAATGTAAGCAAAGGAAGAGTTATTGCGCTAAAAGATCCGAAATAGCCTATTATTGCATAATCATTATGGGAAAGATTTTTAGCCATTATAGGATTGATTAAAATTTTCAATCCTGCGGCAAACATGGATGCAGAAAGATATATAGATGCACTTTTTAAATACAAAATGTATCGTGAATAATCAGAATTAAATACTTTGTTAATTCCGAACATTAGCGGTGCATTAGGATTAATATAATTTTCTTGAAATGCCTAATATTAACGCAATTCAGAAGATTACGTGATGAAGGTGATTTGAAATGAATTTGCGCCACTATGATTCGTAATAAGCTGAAATATAATGCATAATATTGTATTTATTTACCGGATTATTTTAGAATATTTACAGTAATAAACCATACCAAGCATTAAGCATATACCCTATCTCTATACCAATCAATATTTATTTTAATAACTTTAGCTGGAATTCCTACAGCAAGAGAATGTTTGGGGATGCTTTTGGTTACTAATGAACTCATTCCAATTATACTATTATTTCCAATATTAGAACCTTTTAATATTTTTGAATGTGCTCCAATCCAGACATGATTTCCAACTACAATGTCCTTAGCAAAATTAATTCTCTTCTTGGTAGTATTATCAATAATACTGTGAGAATCGCCTGTCCTAAATTCAACGTAATTAGAAAGCATACAATCTTCACCAATAGAAATTTTACTGTTGGGTTCAATTGCAGCGAGATTTGCAGATTCAATACTCGTATTTTGTCCAATAGTTATTTGACAATTGTCATCTTCAAACCAAATGCAACCGCTTTTAAACAAACAATTTTCTTCAATTATTAATTTGTGATTGTCACCACGAATAAAAATTAATAGATTAGACAAAACAACGCCCTTCGCGATTACGATATGATTGCCATTACCAACAATATCATATTTAACTTTATGGAAAACACCTTTATTAGTTATTACATTATTTTTACCTGAAATTGGTTTTTTAAGTTTCTGCTTGATTCTTAAAATATTATTTGTGATTAGAATTAATATTCTATTAGTCTTTACAATTCTTTTAAGAAATTGTTTCATTATTACTTTTTATATAAATCGACAAAATGCTTTTTCTTCCAAGATGGTATTTATCTTTAACCTTGTAAATAATGGGAACTTCTAATATTTTATTGTTACCATTTTAAGCATCATTTGTTGAATGTTTTCCGAATGGCTTTGACAACCATAACCCATTCTGTTTGTGTGAGTGAGGGATAGATGGGCAACCTGAGCAGACGGTTGAAAAATTGCATTGAGCCGACCATTTGTTTGTCGGTGGCCAGATGATCGTAATAGCGGTTGCGATGCAACGGGGTATAGTGTACATTGGCCATCACACCTTCTGCACGCAGGGCATCCATAATAAAATATTTTTCATCTACAGGTACTAATATTCCAAACAAGTGCCAATTATGCAATGCCCCTGAAGTAATACGAAGAAAATCAAGACCAGGAAGGTCTTTTAAATTATTTATATAGAATTTTGCTATTTCAGCCCTACACCCATTCATCCAATCGAGTTTATTTAATTGAGAAGCACCTAATGCTCCAAGTATATTAGATTGAACATAAGAATTGCCGATATCGACATACTCATAGTATCCTCTTGTTTTATTGTCGGTGAGGAAGGAATATTTGTCGGTTCCTTTTTCACGGAGGATTTTAATGCGTTCGGCAAGGGTGTCGTCGTTCGTCACAAGGGCGCCGCCCTCTCCGGTCGTCAGGTTTTTTGTACCATGAAAACTGAAGGTGGAAACATGCCCCTGGCAACCGGTCTTGCTTCCCTTGTAAACGGAACCAATGGATTGGGCTGTATCGTGTACAACGTATAAATTGTATTTCGCAGCAAGAACCATAATTTCATCCATTTCGGCGGGAATTCCTGCATAGTCAACCGGAGCGATTGCCACTGTTTTTGGCGTTATATATTGTTCAATTTTGGTTACATCTAAGCTGCCATTGTCGGGATAAACATCTGCAAGAACTACTTTGAGATTGTTGTATAATGCAGCAATTGCTGTTGAGGTATAAGTGAAATTAGGAACAATGACCTCACTTCCAGGTTTGAAATTCTTGACCCTAAAGGCAAGTTCAAGGGCTGTTGTTGCAGAGTTGACAAAGAGAACATGTTTCACTCCAAGATATTCAGACAAAAGTTGTTCGAATTTCCGGCAGTCGGGCCCGTCTCCGCTTACAAAAGTGGATCGTAGCGCGTTATCAACCGCTTTATAATCATCTTCATCCAGGTAAGGTTTATGTATTAAAATCGGTTCAGAAGAAACGGGGTTTCCTCCATTAATAGCGAGTTTTGGATTTGTTTTATCCATTGTTCATGTTTTCTAAATACCACTGATACATTTTTGAAATACCATCCTTTAATCGGGTCTTATATTGCCAACCCAAATCAGATAGCTTTTGAACATCAAGCAATTTTCTTGGAGTCCCGTCAGGTTTATTCAGATCGTGTGATAGAACACCATGAAATCCAACAATTTCTTGAATAATTTCAGCAAGGTCATTAATTAAAATATCAGCTCCAGAGCCTATATTAAAAAAATTGTCGACCTTATCCATCTGCTTGTTTCCCTGTTCAAGATTATATTTTTCAAATAAGAAATAAACTGCATCAGCCAAATCATCCACATAAAGAAATTCACGAAGAACATTTCCAGTGCCCCAAATTTCGATGAAAACGTCAGAAGCTTTTGTTATTCCGTTATTTGCCAGGACATTGATAATTGTCGACATATCTGCCTTACCATCAACATGGTCAATGGGGCGTGTATCAAGATCAGATTGTATAGCAGTCCAATCATCATTCTTTAAGCATTTGCCTAAATGCATTTTACGCATTAACCCTGAAAGGACATGTGAATGCATAAGGTCAAAATTATCATATGGACCAAAGAGATTACAAGGCATAACGGAATAAAAATTACAACCATATTGCCTATAGTAATTCTCGCACATTTTGAGTCCGGCTATCTTAGCAAGGGCATACGGCTCATTAGTCGCCTCAAGAGAACCGGATAATAATGATTCTTCCCGGATTGGTTGTGGTGCAAGCTTAGGATAAATGCAGCTGCTACCCATGAATATCAATTTTTTCACCCCATCCAAATAGCTCTGATGAATGACGTTACTCTGGATCATCAGGTTTTCATAGATAAATTGTGCCCGGTAAATGTTATTGGCCAGGATTCCTCCGACTTTTGCTGCTGCAAGAAAAACATATGCCGGTTTTTCTTCTAAAAAAAAACGTTTAACGCTTGTTTGATCTGTTAAATTTAACTCAGCAGAAGTTCTAAATACAATGTTGTGGTGTCCTTCTTTCTTTAACTTTCGAAATATGGCAGAGCCTACCATCCCTCTGTGTCCTGCAATATATATTTTTTCAGTCTTTCCCACTATTATATTGTTCTAAAATGCGAATAATATTCATAGAAGCTATATAATCTTAACAATTCATCAATACCGTAAGACAAATTAATTTTTGGAATAAATCCAAGTGATTCTATTTTGCTGAAATTAACTACGAAGTGCCGTAAGTCCTTGTCTTTTAATTCTGAATTTATTATATTAAACTGTATTTTTTCATTAATTAAATCTGCGATCTCTTTTTTTGAGTAATTCAGATGATTTCCACCAGAATTATACACTTCACCCTTCATTTTGTCGAAGTTTTCCATTGTGAAAATATAGCAATCTGCTGCATCCTGAACATGAATAAATGTTCGTTTAGCAAAACTGTCGAACAAAACCAGAGTACCTTCCTTCACAGCTTTGTACGTAAAATCATTTACCATTAAGTCCATTCGCATTCTAGTACTGGCACCAAAAACAGTCGCAAATCTAAGGTTTACAACATTTTGTTTGTTGCGTAGATAGTTTTCAGCCGCTAGTTTTGTATGCGCATAGGTACTTACCGGGTCAACATGTGTTTCCTCATCACATGGATCGCCCGATTTTCCATAAATTGATGTAGTGGAAGCATTGATAAGTAATTGGCCAGGTGCAATTTCATCAGCCAGTTTTTTTGTAGCTTCGACATTAATCAGTTGGGCCGAATTCGGATTTGAAGCACATGCAGGGAATCCGCTAATTCCTGCAAGGTGAAAAATCACATCAAACTTTTTTAAGTTAGGGACGCCATTTCTGATATCATATTTAACAATTGTTAAATTGGGATGTGTTGCGATATGGAGCAGGGAGTCATATCCATACATGAAATTATCCAACACAGTAACATTAAATCCCTTATCCAGTAGTTTTTTAGTAAGGACGGATCCTTTGTAACCTGCGCCACCAGTGACAAGAATTTGTGTTTTCATTGATTATAAATTAAAAAAGCAGTAAGATTTTTACAATATTCACCTGGTTCTGGTTAAAAGTTATAGCGAGAAATACCCGAAATGCCGCTCGGGTTCTATGTTCTTTCTTTTTATCTCGATATGATAACTGAGTGCGGTAAAGACCAGGTAAGACAGACCAAGTGGGAGGATCATCCGGGAGATGGGATCCACCCGGTAAAACCAATCCACGAACCAGAGATCAACCTGCAGATCCGGAAAAAGAAACCGGAAGTATTTGAAAACCGCCAGTACCAGGATGTTGAGGATGACCAGAATAGTCAGGGCCTTTTTCCCGTTGCCCCGTTCCCTCATCGAATACAGCCACCGGCCCCCGAAATAGTTCCCGGGAATTATCAGCGCTATCAGTCCGAAGAAGACAGGGATGAACGAAAGGTAATACACGACGCTCGCCACCAGCAGCCAGATCCAGCGGTATTTACCCGGAAAAAGGTAGTAGACAACCGCGACCGCAGGCAGAAAAAGAAGATATGTGAAGGAATTAAAGATCAATTAAGTGTTAAGTGTTAAGTGTTAAGTGTTAAGTGTTAAGACTCCGCCTGCGGCGGGTGGCAATGAGCAATTAAGAATGAGCAATAATTACTCATAGTCATTTTTACATATCGCAAAAGAAAATTTTCGTAAAGGATTGCTGATTACAGGTAGTTGAAAATCTGTAAAATTTTCACCAGATAACTTTGTTGGTATATTTATTGAACTCAGTATCTTTTGAAATAATCGAAAATTCATACTTAAGAGCTTGCGATATAATCATCCTATCGAATGGATCGCGATGGTGTAATTCCAGTGAAGTTAATTTCAGCGTTTCCTCAAACAATATTGGAAGAATGTGGAATCCATTTATTACTGCCTGATTTTTAAGCTCTTCAAATGGTATATCCAGTTGTACCTTTTCTAATTTTAATTTTATTGCTATTTCCCAAAAGCTGGCAACACTTACAAATTTCTTGTTTTCAGGATTCAAAATTATCTCTTTTGCTTTTAACGACAATTCTGAACTTCCGGCAATAAACCATAAAAATGCATGAGTGTCGAGCAAGCATTCCATTACATATAATCTTTAAAATCTTCCAATGGTTGATCGAAATCATCCGATAATCGAATCTTACCTTTTGCACTACCAAATTTTGGAATAATTTTCCTATTCGATTTTACAAACTTGTCAATCAGGAAGTCCATAAAATCAGACACCTCCATTTGCAATTTTGGAGGCAGCGCTTCAAATTTTGATAAAACTTCAACGGTATTCATATTGAATATTTTTTACAAAGATACTATTAGCTGCTTGAAAAAACAACGTATTGACCTTCTGTTCTTGTCACCTTCTGTTTGATCTGATAGCTACCCACGATAAAAACGAGGTACGACAAACCCGGAACCACCAGTGCCTTTTTCCCGTTGCCCCGTTCCGTCATCGAATAAAGCCACCGGCCCCCGAAATAGTTCCCAAGAATCATCAGCGCTATCAGTCCGAAGAAGACAGGGATGAACGAAAGGTAATAGGCGATACTCGCCACCAGCAGCCAGAGCCAGCGGTATTTACCCGGGAAAAGGTAGTAAACGATCGCGACAGCAGGCAGAAAAAGAAGATATGTGAAGGAACTTAGTACATGACAATTTTTTAACTAATTGAATATCAAAGATTAATGTTAATAATTTTGTTTATAAGTATTCTAAATAAATGTATTTAAGGTCTTGATAATCATTATCTTAGGTTAATATTTC
>Ga0172368_10004281_pt1 | contig 16605 bp, 14 predicted proteins | sample Lak11m_FD_114540 | JGI IMG/M metagenome (GOLD analysis project Ga0172368, IMG submission 114540) | Freshwater microbial communities from Kabuno Bay, South-Kivu, Congo - kab_022012_11m | ecosystem: Environmental > Aquatic > Freshwater > Lake | place: Democratic Republic of the Congo: South-Kivu...
AAGGGGTCTTAATCGCCTACATTGGCGAAAGGTATCTGAAGTGGCGACGAAGCGGCTGGAAACGGACTATTACCGGTCTTAATCGCCTACATTGGCGAAAGGTATCTGAAGGGAAATCGCGCACCAAGTGCAAGATTTCCTCAACGTCTTAATCGCCTACATTGGCGAAAGGTATCTGAAGCCGCGGCGCAGGCGGCGGTGGACGCCGCGCGAGCGTCTTAATCGCCTACATTGGCGAAAGGTATCTGAAGGCCGCTGCGCGAGCAGCTGTTTCCGTGGCTGTTTGTCTTAATCGCCTACATTGGCGAAAGGTATCTGAAGGGCGACTGTGAAAATGACCACCCCAAGTTCCTGGTCTTAATCGCCTACATTGGCGAAAGGTATCTGAAGCCTCTTGTGGACAACTTTTTCCTGTTCCCATGAGGCTTGAAGGCCTGTAGGCAACCGGATAAAAATTACACAAAAAAGTTAGCATTAAAACAACAAAAAGTTGTAAAAAAACAACAGGACTATAATTGCCCCCGTTCTATCTCTAAATTTACAGGCTTTCCGTTCCTTCCGGCCCCCAGACAAGTACCCGGAAGCCAGCCGCCGCACCGTTCTTTATCGGTGCAAAATGAAAGTTACTACTCCTTTTTGTCCCTGAAAATGGACATGCAGAAAGTAGCTGTAACCCTGATGGCAAGAGGGAAAACAGGCTTTTTGTGATGTACACTATTGGGCAGCGATGGGAGTACAAGGACTAGCTTATACGCCGTTTTTATTAAGGCGCACATTATATTCGTTACCCAGTACCGACGCAAGACCTTGAGGTCTGAATTATTAGCGTACCTGAAAGAAGCCTTTGGAAGGGAAATCCCATTAAGAGAAAAAATCGCTAACCTGCCCCTGGCGGACTCGCCCAGGAGCGGGAATACGAAAAATACGCGCTGCTGAATGGCCAGTCTGGCTCCCCACCGTAATTCCTCGATTGCGCTTCGCTACATTGAGGCTACGAGCGGGCTGTCCGATCATCGAGGTTGCTTATTCCTGGTCATATTCTTCCAGTGCTTCCTGCTCCAGATCGCCTGGCTTTATCAGTCCACGCAAGTAATTAAGTACCAAGGCCAGACTGTGCCGAACCGGCTGTGGCAACCACTGGTCTTCAGCCAGATGCCATTCACGAAAAAAAATGGCCCTGCCTTCCTTGCCCAGACGACATCCTTCACTATTGCTAAAGGTGAATTGGTCGGGTTGAAGAAATCCTTTTTGCATGAGAGTCCATACCCATTGATCCACCCAGGGACGGGTAGGCTCCAGCAGATCAAGTGCCAGGGAAGGACGCCCACTGAGCGGACTGTGCAAAAATCCCATTGCCAAATCAAAGCCTTTTTCCGTGGCCATTTGGCCAGTTCGGTTGAGTGCCATGGCATATCCTAAAGACATCAGTGAATTGACCGCATCCCGGGGTGGTCGGCGGTTACGGCCCTTAAACTGCCAATTTTCCGGCCAACGCTTGCCCCATATCATGAAGTAACGGGCAGCAGCTGCCCCTTCCACGCCCATTAGCGATTCCAGCGTATCGGCAGTTTGAACCGATTCAATAAATCGCCTTACCGTTTCTGCCTGTTCATCGTGTTGATTTAGCCAGTAAAATTGCTGTTCTATTTTAGCCCTTACTAAACGTCTGGCCAGTTCCAGTCTATGCACAGGGTCAGCATAACAACGATGTTGGGCATGCCTTAACTGGATACCACGCAGGTTATGCGGAAACAGATGTATGGTTTCTCCCTTGCCACGCCCGGAAGACAAAATAATGGCTACTTTAGCCTGTTCGCAGGCCCGTAATAAAGTGGATGACAGATCAGCATCGCCATGTACAATTATGCGTCTCAATCCGTTGAGACCTACCCGGTGGGTTTCTGCACTGGAATGACGTATTTCAACCACGTTATTTGGTTTTAGCGACAGGCGTGAATCACGCCGGTCTACAAGTAATGTCATACTGCTCATTAAGTTCTCTATGAATGGCTTGTGAAATGATCAAGGTCAAAAAGTGTTGAACAGGGTGGTATGGGGCCACATAAGAACCAGAGATCTGAAGGACTGGATAGACTGTATAGCCTGACATCATCTTCACGATGCCGTATAATCCCGGATATCTCTCCCAATAAGCCTAAAAGGCGATTGCCATTACCGTGATACAAATACACCGAACGTTGTAAAAAAGCGGTGTAACGAGCGGTTATTTTTTGCACTCTGCGTAACCGCTTGGGCTGTCTTATGTCATAGGCTACAATATACCATCCACTGGCCAGTGATTGCAGCGAATAGTCGGCATTGGGTCCGAGCAAGGGAACAGCAGGAAGTTGCCGACTCAACGTACTGCGTGGCCCCGTTCCGCGCTGACTGAGCCTTCCCAAAAGCAGGCTATCGGTTTCCGGGTCAATATAATCAAGAATATCGGTAGCCAGAATTTCTGCCTGATCCGGGGTCAAAAGAGTTTCATGTACTGATAACTGGCCATCAATTCGCCAGCGTTTAAGGCATTTTAGTACTAAACGCGAATTGGCCGGGTTACTGATGTCGTACGAAAAAAGATACGGCAGAGCATACCGACGGTTTATCAGACTACCTTCGATTTTTGGTCGAACCGTTTTCATTTCATACCTTGAAGCGAGGACGACCATCCGGAAGGTGGTAGCCCAGAAAAGAATATTTGGGTGAAGACCGAATAATCCTGGTTTTTTCAGGGTGCAATTCAAGCCCCAGCCAGCCGAGTTGTTCACCTGCAATCGCCAGGAATTGTTCCGCTTCATTGCGATTTTTTCCCATTACGATGAAATCATCGGCATAGCGGACAAAGGGGATATTTTCCTCACTAAATCGTTCATCGAGGGCATGAAGATACAAGTTGCAGAGAAAAGGCGACAGTACCATACCCTGTGGCAACCCACAGCCCTCAGGACCAGGCCTGAAGCGGGCTGGCAAGCTGTTGATCCACTGATAGGCCAATGTCACAATTTCTTCATCGCCACATAGAATGTAGAGAAATTCAAGTGCACCCTGTTGCGGGATATTGTCAAAACAGGCCCGAATATCGGCATCTCCCAGCCAATTCCACCCGCGCCTGACCCACTCACGTAACCAGGCCATGGCCATTTCCCGATTACACCGGGGTCTGAATCCAAAACTCGCATCCATGAACAGGGATTCTCCCAGAGGTTCAAGCACGGTCAGCACCGCTCTTTGTATCAACTTGTCCCGAATGGGTGCTGCACAAATCAAACGCTTGCCCCCATCTGCCTTGTCTATTTCAAAACAACGCATCGGTTCAGCCCGGTATTGACCACTGAGTACGTCTTCGCGCAACTGGCCAATATGCTGCAAAAGATCGGGTTCCATATCCTTTCTGGACATACCCCGTTGCCACTGGCTACGATCTTCTTTCATGAGTGACCAGGCGTGGTTAAGAACTCTGGGGGTCATGGCTTTATCAAGTAGATAACTCATGGGAGGACTCCTGGATTTTTCATATACTGCCGGGAAGTTTATTTGCTGAATGGCCAGTCTGGCTCCCCACCGTCATTCCTCGGTTGCGCTTCGCTATATCGAGGCTACGACTGGGCTGTGCGATGGTCAAGGCCCCGACCTGCGCTGACAAGTGTCTATTCATTGATGCCGGTCAGTACCTCGCTGATAAGAGTAAAATAGGTGAACAGGTTATCACCACGTTTCCAGTCGCCGGGTTGCCGATAGGCGGCGGGTTTCCATGCTCCCTGATTTATATATACACAATACCATTTCCAGCCGTGTTGAAGTGGTTCCTGCCAGGCATCATGTGCCGCAAAATTGATGAAGTGTCCATTGGGAGAATAGGGAATATCGGCCATCATGTAAAAACCAATGGGTGGCAATTCAGGATACTCAACAGGAAGCACTACCATCAGCGGTGTATGACGAGTAATATGATGCCATATAGGAGGTAGGGTATATTGTGGGACGACTATCCAGTTGGCAGTTTCTTCGTCAAAATCAAGCCCCTGTTTGAACAGATGGGTGGCAAGGTCATAGACTTGCTCCGTGATAATTTTTTTTGAAAGCCCGGAGCGAGTGCCAGAAAAACTGCCTTTAGACCGATCCGGCATTTGAGTAACTTTAAGTCCCTGCCCGTTTTTATCCAGCAACTGTTTAGGATGGTAAATTTTATTGGGGTCAATGGTTTCCACACCATTATAGCCACGTTGCAGGACGGCACGTCGCCCGGAACCCGCCTTGACTTCATCCAGGATGCGTTTACCATAAATACCTGCTTCGGGCAGGCTGTTAGGATTGATGCGGCGGCCATTGATAATAATACTCATGCTGATGTCTCCGTTGACAGTAAAATTGCAGTTCAAATGATTACTCATTAAAAATTTCCAGATCAGGATATTGCCAGGGTGAAACGTTGGATTTAAAGGCTACAACTGAAGCAGCCTGTATGGCGTTCATTCAAGCTCTCGTTGTCAGGATAAATGGTCGGTCCCTGATTATTTTCATAAATCCAGACCGGTTGATGTTGCTGCCTTTGTGTGTACTGATTAAGCAACACTTCGACAGCCAGCGCACCTACCATGGCATTCAGGGTTTTGACGGCGGGTTCCTTTACCGTTTCTCCTTGTACGTACCCACGTTTTACCAGTTCCTCCCCCAGTGGGGAATGGCGGTTTTCTTCAGCCGCCACCTTAACCGGATTGATGCGACCAAGACAATTCAGGCAATATCCATCTCCATAGCGGGCCAGAATTACTTCTCCGCTCATATCAGTTATTTTTCCGTCTTTCACCGTGATATTGACACCGGTATTGAGCAGAGGTATTCCATACCGCAGGGCCAGACGTTGGGTAATCGCACGACTGAAATGATTGTCTGTGGCCACAATAATCCAGTCACATCCGGCAACCAAGTCAGGAATACTGGCTTCTTCTACTCCGGCAGTATGTGCCGTTATCAGAGTATCCGGGTTGATGTTTTGCAGATGACGTTTGACCGTGTGTACTTTATACTCACCGGCTTCTGCATCCGTTTTGTACGCACCGACAATTCGGTTAAGATTGGTGCTTTCCACACGATCCGGGTCGATCAGGTGTAAAGTGCTAAAGCCGGTATGAACCAGATTTTCTGCAATCACAGAACCCAGACCACCCACCCCAACGATAACGATTGATTGTCTTTGGGTTATTTGCCTTATGACATCAACGCCCAACGCCAGGGTACTGCGGGCCAGAAAGCCGCTATCCGGATCCGTCAGGCGAGTAATATCTTCCCGTTCCAGCGGATAACGACCGGCTTCAGGCCAGTTTTCAGGCAGGGTCTGGGTTTTAACACGGGCGGGTTCAGGCACGGGTTCGCCATTTTCTATAGTCCAGATTCTGGCACTGTAATCCGAACGCGACAGAACCAGACTGGCATAGTTCAAATCATCAAAATTGGTATTCAGCCAGCGCATGAATTGTTCCTCATCGCGGTCATCCACACCGGAAAAAGCAACCTGTTTTTGGCAAAACGGATGGGTATGTACATCAATAATTGTATTAACATCCTCCCGATTTTGAACATCAATCAGGCATTGATGAATAAAATCCCTTTTGGGGCGCAAGTGGGCTATGCCCCGGCTTTCATAATCCTGTTCCCCGAGAAAACGAATGTCCTTGATCTTGAGCAAGCGATAATTCTCGGTTTGTTCCTGCAGGGCCAACAGCAGTGCAAAGGTTTCCCGGTTCAGGTCTTGAAGTAAACGGTTTCTGAGTGTGGCAAACTGACCCTGTGGAAAGCAGATGATATTAGTCTTCATTATTTTCCCCATTTTCTTCTTCATCCTTTGTGAGTTCTTCTGATACACAAGAGCCAGAACAGGCTATTTTTTCCTTTTCGTGCCATTCATCCAGATAGATGCCCAAATCAATAAAGCCCGATGATTTCAGGATCAGTTCCCGTGAGGCATTGACACCCGCAAAGGCAGCAATTTCTACCCGAATACCGCGCCGCCTAAGTTCCAGTACGACCGGAATAAAATTCTTATCACCACTGCCGAGTACGATAATATCGGGTTTGACGAACTCAGCGATGCGCATGATTTCAAGAGTCATTTCAATGTCAAAATCACAACGATAGGTATCACCTGCCTGGGTTCCAATTTTGGAATGTACCAGACAACCCGCTTGCCAAAGGCGTTCGATGTCGGCATCCCGTCCATGAGGAAGGCGTGGGTCAATTGGCACAAAAACATGGTTTTCCACCACAAACCGACCAGTCCCTGCATATTCAATCAGATCGGCATAATCGGCCCGTACACCGTACTGTTCAAAGCCACAGTTGAGGTTGGCATAGTCTATAAAAAGGACGCATTTTTCGAGAGTGTTCATTGTGATCCAGCCTGCTTTGATGGTTGTCGAGAGTCCCAGAGAACCCGATCTTTTCCGGTCGCCTTGCATACTGGAAACCGGCTCTCATGGATTGACAGTGTCTCTGTCGTTAAACCGGGTTTTTGGTCGGTAAATTTACCGAGGCGGTAAATTTACCGTGACTATTGCCGGTTTAACAGAAAAATTCTGGAACTGTCGGCACGATCTTGGTCATCTTTCAGACCGGAAATCATGTCGGTTACCCATGCAAGCCGAACTGGCCTTGGCCATCGCGGAATCCAAAATACGCACTGCTCAAAGGTCAATTTGGCTACTGCCGGGCTTCTCGATAGTTTCCGATGCAGGCCGTAGCGGGATCACCAGGCCACGTGCCACGATGACCTTGAACCGGGACGGCTATCCAGAATGTCCCCTGCATCCACTTCCCGCACTTCCACAATCATCATTCTGATCACCAGGAATCTTTCAATGGCCAATATTCCACATGCAGACAAATACAAGAAAAATGACATTAATAAAGAAAAACAGACATCACAATGCCCTCAATACAGCGCGGTATTCGATTCAGATGTCGGCAAAACCGGACAGAGTAAACCAACAGCACCTGCTTCATTCTGGATAGGGGTAAGCGTGGCAGTGGGTGTGATTTTTGGTTTATTATCAAGATAGATTATAAATGCGAGCCATTTGAGCCTTGGGCATCCTTCAGCCCAACAATACGCGCTGCTGAATAGTCAGTCTGTCTCCTCACCGTAATTCCTCGATTGCGCTTCGCTACATCGAGGCTACGAATGGGCTGTTCGATGATCAAGGCCCATCGGACAGCCCATTCGTAGAAGGCTCTTCATTGCACTTCAACCAATAAACCGGAGGAATTCATCCATGGCCAATATTCCACATTCCGACAAATACAAAAAAAGTTCTGACAGTCGCACTCGGGCTTCAGACCGTACTCATTACAGCAATGCCGGATTCAAGCGTTCTGATAGCTACACTCCGGCTTCAGATACCGCTAATGACAGCCATACCGGGCTATGGTTGATGCTGGGTATTGGCTTGCTGGCCATCCTGGTATTTTTTCCCAAATTGCTGATATACGGACTGATTGGAGCAGGCATCATGGCTATTATTCCTTTCATTAATTGGAATACCATAACCTGGCTAGTGCTGATCCTGGCAGCAATGATTATCATACCTCTTATACCAAAAATTCTGGTTTTTCTGGGCTATGCGGTCATGGTGTTGGCCATCCTGGGTCTTGTCATGGCCTTATAAAGGGAGCCACTCCTGTCCTGTTCCAGACGGTGAAGCCGAGTATGGCATTAAATTTTGAATGATCGTGTTGCATTCACTGACAGGATTATTTATCATTTGCGGCCTATGAAACTGAGCCGGGACAATAGAGGGTCTGGCTGTGCCGCTTGAGCGAGATCTGCAGTAATATACGACTGACATCCCGACTGGCTGGCCAATGAGGTGGCTTACTTTCAGATTAGCCCTAGATTGCGTTTCGTTACATGGCCTTGGCCATCATTCAGCCCAAAAATACGCGCTGCTGAATGGCCAGTCCGGCTCCCCACCGTAATGCCTCGATTGCGCTTCGCTGCATCGAGGCTACGATTGGGCTGTTCGATGATCAAGGCCCGTTACATCGAGGCTACGGAAAACGGTGTCCCGCCTTGTGCGGATAGTCTCCGTTCTGGATTTGTGGAGAGTTTATCAATGAGCAAAAAAACCAAACCTGCCAAACTACAAGGTGTCCGCAACTGGGTGGCAAAATATGCCAGCCGCCTTAACAAGGCGGCTATTCACCCGGATCGAAATACCTACCGTCGTCATGCCAAACACCGGAATAATCCGGATTAAAGCACATTCAAAAAAAGGAAGCCCTGATCATGCTGTATCTCATGAATTCACCGGTACTGACCGGTTACGGAACCTGGAAGTTTTTACCGGTTACGACGCAAGCGGCACGGAATCTCCTGCAAAATACACCCTATACTTCTGCCATTGGCCATGAAAGCACCGCCAGGTTTTTGAGTACCCTGCTCGGACTTGATATTCCGGTTAACCGCATCCAGGTCGATCTGACTGCGGAGGATATAGCATTGGTTTTTCGGGTAAAAATCCGGCTAGCCGAAGGTATAGTCTTGACTGCCAGTCAGATCGCCGATATTCCTTATGAACTTGGCCAATTGCAATGGCTTTCCTCTTGATGAAAACACAACGACACCTGTTGCTTTCCGTGGCTGGCATTAGTCCTGCCGTAATTACAGAAACACTCTTCGGCCTGTATTATAAGCACCGTATTATCCGGGGTGATGTGCATATCATCACTACCTCGAGAGGGCGGGATTCCATGGTAATGCATCTGGCCGGAGAAAACAGCCAGTTAGACCGGTTCAATCAGGAATACCAGGCTGACTGGCGACTGCGTGAAATAGACGTAATCCAGGACGAAGAAGGCAATCCATTACCGGATTTGCGCAGTTCTCAGGATAATTTTATCGTGGCAGACCTGATATTGCGTCGTGTGCGGGAGTTTACTGAAAATGACGATATCATCCTTCATGCTTCGCTGGCCGGTGGCCGCAAAACCATGGGCTATTATCTGGGACAAAGCATGAGCTGGCTTGCACGTCCGGATGATGATTTGTCACATGTCCTCATACCTGAAAATCTTGAACAGAACCGGCAGTTCTTTTTCCCGGAAAAAAACGATTTTGAATTGCATCCCCAGATTGATTATGCCAGCCTTCCACTCGTCAAAATGGGTAGAAAATTTCAGGAGTTGCTCAAGGATGACAAGGTCAACAAAGAGAATAAGCCCATCAGTTATCGCGAGACAGTCGAACTGTTTCAGAATTATCTTAAAGACCAGTCCGGTGAAGCAACAATCCGCCTGAACTTGCCTACCCGCACCCTTTTTCTGGAAAATACAGCAGTAGTTACCCTGTCTCCAATGAGTATGGCACTCTATCTTTTTTTCTGCGAATATGCCAATAATCAAACAGGCAATGAGGCATTCGAACCGACCGGCCATTCGTTTCGACACCGTAATAATCTGGCGGATTGTCTGCGACGCTGTCAGGTCAAGATACCGGAACAAGCCAAAGGCCTGTCAGCCTTGCTGCTGGAACGTTCAAGGTGGCCCGACCACTGGCGGGAAGAAGGCGATGCAGCATACGCAAACGCTCGTAAAAAAGACATGAATAAACCGCTGAGTGATCTGAAAAGCGATTTTCCTGAATATACATTCAAGTTAATCCATAAGGGGCGTAAAAAAACCGCCTCATTGTATTATGTCTCGATTGACCCGGATCGGCTTAAAATTGAATCCTGACAGGCTATTACCATGCAAGTTATCCAATCTGAAGTAGAATTGCAAAAGCAACGTGAACAAGGCTTTGACTTTGGTCAATATACCCCTGATGAAAATATTGCCTCGGCACTGGATCGCAAACTTTTTACCGAAGCGGTGCGTGTTTGTCTGGGTATTCAGTCAACCAATGACCGTGAGCTTAACCTGGAAGAACCCTATTCCAACTTCAAGAATACCCTGAAAAAAAAATTACTGCAGAACAGCAAAGGCAGACCAGCCGGAGCCGATGCTGTCTGGCGGGCATTCTCGATTGAAAAACTGCTGACCGACAGTCCAACCAAAAAGGATCAGGAAATATGGGCTGATGTGGCTGAAGTTTTTTTCAGTATTACCCTGCATGAAATGTTGCGCTGCCTGCTCGAAGCCATGAGCGGAAACCAGGCTGATCCGGAATTTGAAGATACGCTTTCCCTGGATGAATGGTATCCCTGGCCTGCCCTGCCTAAAGTATTGGAAAGAATCTGGGAAAAAATCCTGCTGGAACTGGCTCTGATCGGGGATGCTGAAAAACAGGACAGTACCTGGAAAGCCCGACTCAAGATACTGAATGCGACCCATCTTGGCGATACGCCCAGAAGGCTACGGTACAAGATGATAAAAGACCTTCTGAAGGAAGTTGAAATTACCAATCAAGAGGGCACAGCGTTTGCTAATGAACTGATTGATCTGGTACAGGAAGCGTTCCAGAAAACAACACCCCTCTTTGAGATAAAACAGATAAAATCCGCCAAAGTAGAGGCCTCTTCCCATCCTGACAAAACCCGTAAACCCCCCTATTGTCTCAAGGCTACACCGGCACTGATCGAGCGCGTACAACAACTGACAAACCCCCGGTTTCCGACCCCCCTGCATGCGCCGCTCATCGTGCCGCCGAGAGCCTGGAATCGTCAGGATGGAAATATCCATTCCGGTGGTTATTATTATCAGGGACTGTCCCTGTATAAATTCAAGGGATCAAATACGTTTATCGAGCAATTTCAGCAAACGGTTTCCGAATCACACTGTGATGAAGTGTTTGCTGCCCTGAACGCCCTGCAGAATACCGCTTGGCGAATCAACACGCGGGTACGCACGGTAATCCATGATTTGCTGCTCATTGCCCAAACCTGCCCTGATGCTGTCATGGAAAGCAATTTTTCCAGACAGCGTGATAACCTGATCAGCAAAATTCTTATTGATGTAACAGCCTGCCGTAACCCATCAGCGAAACCCTCACCGGCCCGGTTCCGTAAACCTGGCTGGCGATTTCTGGGCAAGGATTTTTCAAGGCAGTCTGCCCTGCCTAAAGGCTTGTTCAATGAAACCCTGATGAATGACCTTGAAACCCGTGACGCTTTCTATTTTGCCTATCAGGCAGACACCCGAGGCAGGTTGTATACCAAAGCCGGCTGGTTATCTCCCTATGGAGAAGACTTGGCCAAAGCCCTGCTGGAATTTGCAGATCAAAAGCCATTGACTGCGGCTGGTATAATACCCCTAGCCATTCATGGCAGCCAACAGGTGGCCAATGCAATCCTGTTGGCCGACCTGCAAATGCCTGCTAGCCACCAGTCGTTAACCCTGGAAGAACGGGTGCAGTGGATTGAGTTGAAGCGGGACGACATTCTGGCCTCGGCCTCTCATCCACTGGAACATCTCTGGTGGATGGAGGTGGCTAAAAAACCATTTCAGTTTCTGGCTTTTTGCCTGGCCTGGGCGGATTATCTGAACTTGGGTGAAAATGCGCCATGCGCCTTGCCGGTGCACCAGGATGGCACCTGTAACGGCTTGCAGCATATCGCCGCCATGACCGGCAGCCGTGCCTTGGCGGAAGCCACCAATGTGGTCGCCAGTTCGTCCGGGCGACCAAGGGATATCTACCTGGAAGTGGCTCAGGAAGCGGAAAAAGGCATACCCGCGCTCAAGAAAAATCCACAAAAGGCAGAACGCCAGCAGGTAATTGACTTTATCCAGACCAACCAGAATCTGGCTGGCTTACTGGATCGGGAAATGGCAAAAAAAGTAGTCATGATTATTCCTTATGGGGCTACCCAACTGGTGAGTACGATTTTGCGGGAATTGAAGCAGCGGGATGCTGGATTGAGAGAACAGTATAAAGCCTGTCATGGACATAAAACAGACAATGCAGACTATGAACGTTTTCGCAAGGAACTGGCCCAGGTACTGGCTGAATTGTTGCAGTTTGGGTTGAACGAAAAATACCCGGTTATTAAAAAATTCAAGTCGTTTCTCAAGACCTGTATTACTGCCTTGCAGGGAAAAGTCCAGCAGAACCAAAGAAACCTGCCTCTGCTATGGGTGGCACCCTCTGGTTTTTGTGCCTTGCAGCGAAATTTTTTGATCAGGAAAACCGAGATTGCCCGTTCACGATTTGGCAAAAAGCATCGTTTGACTTATGACTTCGTAGAAGATCAAATAGATATCAAAGGACAGAAAAGGGGTATTTTACCCAATCTGATTCATAGTTTTGACTCGGCTCACCTGATAAAAACCGTTAATAAGGCCCATGCCAACGGTTTACGGAGTTTCAGTGTAGTGCATGATTCCTACGCAACCCATCCGGCTGATGCGGATACCCTGGCAAGCTGTATCCGGGAAGCCTTTATCGAGGTCTACAGCGGTTCGACCCTTCCCTTGCAGCATTTTGCCGATTGGTGTACCGCCCTGATACAGGCCTGTGATACTCCGGATATCCTGCCGTCAGGCGACTTTACCGATAACGAAAAAAATCTGCTTAAATTGGTCTCTGCGTGGCAGAAAGCCGGTTTATTGAACCGGATGGATGAAACGGATAAACTTCCTCAGTCACCCTGTCTCGGAGAATTTGAGATTGAGACGGTGCGGCAGTCACGGTATTTTTTCAGTTAATGCGCCTGGCGTGTAACGTCCCGGAAGCCTGTCAATAATAACCAGGGTTTTACCTTACCACTCAAACCAACCGCATGGAAAACCGTATGAAAATGCGTCAACCCGACCGTTCCCCGCCCCAGGCAATATCGACCGTCATCGACCGTAAAAATCCGGCAGTTATGCAGATGACACTGCTGGTCAAAACCCTGACACCCCTGTATGGCGGCGGTGTCAAGGCAGGGATCAGTGATCCCGATATGCCTGTCCGGGTAGCGGCCATTCGTGGGCATTTGCGCTTCTGGTGGCGATTATTGCAATCCCGCCATCCTGACCATCCACGGGGTGGCGAGACTCTGTTTGCCGCCGAACGCGCCCTGTGGGGCGGCATGAGTGAAGGTGAAGGTGACCATGCCAGCAAAGTGCGGTTACGTATCAGTGTGTGTGCAAAACCACAGATAGTCAGTTTGAATGAATTCAAACAGGCCGCGAAAAAACGGGATGAAATTCTCAATTACGTCTTGTTCCCGGCCCGCCAAACCGCAGACGAACCCAGCCTGATCAAACAGGGTCTTGAATTTCAGTTGAGCGTCGTTTGCGATGCCCGTTGTACCCCGCAACAGCAGCAAGAGGTTATCGACAGCCTGCGCTGGTGGGCCAGTTTTGGCGGTATCGGAGCCAGAACCCGGCGTGGACTGGGTGCCGTGCAGGTAACCGGCGAGGGCATCACGGCAGTGACAGCCGAGGAAGTAAAACGCCATGGTTGTGATCTGGTCAGTCGGGCCCGCAAGGCTGATGCCCTGGAGGCCTGGTATCAGGCCGTTGAAAAAATCAGGGATTTCCGGCAAAAACAGGGGGTCGCTCGTAACCAGGGGCCGGGGCGGAGTTTTTGGCCAGAGCCGGATTCCATCCGCCAGATTACCAACAAGCCCAATCTGGCACGGAACCCTACCGCACCACACCCGCCAGAACATCCAGCCCGCATCAGTTTTCCGCGTGCCGCCCTGGGTTTGCCCATCCTGTTTGAATTCAAGGGAACATCAACCGATCCGGACAAAACCGAACTGCTGCCCTGTAATCAGGATCGCATGGCCAGTCCGCTGATTGTCAAACCGATGGCTCAGGCAGATGGCCGTTTCGCCCCCATTGCCCTGCGCTTGCCGCTGGATCATCTGGATACACTGCACCTGGAATTAAGGGAGGCCGTCGGGAGCCAGCGGGTTTTGCACACCTTGTCACCGGCTGAATGGTGGTCGCCCGACAAGGCTCCACTGGTCAAACCCATGAAAGAACATCAGGGCAGCGATGCTATCCAGGCCTTTTTGTCGTATTTTGGCAAATAATTTCAGGAGCTTTCCATGTCGCGTTATCTCGTTGCCCTGTCCATTGGCCCGATTCAGGATTTCATCGCGGCGGCACGTCGCACCCGAGACCTGTGGTTTGGCTCTTACTTGCTGTCAGAAGTCTCCAAGGCGGCAGCCCGTTCTCTGCAGGAGCAGGGAGCCAGCCTGATTTTTCCAGCCCCTGCCGATCCGGAAGCCTTGTCGCCGGATAGCACTCTCAATGTGGCCAACAAGATACTGGCCGAACTGGATACCGAAGATCCCCGTCAATCGCTGGAACGCGCTCGCCAGGCCACTCAGTTGCGCTGGGAAGAACTGGCCCGTGATTGTCTGGAGGAACTGCCCAGAAAGCTCCAAAAGTATCAGGTTAGTTTTCATGTGCGCCAGACCCTGTGGAATGACCAGGTTGCAGATGTACTGGAATTTTTCTGTGCCTGGGTGCCCCTGGCAACCGGGCCGGAGGCACTCAATACGGCCCGTCGACAGGTGGATCGACTATTGGCAGCCCGTAAAAATACCCGTGACTTTCTGCCCACCCGCCATCCACACCTGGCTTATGCCGTTCCCAAATCATCTCTTGACGGCAAGCGCGAATCGGTGCTGCCTGACGCTGATCACCTGCCGAATTGGTTCAAACGCAAACTGGGGCTGACTACCGGCTAATCACTCGATTGTCCGGGAGTGGTCAAGCGACTGGGCGGTGAGAGTGACCAGAAAAACCGGGGTTTTACCTCGATTGCCCGCATCGCCCTGGATCCGTGGCTGAGAACCATCGAGCAACAGGGCGGGTTTTTGCAAGCATTGCATGATCCTTTGGAGGGCTTGATCGGTGACGGTCTGGTGACCCGGGTTCAGGGCAATCAGGGCATCTATGCCCATTTGCCCTATGATGCCCAGTTACTGTTCCCGTTCCGACTGGAAGCCCAGATCAATGCCCTGCTGTCGGAACCGGATGAAACGAAACATCATCAGGACAAAACCGGGGCACTGGAACGGCTGAATCTCCTGAAACAAGTGGCAGAGCCGTACTGGAAACGCCACGGTCAGCCCTGCCCTTATGTGGCAGTGCTGCTGGCCGACGGTGATTACATGGGTAAGTTGCTCGATTCACTCACTGCGGCGGAGGCGCTGCGCGAGGTTTCCCGTAGTCTGGCCGGTTTTGCCGAAGGGGTGCCGACTCTGGTGCGCCAGTACCGGGGACACTGCATCTATTCGGGCGGTGATGACGTACTGGCCCTGGTTCCGCTGGATCAGGTCATGGCTTGCGCCAGGGCATTGAGTGACGATTTTCAGCAGAAAATGGCAGGGTATGCGGTTCAGGAGCCACGGCCCAGTCTGAGCGTAGGTATCGGAATTGGCCATTTGCTCGAACCCATGGGGCGCTTGCTCGACCTGGCCCGTCAAGCGGAAAAATTAGCCAAGGGCAATGAGGTGGCGGAAGCCCGCCGACGTAATGCCCTGGCCATTGTGTTCGAGCCACGTTCCGGCGCAGCAATCCGGATGCGGAGCCGCTGGTCTGATACGCCCTCTCCCGAACAACGCATGGCCTACTGGATTGAGGCCTTTTATCGGGGGGACTTACCGGACAAGGCACCGTATCACCTGCGCGAACTGGCACGCGAACTCAGCCATGTCAAGGATGAAAAACTCATTCGTGGTGAAATCAAACGGCTGCTGGAGCGTAAACGGGCCGACTCGGGCCAACGGGCGGTCAGTCAGGACTTGATCGACCGACTCCTGAATGCCCTGCCCGGCGGTCAAACCAGCCATCTCGAAGCCCTGGTGGAAGAACTGCTCATCGCCCGTCGCCTGAGCCAGACCGGCATCAATCCGGGATAGTACCGGAGCCGAGGCTTGCAGTCGGCACACTTTTCAGCGTATCCATTTCATTGAGGAATATCACCATGACCCATTTCTTCATCGACCCCAAAGCCCCGCTGATTTTTGGTGACGGTCGACCCTTTGCCGGCACCGAACGCGGCGACACCCTGCCGTTCCCGCTACCCTCTACCCTGGCCGGGGCCTTGCGCACAGCCTATGGCGAACAACGGAATCATGACTTTGCCCACACGTACAAGGCGTTACTGAACCTGACCGTTGCCGGGCCGTTGCTGGTGGCGCGGTCACTGGGTGATAACTGCAACACCGTGTATTTTCCCAAACCGGCAGATGCCGTGTACTTTCGCCAGCAGGAATCGACAGAGGCCATTCGCCTCAGACCGGTTGTGTTGCCTTCAGACCAGGGCGGCACTGATCTGCCATCCGGGTTACTGCCGGTATTTTTGAGCCAGGATACCAAAAGCAAACCCGACAAGGGCGCGGCCTACTGGACACTGGCCCATCTGACCGACTGGCTGACCGATGATGGCCCGGATGTCATTGCGGCCCAGGATCTCGGTGTATCTCCCTTGCCACAGGATCACCGTACCCATGTTGCGGTGGATGCAGAAAAACTCACCAGTGAAGACGGTTTGCTGTTCCAGACAACCGGTCTGGATTTTGGCCCACGTCGCTGGCCCAGGCCATCCCCCTCCCCTTCCCCTGCGGCTACCCGCACCTATGGCTGGCAACAGCAAAGCTTCGGTTTGCTGGTGAATTGCCCGGACGCTGCGGCTGAGCCTTTTCTGCGTGCGACACCCCGATTGCG
>Ga0172368_10004284_pt1 | contig 16585 bp, 18 predicted proteins | sample Lak11m_FD_114540 | JGI IMG/M metagenome (GOLD analysis project Ga0172368, IMG submission 114540) | Freshwater microbial communities from Kabuno Bay, South-Kivu, Congo - kab_022012_11m | ecosystem: Environmental > Aquatic > Freshwater > Lake | place: Democratic Republic of the Congo: South-Kivu...
AGCTTCGGCAGCGGGTGGGGGCGGGGCAGCAGGCAGATGGCCGCGAAGTTGGGTGGCCGAGAGCGCCCGGGCGGTCACGCGGCGCTCCCCGGCGGGCGGCGGTCTTTGTGGGTAGTGCTGGGCATGAATCGCTCCCCTTTTCCTGACGATGCCAACCGGCGAACTGGCGAGCGCTAGGATACGCCATGTCCCGGTTGGGAGGTGCGACGTTCGGCCCGCGGAGCGGTCCGGGAGCGGCACCGGCAGCCGCTTTCCGCCCGTTGGGCCGTCGTTGACGTACCCGGTCGGCCCGTGCGGCTGGTGTCTCTGGCGGCTAACCTACTCCGACTGTATACAGTTACACCAAGACCCCAGGTACCTGGCAGACGCAAGGAGATTCGAGCATGGGCAAGGACACCCTGACCGTCACGGATAATCGCACGGGCAAGACCGTCGAGGTCCCAATCGTGAATGGGACCGTGAAGGCGATGGACTTCCGGCAGTTGCGAACAGCGGACAACGATTTCGGTCTGATGGTCTATGACCCCGCCTTCACGAACACTGCCTCGTGCCGCAGCGCCATCACGTACATCGATGGCGACGTCGGCATCCTGGAGTACCGGGGCTACCCGATCGAACAGCTGGCAGAGAAGTCGACATACCTCGAAACCGCATTCCTGATCATCTACGGTCACCTTCCCACAAAGGCGGAACTGGCGGACTGGACGCACAACGTGACGTACCACACGTTCGTGCACGAGAACATCCGCAAGTTCATGGATGGCTTCCGCTACGACGCGCACCCGATGGGGATGCTGATCAGCACCGTCGCAGCGCTCTCGACCTTCTACCGGGACGCCGCCAACGTCGATGATCCGCAGTCGCGCGAGATCCAGACCGTACGGCTGGTCGCCAAGATGCCGACCCTGGCTGCGTTCGCCTATCGGCAGCTCCACGGCCTGCCACTCGTCTACCCGGACAACGACCTCTCCTACCCCGGGAACTTCGCGAGCATGCTCTGGAAGATGTCGGACCCGAAGTACCAGCCCAACCCGGTGCTCGAGCGGGCGATCGACATCCTCTTCATTCTCCACGCCGACCACGAGCAGAACTGCAGCGCGAACGCGATGCGCGCCGTCGGGAGTTCGCGCCCGGATCCGTACTCAGCCACGGCAGCGGCGGCGGCGGCGCTCTACGGCCCGCTACACGGTGGCGCCAACGAAGCCGTCCTGCGGATGCTGGTCGAAATCGGCGACAAGAAGAACGTTCCAGAGTTCGTGAAGCGCGTGAAGTCGGGCGACGCCGGCCGGCTGATGGGCTTCGGTCACCGTGTCTACAAGAATTACGACCCGCGCGCGAAGATCATCAAGCGCACTGCCGACGAGGTCTTTGAGTTGACGGGCAGGAACCCGTTGATCGACATCGCGCTGGAACTGGAGCGGATCGCCCTGGAGGACGACTACTTCATCCAGCGCAAGCTCTACCCGAACGTCGACTTCTACTCGGGCATCATCTACCAGGCGCTCGGGTTCCCGGTCGAGATGTTCCCGGTGCTGTTCGCCATCCCACGAACGGCGGGCTGGGTGGCCCAATGGCGCGAGATGATCACCGACAGCGAGCAGAAGATCGCACGGCCCCGCCAGGTGTACACGGGAGATCGCGGCCTCACCTACGTGCCGATCGACAAGCGGTAGCCCCGGCCGCCCTCCCGCTTCAGAAGTGGGCCCCCGGAAGACGCGGGCTCACTTCTTGCGCGGGCGTTCGACCCCGGCCATCTGTGACAGCCATCGGGGAGCGACCAGGTCGACAGCGACGACGAACGCGAGCGAGCTGATGAAGCCGACGGCAAACAGGCTGTTCATGAGCTTGAAGTAGTCGTCGCTCAGGCTGCTCCCGGTGACGTAGCGATTCGTGACATAGCCCACAAAGAACGGCATGTGTACGAGGTAGACGGCAAACGCATAGCGTGAAAGCCAGCGGAACGGCGAAAGGAGAACGCCACCCCACGGTGTCACGACGAGACCGTGCGCGAGCGACGGGTAGACGACAACCGACAGGCAACTGAACAGGAACGTCGTCACGCCGAAGTAGCTGACCGGGTAGTAGTCGAAGAACTCGCCCTGGATGAGATAAGCCAGCAGGATTCCAGCCATGCCCAGGGCCCCGGTGGCGACCAGGCGGCCGGGCAATTCCAGCCGTCCGCGGCCCCTGGCGATGAAGAGCCCGAGCACGAAGAAGAACACCCAGCTCAGTGGATTTCGGTAGGCGAGCGTGGCGAACGTCCCTGTGAGTTCGCTCGCTTCGTAATAGAGCACCGTGGCAAGGTTCACGACGAACGCGGCGGCGGCAACTCGCCCGAGCGTGGTGGCAGACCAGCTCCGAACGAAGAAGCCCGAAATCAGGAAGACAGCCAGCACGAAGAGGTAGTAGTACTGGCCGCTGATGTCGAACAGGAGGAGCGCCCGGACCAACCGCCACGAGATGCCACCTTCGTCCCAGGCGCGGTAGGCGAACGCGGCGGTCATCCAGACGACGAGGGGGAGGCCGAGCGCGACGCCTTTTCGTTTCGCGAACTCGCGAAACGGCGCGGGCGGCTCGCCCGCCAGAAGGAACCCGGATACGAAGAGAAAGACTGGGACGGCTGCGTGGGCGAAGAGATGGATGGTGTGCATGGCAACGACTTCGCGTCGCGGGGTCACTTCCCAGGCACTGAAGTAGGCATGGAGATAGATGACAAAGACGATCGCCACGCCGCGGAGCACGTCGAGTTCCGGGAAATAGCCTCTTGCCTGCGCGGTTGTGGGGCTGGCTGGCCTGCCCGGAGCCACAGTGCTCATCCGGACCATGCTATCGGCCGGCGGGATTGGACACACTGCGGGCAACCACGCCCGCACGCCGGCGATCAGCCCGAATCTTTGCGATTCTCCCCTCTCGCGCCGCCACCGGGCTGCCGATCCTCAAGGTGACAGAACCGTTGTCCGAGCGTAAACGTTTGCGCGTTTTCGCCGTCTTCGGGCGCTGCGACGACATGGCACGGCGGTTCTGGGCATACAATCGGCCAACCCTGCCGAGGAGGACGACGTGCGCCTGCCGTTTCGCCGTCGCGTGAAGGCTGCCGCCAGTCACGCCGATGCCGCTCCGGTTGATGTCCCCTCCTCAGTTGAGCCGGCCCCGGCGGAGCCTGAACAGACCATGAATGCACTCGAAGCCCCCGTTGCCTCCTCCGTACCCCTCGCCGAGCGCCCGGCGCGCCTTGCCGGGTCGATGCGCACCCAGATAGGGAGCAGCGACCTGCGGGCCGAACGGCTGGTACGCCAGATTCGCGGGCAGCTCGACGAGCTGCGCGAGCGGATCGATGGACGGGTTGCACCTGAAACGCTGACGCGGATTGACCTTGCCGCCGTCGCAGCAGACCCGGAGGCGGCGACAGAACTGCCGGTGGGGCTGCTGGTGCGCGCCCTAATAGAGGCGCACGGCGAACTGTCCCGGCTCCAGGATCAGGCAGCCGACCAGCGGACGAAGATCGGCGCCCTGAGCGCGCGTATCCGGGAGATCGACGCCGAACGCGCGTACAGCCGCGGCAGGATGCAGACCTTGGATGAAGTGATCGCGGCTCTGCACGCGAACCTCGAAGACCTTCGGCTCCAGCGCGACAACGCGCGTCTCCTTCCGATCCCGTCGACACCGCGAGCTCTCCGACCGAGCGACCAGGTAACGGTCGAGGCGTTGCCCGGGGTCGAAGAAGCATGACTCCGGCCCCGGGACCCATGGAGATCGTGGCGCGCGCTGAGCGCACTGCGCTCGCGATGGAAGCGCGAATGTTGCGCGACGAAGCACGGGCGCGCTACGGCGAGGTCGACCTGCTGGTGGCAGCGTTGCGCGACCACATCAAGGATTTGCGCGTCGAACGCGACCGGCTCCTCAGCGAGGTCGCGCGTCTGCGTGACGACGCTCGGCGCACCGGTTCCCTCTGGTTCTCCCGGGGAGCGAAGGCGAATCGGAAGCAGTAAGCCATTAGTCCGTGACCAGCGGTTACCCGGCGCGTTCCCAGATGAGTTCGCTCGTGATGGTTCGGCCCTCAACCGTCCTCGTTGGCGGCCTGAGAACAAGTCGGTCGCTGCGGAATTCGTAGGTGCGGACCTGGTCGCCGCCGATCCAGTTGGGGAGGAGGCTGCCCTCCACGTGAGTGACGAGGGTGCGGGCTCCCTCGTCGACCTCGCACCTCCCGAAGTAGGCGACGCAGCCGGAGAACGCCTGGCGGATTTCGTCGGGTGTTCCGGTACCCTGCTCACCGGAAGCGAAGCGCGGCCGATCGGGCCGCATCAGCTGGGCGGCCACATGTCCGCCAGGCGAGAAGATGACGAGGCCCACGGGCGCTTTGCCAAAGGGATGCCGCACCGTACCGTCGGGCAGCTTCGACTCGAACGACACCAACCGCCAGGCGCCGACGAACTGATCGCGGCTCATGCTGCACCTCCCGGGTTGGCCGCCATCGTACGCGGCTCCTTGCGGCCGGGCGAACGTCCCACGGCAGGCTGCGTTGACGCCCGGCCGTTCACCGCCGATCATTCGGCCATCCGCAACACCGGAGGAACCAGGTGGAATTCAAGGAAGTTGTCGGCCGGCGGCGCTCCATTCGCTTCTTCGAGCCGGACAGGCCCGTCGAGCGGGAGAAGATCCAGAAGATGCTCGAAGCAGCCCGGCTGTCGTCATGCGCGGTGAACGCCCAGTGGGCCCGTGCGGTAGTTAGCTTCCGGGACGACCTCACCAAGGACCAGCTCAAGCGGCTGCTCACACCTGTCGCCTCCCTGAACGTCGAGATGGCTCCCGTGCACATCCACTGGTTCAACGATCTGAGCATTGTGAACAAGATCCAGGGGAGCCGGCTCAGGGAGCTTGTCGATGTCGGCGCCCTCGCCCCGACACACGGGTGGAGCCACAAGTTCGTGGACGAGTTCGTCTACCCCCAGATCCTGAAACCGATGACGGCGGGCCCCGGGTATCCGGTGGCGTCAACATTCGATGTCGGCATGGCCGTGTCGCAGGCCCTCCTGACGGCTTTCGACGAGGGGCTGGGCGCCTGCATGGTGACGCTGCCGGGGGCCGTGCTGAAGGAAGTGTTCAACACGCCGGACGAGTGGATCCCGCTATCGACGACCCTCGTCGGCTACCCGGCGGAATCGTGGCAGGCGGGAGGGCAGCGTCCGCGGCCGCCCTTCGAGGAGCTGTACTACGAGGGCCAGTATCCAAAGCCGTTCGCGCGCGACCCAAAGGTGGTGGAGAACCTGAAGGCGGCGAAGATGATCCAGGAGCCGGCGAAGCCCAACAACCCGGAACGCATCGCTGAGATCAAACGACTGGCCGACAAGTACGGCCTGCCGATGTAGGGATGGTGAACGAGGGAGAACCAGAACCGCCAATCCTGCTGAAGCCGCTCCTGGAGTACGTCACAGTCCAGTCCTGGATCGACGGGCTCAAGCAGCACTGGGGTGGCGACCCCGCGACCGACGACCCGGAGCGTTTCCCGATGCTGGAGGCGTTCTGCCGCCATGTGAACCGTGACCCCGACCGCATCATCAAGGAAACAACAATGATCAAGGACGGGGAAAAGCGCATCCGGTCGAAGGGCAGGGAGCGGTACGCCGGCCTCATCGACGCGTGGCAGGACGAGATCCCGGGTTCGCGCATCCGCCAGGCGAAGTGGGGGAACACGGTGCGGAGCTTCCTCATCCACAACGGCGTGCTGCTCGCTGCCGGACCCCAAACGTAGGGCGACTCAGGGCAGGACGGCCTCCATCGTTCGGGCGACCGTGCGGGCTGGCGGCGACGGTTTGCGGGCGAGGATGAAGAATATGGAGCCCGCCGCGGCGATCCCGGCGAGGATATCGAACCCGACGCGGTAGCTGCCCGTCTGGTCATAGACGAAGCCCGCGATGAGCGGCCCCGAGATGGTTCCCAGGATGATGATCATGTTCGAAACACCCATGATCTTGCCGTAGGCTGTCCTGCCGAAGTAGTCAGCCCTGAGAGCGGCCATCTGCGGTCCCCGCCAGCCCCAGGCCAGGCCGTGAATGAGCACGAACGCGAGCACCATCCACAGGTTCGTGGCGTGCGAGAGCAGAACCAGCCCGACCGCGTGCATGCCCATGCAGGTCACGACGAGGCCACGTTTGGACGTTCGGTCGCCGACCGGCCCGCCACTCAGGGTGCCGATGAGAAAAACGAACGTCATCAGGAAGACGATGGTCGAGGCCTGGCCGAGCGAGTAACCCTGGCTCTGCTTGAGGTGGGAGACGAGGTGGACTCCCATCGCCGAGACGGTGAAGAGGGCGGACGCGTGGCCGAGCGAAATCCACCAGAACGAAGGCGCGCGAAGGGCCTCGCCAAGGGTGAAGTCCGGGCCCGTGGCTGTGAGCGACGGGAGCGGACGTTTTCCCGGCTCAGCTGGCGCGGCGGCCGGGCCACCGTCGAGTTCGAGGCCGTGTTCGTGCGGGTGATGGCGCAGCACCTGCGTGAGGGGCAGGCCGGCGACCACGACGAGCACGCCCGAAAGCAGCGCAGTCGTGCGCCATCCCACCGCGTCAAGCACCAGAACCACGACGGGAATCGCCATGCCGCCGAGCGCGAAGCCGGCAGACGTGAGGCTGATCGCAGTGGCGCGGCGCCGCTCGAACCAGTGGACGGCCGCGAACGTTATGGTCAGATAGCCCGCCAGGCTCCCGCCGATGGATATGGTGAAGAATGCGAGATAGAAGGTGAGCGGCGAGTTGACGCGGCTGAAGAGGACGAAGCCAGCGCCGAGGATCATCACCCCCACCCGCGCAACCGCTCGCGGGCCCATGCGGTCGAGCAACCACCCCTGAAGAGGGCCCATGATGCCACTTTCGGCCTCGCGCAAGGATGAGGCCGCGGAGAGCATCGTCTTGCTCCACCCGAACTCGTCCCTGAGGAGCACGACGTAGGCGCCGTAGGCCTGGCCAAGGAGAGCGCTCTGGAGGAACTGGAGCCCGCCGCCCGCGGCAATGATCCACCATCCGTAGAAGACATGGGGCCGCAGGCGACCGCGGACCGTTGCGCCGGCCGGGGGGCCGCTGTCAGTTACTGCCACGGTGTTTCGGGGCGATCAAATATGGTTGCTCCAATTCGATTCTAGTTGGTGCCACGCCCAACCGCCCGGAGCGACCGTTCTTCCGATACGATTCCCGCATGGAAACGACCTACGCCGCTGCCCTCGCCGTCATCCGCCAATCGATCGAAATGTTCCGGGAGGCACTGCGCGGCCTGCCGGACGATGCGATGGACTGGATACCCGCTGCCGCGATGAGCCCGCTTTCTGTGCTCGTGGCGCACAATTGCAGCTCGCTCCGGTTCTTCGCCGGGTGCGGCGCCGGACGAGTCAGTTCGATCGGCGCGTACCGCGAAGGCGCGCGCGCGGCGGCGTTTCGCGCCAGGGGACTGACCGCTGCCGCCGCGCTCCAGGAGTGCGACGCGGCGGAATCCGACGTGGCGGCACTGCTCCAGGCCGCCGGTCCGGCCGACCTCGAGGCCACGATCCGCTGGCCCGAGGAGCCCGGGATGGTCATGAGCGGGGCGGAGGCGCTGCTCCGGAGCGTCGGCCACCTGCGCGAGCACGTCGGACATGCACAGCTGATGCGCGACCTCTGGCAGGCAGGGCACCCGTCGTAGGACAAACGATCCGTGGCGGCGCGCTGGCCGAAGGCGGTAAGGTGATCCGGTGACTGTAGCGTCGCCATTCATGCAGCGAGCTCTCGACGCGGCAACCGCCGCACGCGGGCTGACCAGCCCCAACCCGTGGGTGGGTGCGGTCTTGGTGCGCAACGGGCGAATCGTGTCGGTGGGGGCGACCGCACCGGCGGGCGGCATGCACGCGGAGGCGGCTGTCCTTGCCGGCATTGATGCACGCGACGCTGAACTTTATGTCACGCTCGAACCGTGCATCGCCTTTCGGGGGAAGCGCACACAGCCATGCACCGAGGCAATCCTGGCGGCTGGCTGCAAGCGCGTGGTGGTGGCAACGGAAGACCCGGATCCCCGGGTGCACGGGCAGGGGATAAGCACGCTGCGGAGCGCCGGGATCGACGTGACTGTCGGTGACGGCGCCGAGGCCGCGCAAGGGTTGCTACGGCCGTACATCAAGCAGCGCCAGACCGGCCTGCCGTACGTCGTGGCGAAGTTCGCCGCCAGCCTCGACGGTCGCACCGCCACCCGCACGGGCGACTCGAAGTGGCTTTCCGGCGACGCCGCGCGGGATCGAGTCCACCAGGAACGCGCTCGGGTGGACGCGATCCTGGTGGGTAGCGGTACAGTGCTGGCCGACGATCCGGCGCTGACGGCCCGCCCTGGCGGCGAACTTGCCGCGCGGCAGCCTGTCCGGGTCGTGCTCGACGCACGGGGCCGGGTTCCCCCCACTGCAAGGCTGTTCTCCGAACCGGGCGCGACGATCCTCGCAACCACGTGCACCGCCGACCCGGGTTGGAAGCGGGCGCTCGCCGCCCTGGGCGCGGAGATCCTGGAGGTCGAGCCGGGCCCGGCGGGCGTCAACCTCGGCGCGGTGCTCGCCGCACTGGGCGCGCGGGGCGTCCTGTCGGTCTGGGCTGAAGGTGGGGCGACCGTTCTCGGTTCGCTCCTCGACGGCGGACACGTGGACGAAGTGTGGGCGTTCGTCGCCCCCATCTTGATCGGCGGGAGCGGCCTTGCCGCAGTCGGCGGCGCTGGCGCAGACCTCGTTTCGCTGGCCCCGCGTCTCCGATCGCCACAGGTCGAAGTCGTCGGCGACGACGTATTGGTTCGCGGCTACACCGGCGACTGGTTGCCATAGCAGCCAGCCGCCGGGCAGAGCAGGGGAGAAACAGCAATGGCACGGTACTGGATCGTCGTCATGGGGCCAGAGATCTACGCGAAGACGCGGGACCTGGGATTCACCCGGCACGGGTTCAAAAGCACCCGCCGGAACATGGCCGCGCGTGTCGCCCCCGGCGACCTGCTGGCGTTCTACGTCACCGGCAGGAAACAGCTCGCGGCCGTGGCGCGCGTCACGAGTCCGATGGTCGAAGACCAGACGCGGATCTGGCAGAGCAGCAAGAAGCCGGAAGAGATGTACCCGTTCCGGGTCAGCATCGAGCCGGTGGTCGTGCTCGATCCGGCCGACTGGCCGGATGCGGAGCCGTACCACGATCGCTTTGGCTGGACGCAGAAGTGGCCGCGGGCGAACTGGACGCTTGCCTACCAGGGCAACCTCCACGAGATCCCGCAGACTGACTTCGAGCTGCTGCTCGAGGACATGAAGAAGCGGGTGAAGGCGTCGGCGAGGTAGCCGCTGCAGCCTAGTCGCCGGCCAGGTCCCGCCTCCCGTGCGCGCTGGCAAGGGCCGCATGGTTGAGGATGTTGCGCGCGATGGACGACGGTTCGAGCTTCGCGCGAGCGTTGTAGACCTCGCTGCGCAGGGCGTGTGCTTCCCGCGAGTCCGGTTTGGCGAGGACCGCAAACTCGATCAGATGACACGCAAGCCGCAGGTTTCCTTCGGCGCGCAATGAGGCGACGCGTTCGAGGACGCGGTCGAGCCCACCCGCAAGGTCGACCCATTCGCGCGCCTGCTCCGCGCGGGGTGCAGGGAGCATGGTGTCGAACTCGCCGTCCCACCAGCCCCCATAGAGCCGCCAGATGTTTCGCAGGATGAACTGCGGGTGGTCGTAGACGGGCCGCAGGTAGGGCTTATCGAGGAGCCGCTGCGGGATCTCGACCTCGTGCAGGATGCGATCGAGTGGCGCGCCGGCGTTCATGAGGGCAAGGACCTGGCGCTCGAGCCTCTCGAGCAGTTCGGCGGTATCGCCGAGAGCCTGGCGAATGCGATCGGCGCCAAAGATCGGGAGGCCATGGCCGGGGACCATGAGCTCCGCGCCGAGTCCGGCCATCTGGCGGAGCGCCGCCGCCCATTCGCCCACATAGCGCTGCACCTTCTGCGGGTTGCCCGCGTTGGGCGTTGCCCAGATGAACAGGTCTCCCGGCGCGAGGATGCTGCGCTCGGGGATCCAGGTCCAGGTGGCATCGTCGGTTTCGCCAAGCCCGTGGTGCAGTTCGAGCGTGAGCCCGCCTAGGCGGAGGGTCATGCGGTCGTGATAGTGGACGTCGGGGTAGCGGTAGTTCTCCTGCCAGCGGAAGCGATCGAGCGGGAACGCGAACTGGCGGATGTTAATGGCAGTGTTCCAGCCGATGGTCTTGCGGTAGCGATCGAACGCCGACGCGACCCCCGCGTGAGCGTAGACCAGAGGCCGAGCCCAGTGCTTCTCCTCGGCTTCGCGGTCGAACGCCCCCACGCCGAAAACGTGGTCGACGTGATGGTGAGAAAAGACCGCGGAGGCCAGGCGGGTATCGGGCCGCCAGCGGCGAACGGCATCGAAGAGCGGCTGGGCGTCGTTGATGGCCCCCGTATCGAGCATCACCAAACCATCGCCGGTGTCGATCGTGTTGGCGCTGGCGAACCCCTTGTAGTAGAGCACGCCCGGCGCGATCTCCTGCCCCTCGGGTAGGCGTGCGGTGACGGGATGGTTGTCGGTAGTGTCGGCAACACCGTTCCAGAGCTGCTCGGCGAGTTCGCGGACATCGGGCATATGGGTGGTCCTCCCGGCGATGTGATGCGAACTATACCGGTTCGAACCTGCGATGGAGCAGCGGCGCCCGGCTCCGACGCGATTGTTGAGCGACGAAGTTGACAATCTCCCAAACTATGCGTAAGGTCATTATATATCGTAATGAGGCGACCCAACATGGCCTGGCAACTCGATCCAACCCACAGCTCCATCTCGTTCAGCGGCAAGCACATGCTCGTCGCCACGGTGCGCGGGCATTTCCGTTCCTGGCAGGTCGACGCAGACGTCGACGAGACCAACCTCGCGAACTCGAAGGGCACGGTGCGCATCGACGCGACCAGCCTTGACACCGGCGTTGAGCAGCGGGACAACCATCTGCGCTCGACGGACTTCTTCGACACCGAGCATCACCCCCAAATCCTCTTCCAGGTGAAGCGCATCGAGCCAAACAGCCATGGCGCCCGCCTGGTTGGCGACCTCACGATTCGTGGTATCACCCGCGAGGTGACGATGGACGGTGAAGTCGACGGCCCGATTGACGACCCGTGGGGCGGCAAGCGCATCGGACTGAGCGCCGAAGGCAAGCTCAACCGCAAGGATTGGGGCCTCGACTGGAACGTGCCGCTGAGCGCGGGTGGAATCCTCGTGGGCGAGCAGATCAAGATCACGATCGATGCGGAACTCGTGAAGGCTGCCTAGCCGCGACCTGAATGGCGGGGAGCCCCCTTCCTGGACGCGGAGGGGGCTCCCCCGTGTCCACGAAAGCGCGCGCCGTGCCGATGATCGGAGTGGCGGGCCGGCAGAGCCCGTGCACTCCCGGCACGAGAATCGCGATGCGCCTCAAATTCCGGCGGCTGGCCCTGGCTGTGGTTGCCGCCCTCGCTTTCGGCCTCCTGACAACCTCCTCCACCCGGCAGGGAGCCAGGGCGGAGCGCGCACCGCACGGCAACACCTCTGCAGCAGATGGAACGTTTCCGGTCCGCCGCCCGGGCGCCACTTCCGGGCGGGAGCGACCAGCCGAGGCCACCGGCGCCGCGATCCTCGGGGATGATGAGCGAGTCCGAATCGACGACACGAGCGCATTCCCCTGGCGGGCAATCGCATGGTTGGAGTTGTTCGACGAGGGCGGTCAGCCGTCGGGGCACTGCACCGGCACCCTCATCGGTCCTGACGCGCTCCTGACGGCGGCGCATTGCCTGTGGAACCGGGACACAGGGGCGTTTGTGCGCGATATCGCGGTTGTGCCTGGCAAGAGCGGCGACCTCGAGCCGTTCGGTTTCGAGTGGGCGCTGAACTGGTGGGTGCCCGACGCCTATATCGATAGCGGGGGAAGCGACCTCTGGGACTGGGGCGTCGTCAAGCTGAACGCGGACGGTCTGGGCCAGTCCGTGGGCTGGTTCCAGGTTGCCCAACTGACCACCGCCACGCTCTCCCGCATTGACTTCCAGCCGGCGATCGTCGGCTACCCGGCGGACAAGGAAGGCGACGATGCCAGCACCATGTGGGGTGGCATCAAGGACGAGTTCCTCCGGGTCGGTCCGCACGACCTCTTCCACGAAATCGACACATTCCCTGGGGAAAGCGGCTCGGCCATCTTCTCCGCCAACACCTCAGACATGGGCATCTTCGGGCTGATCGTCGGGGTCCACACAACAGGAGGGGCGGCTGTCAATCGGGGCTCTCGCATCGACGCCGGGCTGCTGGACGACATCCTCGAAGGGTGCCGGGTGATGGGGTGCACCATCGCCTACGTCGTAGAACCAGGTGCGGACGGCGGAGAGGACCACCCGGGATCAGTCCCGGCAACGCCATCGCCGCCCTCGGAGCTGCCCGAGCGCCCCTTCAGGTTGTACGCGCCTGAAATCGGGGCCGACCGGTAGATGCCGCTTCGGGCGTCGCCGGCCACCGCAGCTCAGAACCAGCGGCGGCGGCGGAAGTAGATCGCCATGGACACCGCGAGCGATCCCATGGCAGCGAGCATCGCGACGAATCCCCAGTTGCTGTGGAGGCCGGGAACGTTGTCGAAATTGGTGCCGAAAATCCCCGCAATGACGGAAGCGGGGAGCGCCAGCGCACCGACCACCGAAAGCACCTTCATAACCTCGCTCAGCCGGTTGTTCACGGCGCTGAGATACGTGGTCAGCGCCACCTCCGCGTCTTCGCGGAGGCCCTCGAGGGCCAGGTCGATACGTACAAGGTGGTCGTACACGTCGCGGAAGTAGATGCGGTTGCCTTCCGCGATCTGGCCGAACTCGCCGCGGCTGAGGCGTTGCATGACGGTCAGCTGGGGAAGGAGCAGCCGCCGGATCTGCCCTGCGTGCGAGCGGATGGAGAGGATCGCCGTGTTGGGATTCCCGGCGAGCTCGCCGCGCAGGACCTCACCCTGAAACACATCGAGTTGCTCACCGAGGTCGCTCACCTGCGGGAGGATGGCATCGACCGCGCGGTCGGCGATCTCGTAGAGCAGGCCATCCACTCCGGGACGCACGGTGATCCCCTCGGCCAGCGCCTCGGCTACCGCCGCCGTGGCCGGGACGCGCCGATCCTGGTACGTGATGAGGAAGCGACTGCCAAGAAAGACGTCCACTTCCTCGGTCGCGGGGCCCTCCGGCTCAGGAACCAGGGCGTGGAAGACCACGAACAGGTGGTCGGCGAACTCATCGATCTTCGGCGCATGTACAAGCAGCGAGAGGCAGTCCTCGATGGCCAGCGCGTGGAGACCGAGCTGGCGGGCAAGCGGCTGAAACTCGCTGTCGTCTCGGCCGCAGACGTCGAACCACCGCAGTTCAGCGCCGGGAAGATCCCCAGGCTGCCAGCGCCCATCAACACATGACCATGTATCCATGCAGCGTAGGGTACAGAGACGCCGGTGGTGGGACGAGGCCGGCCTCGCCCGGAATGATCGACTTAACGTTTGCGTAAAGGTAGATTTGTCGGGTGAAGGCGCTCACCAGGACAACCGCGACGCCCCAGACCTTCCGGGCGCTCAGGCACCGGAACTACCGCCTGTTGTGGCTGGGCCAGACGGGACATTCGGCATCGCTGTGGATGGACCAGGTCGCCCGGGCGGTGCTCATCCTCGAACTGACCGATTCGGCGTTCATGCTCTCGCTGGTGATCGCCGCAAGGCTCATCCCCATCCTCCTGTTCGGGCTTCTCGCCGGCGCCGTGGCCGACCGGTCCAACAAGCAGCGCGTCTTGTTCGTCACGCAGACGGTGACGCTGGGGACGTACCTGTTCCTGGGCGTGATGGTGACAACGGGGCTGATCGAGGCCTGGCACGTGTTCGCGACCGCCCTGGTCGCCGGGACAGCGATGGCCTTCAACCAGCCCGTCCGCCAGGCGCTCATTCCCATGACGGTCCCCAGGGAAGACATCGGCAACGCGGTGGCTCTGAACTCGCTGGCGCTGAGTGTGATGCGTGTGGGCGGCGGGAGCATGGCCGGCGCACTGCTGATGTTCCTCTCGACGGGCGGTGTCTACCTCGTCAACGTGGGGATCTACGCGCTCGTCATCGTCAGCACGTCGGCGATCCGGTTGCCCCCGCGCGAGGTTCCAACGGGGACGCGGCCAGGGATCTTCGCCGACCTTGGCGAAGGGTTCGCGTACGTAGCGCACAACCCGAACCTCGGAGTGATCGCGGCATTGTCGCTCGTGCTGTTCGTGCTCGGGTTCCCGTATCAGCAGGTCTTTGTCCCGCTCCTGGCCAGAGATGTACTGGACATGGGCAACTCGGGCGTGGGGTTCCTGGCGGGAGCCACCGGCGTTGGCGCCGTGGCCGGCACGTTGTTTGTGGCCTCGCGCTCCCGGATCGCGCGCCCCGGGGCGCAGCTCTTCATCAACCTCTTCGTATTTGGGGGGGCGCTGGTCACCATCCCCCTGCAGGCCACGGTCGTGGGCACGGCGATTCTGCTCGCCGTGTGCGGGAGCATGACCGTCACCTACATGGCGCTGACGAACACCATCCTCCTCGAAAACAGCACTCCCGACATGCACGGGCGGGTGATGTCGCTGCTCAGCCTCGATCGCGGGCTCATTCCGCTCGGCGCGATCCTCGCAGGTGTGTTGGCGGCAAGCCTGAGCGTGAGACCGGCAATCTTCATCATGGGCGCGCTGGTGCTCCTGATGGCCCTCGTCGCCTTCGTGCTTGCCGGCGGCCGCATCCTGGGGATCCGCTCGCAGGCGCAGGAAGTGGAGCCGGGCCTGCAACTGGCGCCAGAGGCGGCCGGGCAGCGGCGCTGATTGCAGCGGCCGATCCGCGTAGCATAGCGGGGCATTCTCTGGAAAGCAGGAACGAAACGATGCCTATCGACCCGGCAGCAGTTGGTTCGGCCATCCCCGGCGGCTCGTACAGCTGGGACCGCGACCGCATTATCCTCTACCACCTTGGTGTCGGAGCCGGGGTACCGCAGACGGACCCCAACGAGCTGACCTATACCTACGAAAAGAACCTCAAGGTGCTCCCGAGCTGGGGCGTCATCCCCGCGTTCGGCTCAATGGGAGCCCTTGGCACGATTCCGGGCATGCAGTTCAACCCGGCCCTGCTGCTGCACGGGGAACAGGACCTTGAGGTCCACAGGCCGATCCCCGTGGCGGCGACCGTGACGTCGTCCGGGAAGATCGCGGGCATCTATGACAAGGGCCGCGCCGCGCTCGTCGTGCTCGAGATGGTGACGAAGGAGGAAAGCGGCGAACCGCTCTTCACCAACCGCTTCTCGCTCTTCATCCGTGGCGAGGGAGGCTGGGGCGGCGATTCCGGTCCGCGCCCGGCCAACGAGCGCCCGGAGCGCGCGCCGGACCTCGTGGTCGAATCGAAGACGCTCCCCCAACAGGCACTCCTGTACCGCCTGTCGGGCGACAAGAACCCGCTGCACGTCGATCCGGACTTCTCCAGGATCGGCGGCTTCGAGATTCCGATCCTGCACGGCCTCTGCTCCTACGGCATCGTCTGCAAAGCAGCGGTCGACCACGCGCTGGGCGGCGACGCGGCAAAGGTCGCGCGGTACCAGGCGCGGTTCGCCGGAGTAGTGATCCCGGGCGAGACGATCGTGACCTCGATGTGGAGAAACGGAAACACGGTCCTCATCGACGCGAGGACGAAGGAACGGGACACGCCGGTCATTTCGAACGCGGCGATCACCACCAGGTAGCCTACGGCGGCTCCGGGCGGGCCGGGGCGCCATCGGCGTGGAAGGCGCCGTCCTCCCGGAGTGTTGCCGCCAGGCGCCCGGTCAGCGGGGCTTGCGCTCGTGCAGCCGCTCCCGTGCGAGCCGTTGCACGAGCGCAAGCATGCCGATCAGCCCTTCCCCGCGTCCCATTGAGACTTCACGGCCAAACACCTGGAACACGGCATCGCCGGGAACACCGGCAACCTGCTCCAGGGGCTGGCCCGAGAGTGTCTCGTCGAGAATCACAGCCCAGGCGCGCGCTGACAATCCCTGCGGGTTGTCGACGGCGAAGTGGTACTTGACGGTGCCGCCGGGTAGGTCCTCGGGGAAGACGTAGACCTGCGATTCGCAGTGCGTGACACGATTCCGTACCGGGTAGGGGCGCGTCGCGATCGATAGCGGCGCTTCCTCATAGCGGTCCGCGTAGTCAACGAGCAGCTCCACCCGCGCCATCCGGTCGGCGCGGGCGAAGTCCTCGATGAGGGCGGCAAGGGCGGGCGGAATCCCGGGAGGGCTCTCCGCGCTCACCGTTCGATGGGCACGTTGACGGAGTTGCCCCACTCGGTCCAGCTGCCGTCGTAGTTGCGCACCTTCGCGTAGCCAAGCAGGTAGGTGAGCACGAACCAGGTGTGGCTGCTCCGTTCGCCAATGCGGCAGTAGGTCACGATGTCGTCGGAAGGCTTGAATCCTTCTTCCTTTTCATAGATGGCCTGGAGGTAGCTGGCGCTCTTGAATGTGCCATCCTCGGGGTTGGCAGCTCGGGCCCAGGGGACGTTCTTCGCGCCGGGAATGTGGCCACCACGCAGCACCCCTTCCTGCGGATACTCGGGC
>Ga0172368_10004286_pt1 | contig 16576 bp, 15 predicted proteins | sample Lak11m_FD_114540 | JGI IMG/M metagenome (GOLD analysis project Ga0172368, IMG submission 114540) | Freshwater microbial communities from Kabuno Bay, South-Kivu, Congo - kab_022012_11m | ecosystem: Environmental > Aquatic > Freshwater > Lake | place: Democratic Republic of the Congo: South-Kivu...
CACTACCCCAAATTTGCTCAACTTTAGCTACGTGGTAAGCCACGCGCCAAAACATCTCTTCCACGCTCTCAATAGGCGAGCCATCATCTCCCCGGCGGACATAACGTCGTACGAGTACCTGGCGGGCATTCTCGGTTAAATTTACCTGCGGCAAATCAACCGGTAGTGGTGGGGTGGGTAAGACATCGTGCTTTGATACAGCGTCGCTTGCAATCATATACACTCTCCTCTAAGAGTTTTTATATAACTAATGAAATAAGGGGATAATTACGCGTCGAGCAGCCGGTCGATCTCATTGCGCAAGGCGTGCAGATCGTCGAGCCGAAGATAGACAATTGCGTAGCGTATATATGCGATCTGATCGAGTTCCTTCAAGCCATTAATTACCATATCCCCAACCACTCGTGAAGAAACCTCGGCTTTGCCCATTTTTTGCAGTTCTGCCTCCACTTGTCCCAAAAGGCGCTCAATATCTGCGGCCGATACGGGTCGTTTTGCGCACGAAATGCGTATGCCACGTGCCAGCTTTTCTCGATCAAACTCTTCGCGGGTGCCGTCCTGTTTGATCAACAATGGGGTGGATAAGATTGGCCGCTCATAGGAGCTGAAGCGTTGTTTGCAATTTAAGCACTCACGACGGCGGCGGATCCCTCCGTGGCTGTCGTGTGTGGTATCAATTACCTTGGATTCTTGATGCTGGCAATATGGACAACGCATAGAACCTCGTGATAAATAGAACAATTGTCCACGCCACATATGGTAGCTGAACCTTCTTGAGCCCCTATCTATGGCGTGGTGGAGGAATTCTAGCATATTTGCAAGGTCGATACAAGAGTACAGCCGGGTGATTTTCCTTAAAAAATCGGATCAATTACCCGGGTTTGTTTTTCCTGGCAGTTCCAGGACAAATATACTATTAAATCAGATATATTTTGTCGTATTTGTGGTTACGCTGTGAAACCAGTCACAAATTACATCCTGGCATATAATCAATCTGTGTCAGGGCAACTGCGTTTGAATTCGCGCTTGCTTCCCTTGTTCGTCCGCATGCTTGCATCGCCCAGATTCTTGATCCGGCTCCCACCTGGATGTCATGATTAACATTCCAGGTAGCCGGCTTCAAAAATCGAGATCCGTCCGCCTGGTTACTCCCTGGAATGAACTGCGCTGGAAATTATTGTGGGTTAGAAAGAGGATAAAATTGCTCGGTCTATGCCAGACTTGTTTTCCACCAATGCATCCTCGAGGAATATTTTGACAAATCGAATTACCTCTTTTATCAGGAATGATGCTGTTTTTCGCACGTTCCATTATTATCTCTTGTTCACTTATCTTGGGTTGTCCATGGGCATCAGCGGCCCAACGCTGCCTGATCTCGCTGGCCAGGTTGGAATCCGCCTGGGTCAGATGGGATATGTTTTCCTGCTCAGTGCATTCGGATATACGCTTGGAACGTTTCTTGGCGGCCGGCTGCTTGACCGTTTTGATGGTCACCGGGTGCTTGGAATTGGCCAGCTTGCCAGTGCGGTTTTGATCATGCTTCTGCCGCTTATCCCCTGGTTCTGGCTGTTTTTTGCGGTTGTTTTTATCAAGGGCATCTCTGATGGAATGCTAAACACTTCGAACACTCTCCTTCTCTGGACGCACGGAGAAAAAGCCGCACCGTTCATGAACGCTATGCATTTTTTCTTTGGGTTGGGCGCGTTTTTATCTCCATTCATCGTGGCCCGCCTGATTGGCATTCCATTTGGATATCGCCTGGCATACTGGGGGGTGGGTCTATTTGGTGTATTTGTTGGCATGCGGACGATGCTCTTGCACGGCAGCCCCAGCCAGCCTCACACACACACTAATAGCGACGGCACGCCCATACCGGTTTACTACCCACTGGTAATTGCATCTGCGTTGTTTTTATTTTTCTATGTTGGCGTTGAGATCACCTACGCGGGCTGGCTCTTCACTTACGCCACCACTCTTAATATTACCAACGCTGCCGGCGCAGCTTACCTGACATCTGGTTTTTGGCTGTCTTTTACCATCGGGCGGCTTATATCCATCCCCGTTTCCACTCGCCTGCGCCCGCGCGCGATCATTACGGCAGGCCTGGCTGGTTGCCTTTTTATCCTGGTTCTGCTCCTGGTGCTGCCCCATTCGAAAATTTTTCTGTGGGTGGCTACCATTATCCTCGGATTTTGCATGGTACCGCTCTGGCCCACTGGATATACCCTTGCTGGCCAGTCCATGAAATTGACGGCACGTTTAAGCGCCATTATCCTGGTTGGCGACAGCCTGGGTGGTATGATTCTTCCCTGGCTGACCGGCCAGGTCATTGACTTTGCGGGACCGACTTCAATGGTGCCGCTTGTTCTTGCAAGTATGTTTTTTAACCTGGTGGCATTTTTATTTATCATACAGTTATCCAGGGATCGAAAGACCACAGGTTTTGCTGCCTGACGATCAACCCACGTCCAGACCGGTTATTTTTGTCATTATGCGGTGGATGAACATCAATGGCACGATAAAAAGTGCGTGGACAGTAATGCTGACCGCCAAGATCAGTGCGGTACCTCGTAAGAACTGGTTGAATGGCGTGGCAAGGTTGTCAAACATCCAGGGTCCGGCTCCAGCCAGGGTGGCAAGACCCATCAACACCACCGCCACCAGGCCAAGCGGAAGCCAGGCATGCCTGTCTGATTCTGATGGCATCATCGTGCTGGATACTGCGAATGTCAGGTAGAACCATAACCAGAAATCCGGGATGCCGGGCAGGGCTTGTAATCCCAGGAGAAATAATGACCACTGCCCATTGCGTAGTGTATCCCACATGATCACCAGGTGCAGCCGTGTCACCGCCACTGCCGCGATGAACAACATTCCGCTGATGAGCGGTGCGCCTCCAACCAACGAATCGCGCAGGATATCCGCATGTGCGGCTTCCACATAGCCAAGCTGCAGGCTCCCATTAGGTAATACCTGGGGCAGCAGCGAAAAACGGCCGGTGCGCACCCCCAACACCTTTGCCATTACCAGGTGGCTGAGTTCATGTAAAAATACTCCCGGGAAGAAGATCAGGGAAAAAATGCCGATCGTCAAGTTGGGGCTGCGAGTGATGATCAGCAAAATTGCCTGGATCTCGTGATGCAAACTGCGCTGAAGGAAGAGCAGCAACACCAGGGTTACCAGCAGCCATAAGAGACCATCGAAGGAATTTAGCATGCGATAAAAAATACGCACTACGGAGCATGCGTAGTGCGTATCATTATTAAATTTTTACTTGCCAGCCGCGGCCCTGGCAATGGCAATAAATTCATCCGCTTTCAGGCTCGCGCCGCCAACCAGCGCGCCGTCAATGTCCGGCTGGGCAAAGAACTCAGCTGCATTGGCAGCAGTCACCGAGCCACCATACAATATACGGATAGCCTGTGCGCTCTCGTTGCCAAAAAGATCCTTTAGCGCTGCGCGGACAACATCCCTGTGAACGCCTTCGGCATTTTCTGCTGAAGATGCCCTTCCTGTTCCGATGGCCCATACCGGTTCGTATGCCACTACAATCCTGGGTGCGAAAGCAGGATCAACATTCTTGAGACCTTCAAGCGTTTGCCGGCGAACTACTTCTGCCGTACGGCCTGCCTCGTTTTCTGCCAGTGTTTCGCCTACGCACACAATCGGGATCAAGGTATGTTTCTGGGCGGCAAGGACTCTCTTGTTGACGGTTTCATCGGTTTCGCCAAAGTATGTCCGCCGCTCTGAATGACCCAGGATGACATATTTACAAAATTCCTTGACCATTCCTGGCGCGGTTTCGCCGGTGAAGGCACCCTTTTCTTCCCAATGCATATTCTGTGCTCCCAGGCCAAGGTCTGTCCCGCCAATCAGATTCGCAACAGCCACCAGCGACATGAAAGGTGGGCAAAGAACTTTTTCCACCCCCATCACATTCTTTAAATCCTTTCCCATCACCGAAACAAGCTCGCGTGCTTCGGCCACGGTTTTGTTCATTTTCCAGTTTCCGGCTACAAATGGGGTTCTCATAAATTCTCCTGGTTTAATTGTTTTCAAGCATGCCTGTTCAGATATTTGTTTGTGCCTGAACAGGATTTTGGCATTTTGGATGGGTTTTTATTCCAGCATGATTTTCATAAAATCGGCAGCTAATATTACCTCGCCTGAAAAGCGAGTCCTGGCTTCTTCGATCAGATTACCGGTGGCAAATCGACCGGTAGGGTAATGGATAAGGTAAAGCGCGCCTGCGCCTGCCTGCCGGGCAGCCTCCCCGGCTTGTGCAGCCGAAGAATGTCCGGAAAATGGCCCGGATGCTTCATGAAGCAAAACATCCACTCCGCGTGAAATGTCGATAATAGCCTGGCAAGGTTCTGTATCACACGAATATGCAAGGCTTTTTTTCTCCTTTTTTAATTCAACACGCAAACAGATGTTGGGTAAAAAGTGTTTCACAGGCGATGAATAGATGCACATTTGCTCATCATTTAACACTATTGCCATATCATCTGCCGGTATTCGGCAAAAGTTTACTGAAAAGAAATTCGGCCACTCGGCCCAACTATATAGCCCCATCATGGTTTCGATTCGATCAAGTGTGTAATGCAGTCCGTGGATGTTTAACGGCTGCCGGCGGCCCATCAGCCACATATCCATCAACAAGAGCGGAATTCCACTGACATGGTCAGGGTGAAAGTGTGTCAGGATGATATCCGTAATTTCATTCGCATCCACTCCGCCCATTTCCATTCTGACAACCGGGTTGGATGCGCAGTCCACAAGCACCTTGCGACCGGGTGTGATGATCGCCATGTGCGTATTCTCGTGATCGATTGATGGTACAGCATTGGATGAGCCAAGGATGATCAGGTGGGTCATTACGCTGCGCCTCGTTAGGGATTAAGGTTGAGTGTGTGCCCGATTACGGCTACCAGAATGCGTGGGGTGATGTTTGCTTCGATCAAAGCCGATAGAATAAGCAGTGGGATACATACTGCGATCAGGAGCTTGATGACATCTGCAAATGTAACAATCATGGTTTCACCGATTGACCGTCCATGTTCTGGAGTAACCAATTGCAGCCCCATGTGGAAAACAGCTGCGCTGAGCAGGATAATGGATGGCAATTCGATGATGCCGTGCGGCAGGATACCCGCAAGGAATATTGTCAGCGGAGATAAACCCACCATCCGGACCGCACCCAGCACTCCACCGATCAATGCAAAGTTCCCGATGAAAGCAACCACGCTTAACACCCCAAAGGAAAATACTCCCAACCCCAAAATGACCAGTTCGGCGCGTAAGTTGTGCCAGAACAGCAACCAGGATGAGACATTCCCCGAACCATTATCAATCAGGTAGGATTGCATTTCCTTGACTGACTCTTGCAACTTTTCCTGTGTAAGTAGTGTTTGCGGAAGATTGGTATCCACGAAATAATAGGATGCCATCACGGCCGCCACCCCAATTACCAGGGTGATGATAAATGCAGGAGTGAGGCGTTTTAATGTCAACCAGACATCATCACGATACCAGCGAAAAAGTCCTGTCCAATCCAACCAGACGGCTTCTCTCAGTGATATGGTTTCAGTTTCTTGGCCGTGCCGCTGTTTCAAACGGGATTGGAGGTAACGGGTAATTCCAAGCGGTTGAGTGGAACCGAACAAGGCATTTTGAAAGGTATTCCAAACCCAACTCGGGCTGAGAACATCGATCTCGCGCCCAAGCAGGCTTTCGCGCTTAAAATGGACAATGCCAAGCCGGATTATCAGCGCGCTCATAACGCCAACGCCCAGCACCGCCAGCCAGAGCACGTCATTGGTTCCCCAGAACATTAAAGCGCTTTCACCCTGGATGAGCAATGCAACCGGGATCACGATAAATGACGCGAGCAGGTTGGCTGCCCGCACGGTGGTTGATTGGGTGGAGATCACGATGGCTGCGCTGACCATCAACAAGGTTTGCACTGCTGTCAGGGCCAGTGTCTGGGCAATGAAATCCCAATGTGGCCATTTAATTCCCTGCCAGAGCAGTCCAGCCATGTACAATGCTATGCCAATGTAACTGACAGTCAAGGGAACGATCGTGCCTGCCATCAGTTTACCGAGATAAAGATGTTCATCCGCCAGCGGGCTTGTGAGCAAGGGTTCGATGGTGCCGCGTTCTTTTTCACCCACAAATGCTTCCAGCGCAACCACCAGCGAAACAGTAACAGGGAAATAGCCTACAACCAATATCAGGAATGGCAGCAGGCGTTCAGCGATCAGGTTGGCCCCGTACTGGTTGACATAACTGATGGTGGTTTTGGCTGCTACATTCATCAGGTAAGGAAAAAATATTGTCAGGACGATCATCGGCAGCAGAATGCGCCAATCACGCATTTGATCGATCAGTTCCCGTTTTGCCACCAGCCATGCTCGTTGGAGGTTCTTCAAATCACACCATCCTGGGCAAGGCTCATTGCTTTGAGATACAGCATTTCCAACGTCCGGGGCACTTCCTGCACCGCAACTACTGGAATGTGTGAATTGAACAGCTGTTGCAGGATTATTGGGTTTGCCAGGAACGGATTTTCAACGCGAAACCTGAACCCATCATCCCAAGTGTTAAGTATTTTGACCCCATCGGGCAGCAACAAATCATTTATCTTGCGCCTGCCCGCTATCCTGACATCGTATTCTGCCGGTCCAAGCAGTTTTAGACGTAAATCTTCCAGGGTGCCTGCCAGCAAGATCCGGCCATGATAAATAATGGCAATTTTATCTGCCAGCATCTCCGCCTCAACCAGGTTATGTGTGCAGATAATGATTGCTCGCTGTGATGAACGCAAACGCGCGATTTCAAGACGCACCAATTGAGCACTTTCCGGATCCATTGCCGAGGTGGGTTCGTCGAGCAGCAGCACAGGCGGTTCATGGATTAGAGCTCGCGCCAACGCTAGTTTTTGACGCATACCCTTGGAATACTCGCCCGACCGGCGATAACCGGCCTCTGCCAGCCCGAAGTATTCTAGCAATTCCCGGGCCCGGCTTTCCCTTCTTCCCTTGTCCAGACGATAAACCTGGCCAAAGAAATCCAAATACTCATAACCACTCATCCGGCCGTATAACCCGTGCATTTCGGTCAGGACGCCCACAGAAGAGCGTACATCCTCAGGGTTTTTCACCGTATCGTACCCTGCCACCTGTGCCCAACCGCGTGTAGGGGTTAAGACGGAAGTAAGCATACGAACAGTGGTGGTTTTACCCGCCCCATTTTGACCGAGCAAGGCCAGCACTTCTCCAGCTCGAATATGTAAAGATACGCCCTCCACAGCCTTAAACGATTCAAAATGCTTTGTTAGATCTTCACATTGGATCATTAAATTACCTTTATAAGCATATTTAAATTTGTGCAGGCTGTTTCCTGTTTATCCGTTCGCTGTACTTTTTTCATTTGTTGAGCGATGTCGCCACCATAATATCAGGGTGGCAAAAACAGCCACAATTGCCATAAAGGTCTGATTGGCATTTATCCCGCCCAGCTGTGATGCATCCAGGCGCAGGAAGTCGAGCAGGAAGCGCCCGGTTGGGTAAACGATCAAATACACCAGGAAAACATCCCCGGTTTTCAGCCAGTTGGTGAAGCGGCGTGTGATCCACATCAGCAAGCCCATGTTGGCCAGGTTCCATAATGATTCATATAGGAACAACGGGTGGTAATATGCCTGGTCGAGAAATCCTTGCAGGCGGTGGCTGGGATCGATAAATATTTTCCACGGCAGGTTGGTTGGTGCACCGTAAAGTTCCTGGTTAAAGTAATTGCCCCAACGGCCGATGGCCTGACCAAGTGCCAGGCTTGGAGCTGCGATATCCGTCCACTCGATGAAATTTTGTTTTTTCTGGCGTGCGAAGAAATACAATGCGACTGCCCCGCCAATCACCGCTCCAGGAATACCCAGTCCGCCCCGACGGACATTAAGCAAATCCAACGGGTGCGTGAGATAATACATGGTGTCGATCCCCTGGGCGATGAGCGAAGGCGATGGGGTAAAGACATGCCATAGGCGCGCCCCGACAATGCCACCTACGATCAGCCAGATGAGCAAATCCCAGACGATTTCGGCCTGAAGACCACGGCGCTCTGCTTCTTTATATGCCAACCAGCCGCCCATCATTGCGCCGCTCATCAGGATGATTCCGTAATAGTAAAGTGTAAATTCCTGTCCCCAAATCAGAAAATGGATACCATCAAAAACAAATTGCATTTTGAACTACTCCGTTTGCTAAACAGCTTTTCTGGCTTGCTGGCGTACTTTCCAGAAACGCTGCAGTGCAGTAATATTCGCGAGAATTGCCACGATCCAAACTGCATAGACTGGCAGGTTGAACAGGAGCAAGGGGGCGATCACCAGGTAGCGCTCCATGCGCGTCAGGATGCCCACATTGGCATCAAATTTTAGCGAATCAGCGCGTGCTTTAATATAGGATACAAGTACCGAACCTGCGGCTGCAGCGTATGCAACTAACGTGGAAACGTGATCGTTGGTCGTTGTAAAGTAGTATATCAACCCACCAAGGATGAACAATTCCGAATAACGGTCAGTCACCGAATCGACGAATGCGCCAAATTCATTGGCCTCGCCTCGCAGCCGTGCCATGGTTCCGTCAAGCGCATCGAAGGGGGTGCAAATTAACACAAAAACACCTCCCAGGAACATGTCTCCTTTGGCAAGGAACCATGCCCCAACAATATTGCCCAGTAAGCCGAGCATGGTCATCATGTTGGGAGTCACGCCAATACGGTTAAAAAATGCCCCCATCGGATCCAGAATGCCTTTAAACCAGACCCGCATATAGTCAGTAAATGTTTTTGTTCTTGATTTTTCCACAACTTTATCCATTCCGATAAATATCCTTTCTTGGTTGCTCCATGGCAAAACGCCCACCTTTTTTTTCGGGAATGATTAATTCACGAATGATTCGGCGGATTTTAAGACTAATCGTCAAGCTCATCAGGCACGCTGTCTTCGCTGCCTTCAACCAACACGTCGCGTTCTCTTCCGCCGCCCATGGATGGGCCAACAACACCCATCTCTTCGAGCTGATCAAGTAATCGAGCTGCGCGTGGATAGCCAATCTTTAACTTTCGTTGCAGCAGGGATGCACTGGCCCTCTGCGAGGAACGCACAACCTCTATAGCTTGTTCAACCAGCGAATCGTCACTATCTTCATCCGGTTCGGTCAACAATGTTTCCCACGGTGGTGTTTCGTTTCCGGGTGATGATGTTTTTTGCCAGAATGCGATAATTCGCTCGATCTCCTGGTCTGTCACCCATACACCCTGGGCGCGCACCGGGCTGCCCACTTCCGGGTTCAGAAAGAGCAGATCGCCCCGTCCAAGCAGCGATTCAGCGCCTGTGGTATCCAGGATGACGCGGCTGTCAATTCCAGAAGCCACCGAAAAAGCCAGGCGCGCTGGAAAATTGGCCTTGATCAAACCGGTCACCACATCTGTACTTGGGCGCTGGGTAGCCACGATCAGGTGAATACCGGTTGCGCGCGCCATTTGTGCCAGGCGCACAAGGTTATGTTCGGTCTGGTCTGGAGCGGACATCATAAAGTCGGCAAGTTCATCAACGATCACTACAATACGCGGAATGCGGTTTTTGCTCTTGCGATTATAGGCTTCAATGTCGCGCACATGTAAATCCTCAAGCAGGCGGTAACGGTGTTCCATTTCCACCACCAACCAGCGCAGAACGCCTAAAATCCGCTGGGTGTCGGTCTCCACCTTGCCAAGCAAATGAGGCAGGCCGTTAAAGCGCAGGAGCTCCACCATTTTGGCATCGATCATCACCAGGCGCATATCATCAGGTGTGTTATTCATCGCCAGGCAGGCTGCAATCGCGGCGATACTCACTGATTTACCTGAGCCAGTCTGACCGGCAACAAGCATGTGGGGCATGCGGCCTAGATCTGCCACCAGCGGCTGACCTGAGACATCCCGCCCCAATGCGATCGCCAAAGGGGCGGTGATCTTGTTGAACGTTTCACTTTCCAGGATTGGGCGCAGACGCACCAAGGATGACTGGGTGTTTGGCACCTCGATGCCTACATAGGACCGTCCCGGTACCGGCGCTTCGATCCTCAGGCGCTGGGCAGATAGAGAAAGTGCCAGATCCTTTTGAAGAGCGGCGATCTGAGCCACGCGAACTTTCATTTGCTGCGCATCCGGTTCGTTGCTACCTGGCTTTTTAATAAAACCAGGTTGTACCGCAAATTGAGTTACCGTCGGACCAATCCTGAAACCAACCACCTTGGCCGGAATACCGAATTCAGAAAGCGTCTTTTCGATCAGCCCGGCGGTTGTATTGATGTGGCGTTCATCCGGTCGTGATGATTGTTCGCCCATCAACATGCTGAATGGCGGTAGCTGCTCGCTGCGAACCTGGGGGGTTGCTGGTTTTTCGTCTGTTGCTTCGGGTACTTTGAAGTTTTTACGAAATTCGGGCGGAAGCGGCACGGCGGTTTTTTTGGGCTGGGCAGCCGGTTTTTCATTGATCGGTTCAACAAGCGGGTGGATGGCAGTCTCTGTGGATGTTGGAGATTCAGACCCGGTCGATGCAGGCGCATCGCCGGCGATGCGTAGTAAAAGCTTTTCAAGTTTTGGCATCAAGTCAAAACCGATTGCGGCAAAGATGAGCAAACCTGCTACAACCAGAATATTACGCAATATATCACCCGGAACCAGCCTGCCGAGTAATTCAGTCAGCGCCCAACCAATATAACCCCCATCCAGGCCTGATTCAGCTCGCTCAATGGATGAGCCTCCCAGGGCAGATAACAGCATCAGGGTGAAGAAAACCGCAATTTCGAGCGCAATCACACGCACCCAACGGATCCTTCCATTACTTTGAGCCCGTTTACGCAAAAGCATCAGGCCACCCATGCCGGCGCCGATGACAACAAACAGTGAACCATAGCCCATCCATCTCCACAAGGTCAATGCCCAGGGAGTAAGGAGTGAACCACCAGTCAGGCCAAGTAATGCCAGCAGAGTCATTAGCGCAAAGGCAAATAGCAGCACGCCTCCTGCATCGAAGGAGAAGCGTCCGAAGTGGTCCTGGGCGTTTTGCATCCAATCTACTACATCAGGACGCGGAGGTTTTTCTGCCCTGTATTGGCGTTTGTCGGGCATTACTTGCCACCGTCCAGCTTCAGGCTGAGGCCCAATCGTTGGTGCTCTGGTTCAATGTGTAATATTCGAACATTGATCTTTTGCCCCTCGTGGTAGCTCTCGCGCACAGTTGCGCCATCCAATTCGATTTCGGAGACGTGGATTAGCCCTTCGAGACCTTCCTCAAGACGGGCGAAGACACCAAAGGAGACAACGCTTGTTATCGTGGCGGGGACAATATCGTTGGTGGAGTAGTGCTGGCCGACGAATTCCCAGGGGTTGACTTGCAAACGTTTCAGGCTCAGTGCAATCCGGCAGCGCTCTGGCAGGATGTCAATCACCTGAACTTCAACCCTTTGTCCTAATTTAAGGATGTGAGATGGGTGGACCACGCGTCCCCATGACAATTCGGAAATATGAATTAAACCTTCAACGCCGCCCAGGTCGATGAATGCGCCAAAGTCAGTGATATTCGTCACCTCGCCATTTACGATCTCTCCCGGGTGCAGGCTTGAAAACAATTCGGTGCGGCGTCCGGCATCTGCGCGGGCGGCGCGCTCCGAAAAGACCACCCGGCCTTCTTCGGGTACGCATTCGATCACCTTTAAGCGCAGTTCCTTTCCCACGTACGTCGACAGGAAATTATCGCGCTCCACATCTGATTGGCAGGTCATATCCACCAGGTGGGAGTATGGAACAAACCCATGAAGCAGATCGCCTTCCACCAGCAACCCACCACGGTTATACCCGCTTACGCATAGGCTTATGATCTGGTCTTGTTTGTATACAGTCTCTGCATAAGCCCAATCGGGTGGCGCCAATTCGCTTTCCTGATCCGTTTTAGCAGAGGACCGGGTCGCTTCGTTGGTTGATGGGGTTGGGACTCGCGAACGGTGCATGCTGGAGAATCGTTCTTCATCCGCAAGAACAGATTCCCACCAGCCTTCATCGCGATCGTCATAGGGTAATTCGGTGGTGCGGGGGTTATTGGTGACTACCATTAATCCACCTCCTGTATGGAATTTATATTGGTTTCCATTTCAAGAATTGCTTTTGCCACTGCCTCAACTGCCACGCGCTGTTTGCGATAGAGGTCGGCTTCCGACATGGCAAGCCGGCTTGCCACTTCACGAACTTTCCGGCCTTCAATAAACTTGAGATCGAGTATGTTATACAAAATCCACTCACTGGTGAAACGGCGTTCACCCTCGGGTCGTACCTGGTCTACTGCCTTTTTAAGAATGGCACGCAGCGCGTTGGGCATATTGCCATCGAAATCAGTTCTTGCGGTTTCCTGGATCAGGCGAAGCTTCATTAATGGCGATTCGGTGAGTTTCGGCCCACCCCAATAGTGATTGAGAGCCTCTCGCACCCATTCTGCGACATCCGAATCAGGCGCGATTTCTTCACTAAAAGCAGTGTTGCTGTCATAACGTCCCAGGGCGCGGATGCGTTGAATCATTTCAACCTGGGGTTCGATTTCTTCAAGCGATCGAAAAACGCGCTGCTGGAGCTGTCGATCTTCCAACGCCAGGGCGGCGCGATCGGCCAGTAACCACAGAGCCTGGCGCTGGTCGGGTTCCAATGGTTGGGCTGCCTGGCGTGTCACACCCAGCAGACCCAAAAGCGGTGGGGTCTGATCCATATCCATATCGGTTGTTCGCCTGGCGCGCAGCGGCAGGATCCAGGTATCGTTCCACAGGAATTCGTGGCGTCCATCTTCCTTGATCTCCTCAAGGGTTTCAGATAAAAGATCTTTTTCCAGGAACGGCCGCCCAGCGTTGATCAGCAGCGATAAACCGTTTTCATCCAATGATGCCACAAAGGCTGAAGGTGACTGCATATGATCACGCACGGCTGCCAGGATTGCTTCGAGAAATTGTCGCAGATCTCCCTGTGTCAGCAGGCGTTCACCAATATTTTGAAGCAGCATCACTTCAGCCCGATCTCCGCCCAGAAATAATGCCCGTTCCCATATTGGGGCCAGGATCGTTATGGCATGTTCAGTGATTAATACCGTTGCCACCATGCTCACGGGTGCAAAGGCGTTGTAGGTCACTCCAAACATTTCGCCAGCACGTCTGACCAGGGTGAGCACAGCCAGCGCAAGCGAGGCTGTCACCGGCCCGCGCATGATCCACTTGAACAGGCGGCTCTTTACAACACGGTCAGGCCAGGCAACACCAAAAAAAGCAACTGCGTAAGCCATCACCACCATCAATATTGCCACGATGATGTTAATGATTGTTGCGGTACTCCAGAAGATAAGTGGGTATTGGGCCGCAAAATTTGAGCCGAACAACAGGTAAGGATAAGAGCCAAGGGCCGGGGCGGTTGCGCCGGCCATGAGATAAAGCATTCGCCTGCGTCCGGAACGCGTCAGCATGCGTGAGTAGGCGCGCAAGAAGTTGACGCCTGCCAGGAGCATGATCAATAAATAATATAATGTGAAAATGGTTGTCCAGATGGTGCGCAGTAAGTGTGGCGCAGGCTGGGCATTCAATTGTAGTGGACCAACCAGCTGTCCCATTGCCAGCATGATTAGGAAAAACGCTGAAACACCGTACATTCCGCGCACCACGATCCGGCGCCTTCCACGGGATGGGCGCCCTGCTGTGACCAGCAGCGCATCCGATAGATGCAGGTAGGACGCAGGCAGAAAAACAATCCCAACCCATTGCAGTCTCAGAAATAATTCAACCAGATCCTGGGTTTGAACCGTGCTTTGAATGGCTTCCGAAGTAAAAATTACCACCACCGATAGAAGAATGGTGGCGAAGGAGCGCGCAACACGATCGCGCAAGTTAAATGTTAACGCATATATAAGCAGAGAGAAGGCGGTGATAGCGATCCCCGCCGTGAGTATTTGGTTTACAGTTTTAATCCCCGCCAGAAGGCTATCTACCCAACCGGTAAGCATTGAAAACCTTCCACAATCCACTGATAAGACGCTAAATTGCGCCGACTACAATGCGCTAGAGGGAGCGCGCAAAAAATAAGGCCACATCCCGGGTGGGATAATACTGGTCATTATAACCGCAGAACTCAAACCCCAGCTTTTGTACCATGCGAACAGCAGGGGCATTTTTGGACTGCACCTCTATGATCGCTCTGCGCAGGTCCCGCTGCAGGCCCCATGCTTCTGCCGCGCTGATCAGTTTGCGCGCCAGCCCCATACCTCGCACTGGCTTACCCACCACAACGTCCGTTATCCATACCGCGTGCGGCACGATTTCATCAGTAAAGCGAACGTAAGCAACTGCCTCCATGCCATTCATAGCGCTAAACATGGGTCTTAAATGCCATGTGTCAGGCAGTTCTTTGGCGGTGCGTGGGTGATCGAGTCGCACTGTGCGCGGTAATCGAACTTCGCGCAGGGCTACTTCCACCTGTCCGGCCTCGCGGTGAAGATCCAGTTGCCATACATAATCGGTGTCGATGGTATGGTCCAGAGCTGAAAGTCGCGCCAGGTCGGTGGATACTGTGTTTCGGATTTCGATCTCGCTGATAGTTGTCATGGAGTTTTCACACGTAATGGAATCATGCAAGCCGGTAAGGATTTTCCCAGGTTATCAGTCACAACCAACCTGAGCTGGTAGTCGCCGGATACGAGTTGGGATGTATCCCATGCTCCAAGCTCTCCATCGCGGACGACCTGGTTGCCTGCCGCAATGGTTGCCCAAGTTTCACTACCCTGGGGTGTATATTCATATTTATAAAACCCAAAACTGGGCACATCGACAGTCCCGGTTAGGATGATCTTTCCGCCAATATCGCTTCCAGGTTTGGGCGATGTAATCATGATTTGACCTGGGACGCAACCAACTGTTCCGGCTGGAGCAGACGGGGTGCCGATTTGGGCGGTCATATCTGCAGCGGACAGCGTAGCGGCAGGTGTTTGGAGCAGGTCAGCGGTGGGCGTCATCCTGAAGGTCGTTGCCGGTAAAAACGGGACAATAAAGGAAACCAGGCAAAACTGGCTCAGCCCAATCATGATAAGCAGTATAAAGAGTGCGCCTGACATGCGTACTTTTTGGAAAGCCAGCTCCTTCTCGAGTCCGAAAACTGCTACATGCCACTCAGCCCAGGCTGCCCACAGCGAACGCGCAGCGAGCACCGCGCTGGCCGCCAGGATCAGGTAAACAATCACTTCATATTGAACGAGAAATCGGAACAATGCATCCAAAGGTGATTCTCGATAAGCTGTTAAGGGTGCTAAATCTTGCGTAAAACAGAGCGGATGATTTTTTCAAGTTTGGGAACCATGTGAATTCCCGCTTCGAGTACTTCTTCGTGGGTGGTGATCGTATTTCCATCCAGGTTGGCTTTATTGCTGATGCCTGAGATCCCGAGAACACGCGTGCCACCGTGGCGCGCCACGATTACCTCGGGCACAGTCGACATACCCACGGCATCTGCGCCAACAGCCCGCAGGAACCGTAGATCGGCGGGACCCTCAAAGGATGGCCCGCTCAATCCTGCGTAAACTCCTTCGCGCAGGTTAATACCTGCTTCCCTGGCTGCCTGGCGTGCCATTTCGTTTAATGCGCGATCATAGGCCTGGCTCATATCCGGAAAACGCGGGCCAAGTTCATCGATGTTTGGACCAATCAGCGGGTTAAAACCCATCATTCCCACCAGGTTTAAATTGTCGCTGATCAGCATCAAATCACCTGGAGAATAATCCGGATTGATCCCACCGGCTGCATTTGTTATGAAGATGATCTCAATCCCCAACCGCTGCATCACACGTATTGGCAGCGTCACCTGCGACATTGAATAGCCCTCGTAAAAATGGATCCGCCCTTGCATGACCATCACGGCCTTGTTCTCAAGTTTGCCGATCACCAACCGGCCTGTATGACCAGGCGCGGTTGACTGCGGCCAGTTCGGCAGTTCATTAAAAGGGATAAAATCGGCATTTTCGATGGAATCGGCCAGTCCGCCCAACCCTGAGCCAAGGATTAGGCCCACCTTGGGTTGATAATTGCTACGGGATCTGACTGCGGCCGCCACTTCATCGATTTGAGTTAAAGTAAAAAACGGTAAGTTGTTCAATATTTTCACCATGTTTATAAATAATTGCGCCCTGACAATGTGAATTTGAAAATTATACCCGATTAAACGTGAAGAATTACACACACTCGGCTGCATACCTGTTCCTGTGTGGAAACAACCACAGTCGGCCGATGCGAATCTCATTTTAGTCATAAAAGTAGGAGGTTTGCATTGGATACACAGAGTAAAATGACACGGCATTAATCTTTCGACAGGAGAGTTGCATTTGAAAAATCATTCACTTATCGCAACCCTGAAGTCCCTCAGCGGCAACCCGCGCGGATGTGTTAATACCGAGCCCTTATGGGGTATTCCCTTTAACTTGTATGCTCCTTATGTGTCAGTTTACATGCTGGCGCTG
>Ga0172368_10004288_pt1 | contig 16575 bp, 16 predicted proteins | sample Lak11m_FD_114540 | JGI IMG/M metagenome (GOLD analysis project Ga0172368, IMG submission 114540) | Freshwater microbial communities from Kabuno Bay, South-Kivu, Congo - kab_022012_11m | ecosystem: Environmental > Aquatic > Freshwater > Lake | place: Democratic Republic of the Congo: South-Kivu...
GCCGTGCTGATCGGTGAGATCGGACTGGCTGGCGAGTTGCGTATGCCCGGACAGATGATCGCGCGTTTACGTGAGGCGCAGAAACTGGGATTCAAAACTGCCATTGTGCCGAAAGCGATCCGTCAAGGCGAAGCATATCCAAAAGGGATTGAGATCATCGAAGTCAGGTCTCTGGACCAGGCCCTAAATGCAGCATTGAAAATGCCCGAAAAACCAGCAGCAAAAGCAAGGAAGGTTGAATAGCCGAGCAACCGAATCGGAAAGCATCCGTATACATTCCCAGACAAAATTATCTGAGGAGAATTCCCATGTTTCGAAAACTATTTCTTTTTACAGCCATCCTCGCACTTGCCACCATGGCTTGCGGAATCAATTTACCCAAAGCGCCCACACCCGGGCCTGATGTTACAGAAAAAATATCAGTGGATACGCTTGATAGTGACAACGTAAATCTCAAACTTTCATTCGGCGCAGGTGAAATGACCCTGAACCCCGGCGCGGAAAACCTTGTCGAAGGCACAGCCACTTACAATTATTCCGCGTTCAAGCCGGTTGTCACTACAGAGGGGGGAGAAGTCCGTATTGGGCTGAGTGAAACGAATTTCAACGCATTCCCCTCGAACAAAAACTTGAAAAATATCTGGGATCTTAAACTGGGCAATACCCCAATAGGACTCACAATTGAATCCGGCGCATACAAAGGAACATTTGAGCTTGGCGGACTTGCGCTGAACAATCTGTCCATCAAAGACGGCGCGGCGGAAGTATCCCTTAACTTCTCTGAACCGAACCAGACCCAGATGGCTGTTTTCCGTTACGAAACAGGCGCCTCCAACGTCAAGATGACCGGGCTTGCCAATGCCAACTTCGGCTTGCTGGACTTTTCATCCGGCGCAGGCGATTACACACTGGACTTTAGCGGCAATCTCAAACGCGATGCTTCAGTCACGATCTCCAGCGGACTAAGCAACATTATTATTGTTGTGCCCGAAGGAATGAACGCCGTTGTTACGGTAGATGGCGGAGCATCGAATATCAATGTGGGCTCAGGCTGGAGCCAGAATGGAAAAGTCTACACACAAAGCGGTGAAGGGCCCACACTTACTTTCGTGATCAATATCGGCGCAGGCAATGTGACGTTGACCAAATAGAATCAGGACTTTCGCTTTTGTCCGCGAATCTTCTCAAAATTCGCGGGGATTAGCGGATTATTTTTGTGTAAACGAAAAGTCTGAGAATATCAAAAAAGAGTGTCCCGCGCCATTGAATGACGCGGGACACTCTTTATATTAAGACTCAATTTTGATAAGAACTGCGGGGGCTATTCGCAAAAGCATCTTGCGGTACAATTCTCGAATATCAAAGGAGAAGAGATATGAACAAGATAACACGCCTGTTTAACCTGTTGATCATCACCGCCTTTTTTCTTGGCGCATGCAATCTTCCCACGGGAGGTCAGGAACAAAACGCCAGCGTCACGGCGGCTGCGCAGACTGTGGAAGCCCTGTTGAGCGCAACCCCAATATCCGGAGTGGTTGTACCAAGCAACACACCCATTCCGGCGCCAGCCACAAATACCCCCATTCCACAACCGGTCAACACCAATACGCCAGCAGCCACGCCCACGTCAAATTGTAACGTTGCCCAGTTCATAACCGATGTAACCATTCCCGATGGAACGGTCATGACACCCGGACAGACCTTCAATAAAAAGTGGCGGATCAAGAATATCGGCTCTTGCACCTGGACGGGCTTTTCGTTGGTATTTGACAGCGGCGACTCAATGGGCGCGCCCGTCTCCAAACCGATCAGCGAGGTTGGTCCCGGTCAGGAAATTGACCTCGAAGTTGCTCTCACTGCTCCGACTCCCGTCGGCAGTTATCGTGGCTACTTTCGCATCACCACCAACGGCGGCGTGCTTGTGCCTGTTGTCAGCGGACACCAGGGCAGGACTTTCTATGTGGATATAAAAGTACAACTTCCGGTAACGGTAGCGCCTCCGTTCTCGGTGACTAGTGTTACCTACAATGTTTCAGGTACTTGTGGTAATTTCCATGTCTCTGCCAACATAACCACGAACACCGCCGGTACAGTCAAGTTTTTTTGGCAGGCAAACGGGTCTGATGATTTTGAAGGCACCTATGGCTCCACTTTAGTTTTTGCCGCCGCTGGAACACAAACCACTCCAGTAATAGATTGGTCAATCTCTGCTGCAGGCAGCCACTATCTAAGGGTTAATATTGAAGAGCCAAACCATCAATTTATAGGACAATCCAGCAACATGATTTGTCCATAGAAGTTGATTTCCATCACAATCATTTAGGGAATTCCATCAACCATAAAAAGAAGCCAGAGATCTCTGGCTTCTTTTTATGGGAACTATCCTCGTAGCGTATTCGTCTTTAATCTTTGAAAAACGATTAAACGGAGAAACGATCATGATTACAAAAAAATTTTCCTTCATCTTATTCGTTGCAGTATTGATTATTACCCAACTGGCCTGCAACGCCCAGGCGAATCAGCCGACACCCGATCCCTTCGCTACATTAAACGGACTCTACACCGCTTCAGCCCTGACGCAGGCAGCGGGGGGCGTCCCAACCAGTCAGACTCCCACCCCGGGGCTTCCCCAGCCAGCTGCCACGTTAGTGGTGGCTCCGCCGACGATGACTCCCTTCCCAACTGTAGTAGTAGCAGCCCCAACGTCTAGGTGTGATGCGGCGCAGTTTCTAGCCGACGTCACCTACCCGGATGGGAGTCTTGTTTCGAAGAAAAGTTCCTTTGTAAAAATATGGCGCATCAAAAACGTCGGCGCCTGTACATGGACATCTTCCTATAGCATGTCCTTTGTCGGGGGCGACCAGATGAACGGGCCTTCGGATGTAGGGATGCCCGGAAATGTCAACCCGGGCCAATATATCGAAATCCCGGTTACCTTCAAGGCGCCAAAAGAAGATGGAAAATATCGCGGCTATTGGAAGCTGCGCAATGCTTCGGGTGTGTTGTTCGGCATCGGAGCCCAGGCAGATTCAGCTGTTTGGGTGGACATAAGAGTGATGGGAGATGCTTTTACAGCTTACGATTTTTCCGGAAAATACTGCGACGCTGCCTGGAAAAACAAGAAGGACAACCTTGCCTGTCCCGGGGGTGAAGGAGACGCAAATGGATTCGTGCTCAAACTGGACGACCCAACCCTGGAGGACAATGCAGATACATCGACCTGGGGACTGCTCATGGTTCCACAGGATAAAGATAACGGCATTATCAAAGGAACATATCCCGCTTTCACTGTAAAAGACGGGGACCACTTCCGCGCCACGATAGGATGCCAGCACAAATCAAAGAAGTGCGATGTTATTTTCCGGCTCGATTATGAGGTCAATGGCGAAATCAAGACTCTGGGAAGCTGGCATGAGGTGTACGAAGGCAAGGTTTATCCGATTGACCTTGATCTGAGCGTCTTTGCCGGAAAGTCCGTGAAGTTTATTCTTTTCGTCAGCACAAATGGAACCAGCGACCAGGATCATGCCATCTGGCTAAACCCGCGAATCACCCGGATGGGAACGCCAACCGCCTCGCCTACCATCACTCCGACCCCAACACCCACTGGAACACCCACGCAAACGCCCACACCCACCAATACATCCACGCCATAACGACTTTAAAACGGCGCTCTTAGGTGCGTTATAATCAAGTAAACATTTTCGGAGGTTAAAAACATGAAATTTCGTAATTCACTGTGGCTGGCTGGCACAATGATCCTAGCCATCGTCATGAGTTCCTGTACTTTAGGCGCCGCACCCGCCCCGACACAGGATACGGGCGCAATTCAAACACAAGCGGTTAGCATCGCTTTAACTCAGGTATCCATGCAACAAACCCAGACTGCCATGGCAATTCCGCCAACCCCAATGCCGACCAACACACTTCTGCCGACCGCAACGCTGGGTGTACTTCCCACATTTGCGCCCGTTGGCACAGTGTCGCCTTTGAATACCGCACTGCCAGGTATGACCCCGCTTGGGGGCACCCCTTTTGCGACGCTCGGGAGCGGCGCTCCAGCGGGCACTACAAAGAATGGCTGCAATGATGGCGCTTTTGAATATGACAACGGCGCAGCAGTAGTAGACTGGACTGTATTAAAGCCTAAGACAGAGTATTCCCATGGCTGGTCGATCATCAACACTGGAACCTGCGATTGGGACGAAGGATATTCCTTCTTCCTTATGACGGATATATCCAGCCCCCTGATTAGCTGGGATCAAACAAAAGTTACCATAAAGAATCCCAGTGAGTTTACCAAACCGCAAAGCAGTCAGCTCTTTGTTCTGCACTTCCGCACGCCGCAAGCCCCCGGCAGGTACGAAGCATTTTGGAAACTGAAGGATGACAAAGGCAATATATTTGGCCCGCAGGTTTGGATTAGATTTGAAATTAAATAAGAGAATGCCATGAAGACAAAAATTCCTGTCATTGTAATAACAGCCATGTTGGCGCTTGCCGCTTGCGCGCCTGCCACGCCTATCCCGCCTACGCCGGATGTAAATGTAATCCGCACCTCTGCGGCCAATACAGTTGTGGCAGAGTTTACTCTTACAGCTGCGGCATTCACCCCTACCCCATTCCCCCCCACAGAAACACCCGTACCGGAACCTGCGACCATAACCCCAACAGTTACTACATTGGCAACTGACCCAACCCAGATCGCTCTCGGCACCCCCGGCGAACTTTGCGATAACATGTCCTTCGACCCCGCCACGGTGGATGTCACGATTGTAGATGGCACTCCCATGACCCCGGGACAGGAATTCGTGAAAACATGGAAAATCAAGAATATAGGCATTTGCGCATGGGGCGATGGATACAAGTTGATCTTCTCCTATGGAGAAAAGATGAACGGTGTGGCAGTGCCTTTAGGGACTTTGGTTCAAGTTGGGCAGGAAGTGGAAGTTTCTGTTAATTTCAAAGCGCCTACCAAACTTGGCGAATACACCAGTGCCTGGCAAATGGCAAACGCCAAAGGTATTACATTTGGCAAGGCCGTTTTCGTGAAGATCATTGTCAAATAAAAGTGACAGCCGCCCTTAAACAGGCCATAAAAAATAAAGCACGCCAGCTAGGGTTCACCCTGGCTGGCGTTACTTCTTTTAATCCACCTACGCATTATTCTGTTTTTGAATCATGGCTTAACGCCGGTATGCACGGCACAATGAATTATCTTGCCGAAGAACGAAGCCGCACCCGCCGTGCCGACCCGCAACAAATTCTTCCCGAATGTAAATCCATCCTCATCCTCGCCCTCCCATACACACCACCTTCATCCTTCCAAGTCGCCTCCTACGCTCTTGGCGATGATTATCACGACATCATCCCGCCGCGTTTGAAATTGATCGTTGAATTTATCGAGGAACAAATCGGACGCCCAGTTCCAAATCGTTATTACACAGATACAGGTCCGATCCTAGAGCGCGATCTTGCCCAACATGCAGGCCTTGGTTGGATCGGCAAAAACACACTATTAATAAATCCCAAAGCAGGCTCCACATTTTTCCTCGCAGAAATCCTGCTTGGCATCGAGATTGAACCCGACGAGCCGTTTGTCACCGACCATTGCGGCACATGCACGCGCTGTATCAACGCCTGCCCCACGCAATGCATTCTCCCCAACCGCATCATAGATGCGCGTCGCTGTATTTCCTATCTCACCATCGAACTCAAAGAGGACATCCACGAGGAAATGCGCTCACTGATGAAGGATTGGATTTTCGGATGCGATATCTGTCAACAGGTCTGCCCATGGAATCGATTCTCCCTTCCAGCAGACTCTGCCTTCGAGCCGAAAATCCCGCTTCCGGTTCTGACCGAAGACCTGCTTCTGACATCCGTTGAGTTTAATCAACGCTTCAAGAAGAGTCCCATCAAACGCGCCAAGCGGCGTGGATATTTGCGTAATCTCGCTGTTGCAATTGGAAATAACGGAAATAAAAAAGACATTCCCATTTTGGAACAAGCAACTCAAAATGATGAGCCAATGGTAAGAGAACATGCTAAATGGGCAATACAAAAAGTAAAAAGTGAAAAGTGAAAAAGCTTCTGATCGCAACGAACAACAAAGGCAAAGTCAAAGAACTTCAGGACTTATTAAAAGGATTGGATATTGAACTCATCACCCCGGCAGACATTAACTTAGATCTTGATGTGGAAGAAGACGGCACAACTTATGCTGAGAACGCCGCCAAGAAAGCCATCGCCTTCGCCCAAGCCAGCGGACTTATCTCCCTCGCCGACGACTCTGGACTCGAAGTGGATGCGCTTGATGGCGCACCCGGGTTATATTCCGCGCGCTATCATCCCAAACCGGGTGCAAAAGATGCAGACCGCCGTGCTTATATGCTCGAGAATCTAAAAGACAAGCCGCACCCGTGGACAGCACATTTTCATGCAACAATCGCAATTTCAGCGCCGCAAAATGATATTCAAATCGTTGAAGGGAATTGTTATGGCGAGATCGTCCCCGAAGAACGCGGTGACAATGGCTTTGGGTACGATCCCATTTTTCTCTTTCCTGAATTAAATAAAACAATGGCACAGTTGGGCATGGAAGAAAAAAACCGCCTGAGCCATCGGGCTAAAGCTGTGATGAATGCCATCCCTATTCTGAAGAAGACATTCGGATTATGAACGGTCTGCCAGTTTTGATCCTGCTGGTCGGACAGGACCAGCTTCCCCGTCAGAAATGATGCGCTCTTTTTTCTTTCGTGTGCGCGGCGGAAGATTATCCATAAAGTGCTTCAATAAGTCCGCGACCATATCGGGTTGCTCAGCCATGACCAGATGACCTGCGTTTTCCACGATATGAAGCTGCGAATTAGCGATCTTACTTTGCAGGAATTCTGAATATTTTACAGGCGTCATTTTATCTTCCGCGCCGCAAATGACTATGGTGGGAATTTTTATTTGTTCCAGTTGACCTCTCACATCAAACTCATTGCACGCCAGAAAATCGCCCAGCAAAACGGGCGGACGCGTTTCCATTAATTGCTGCTTTGAAAGTTGCAGTAAATTCTGTGCAGGGTTCGCGCTGAAGCAATTCGTATTGATGATATCTACAGCCGATTCAAAAGTATTTGGGTTGCCCGCCGTTTCCAAAATGGACGGGGCAACTCGCAATTTTGAGCCTGCGCCAAGCAGCCCCAAACCGAGAATTTTCTTTGGATATTTCAATGCCAGAGTAAGCGCAACCGCACTTCCCATTGATATTCCCGCCACCACGGCTGTGCGGATATTTAATTCCTTCATGAAGGCGATCACATCATCGGCATAGGCATCAATGGAATGTCTGCCCAAACCTTCGGATTTTCCATGACCCGAAAGGTCGGGGGCGTAGACCCTCTCATCAGCCATGCGGCGAATTTGCGGAGGCCAGGATAAATGATTACCGCCCGCGCCATGGATCAAGATCATGGGCGGGCGTTTTTTATTGTAAGACTCTGCCTCGTGGGCAAAGTAATAGAGTTCAGCGGCAATCGGCATTCTTATTTCGAGCGGCCGTGATGCAAGCGGTCGGCGGCATCTTCGGTAAGCGGAATATAAACACGGACCTTCGTGCCTTTTCCCGGAGCCGAATCGATCTGGAGGAGTCCATTCACAAGCTCGGTGCGTTCCCGCAGGTTGACCATTCCGAGGCTGCTGTTCGCTCGTTTTTCATAGGCCTGTGACATGGCCTTTACATCGAAGCCCACGCCATTATCAATGACCTCCAACAGGGCAATGCCGGCTTCCATTTGACGCAAATTCACATTGATCGTTTCTGCGGCGGCATGTTTGCGGGCATTGTTAACCGCTTCTTCGATAATATAGAAGATCACGCCTTGTTTTCCCATTTCGAGTTGAGTGGCAACCCGCTCTTCAATATTGACAACCACTTTTTGATTATAGGTCTCTTTCATTTTATCCGACATGGCTTGTACGGCGGCCGCGAGTCCCTGCGATTCAAGAATGAGCGGGCGCAGGGTGAACAGCATGTGCCGGATCTCTTTGGTGGTACGGTGGGCGTGCTCTTCCAGTTTGACAAGTTCATCGGTTGCGAGTTTGGTGTCTTTTGCCATCATGCGCCGAGCGATGTTAAGGCGCATCGCAATTGCCGCAACTGATTGAGTGGGGCCGTCATGCAGGTCCCGTGCCAGTTTCTTGCGGGCTTCTTCATGGACTTCCACCATGCGTTCTTTTTCTTCAACAAGGTCCTGGTATAGCCGCGCATTTTGAATGGCAATCACCGACTGCCTGCCGATGATATCCAGCAGGTCACAACGGTCTGTGTTGAAATAATTCGGGGTCGGATGGGCATACAACAACACGCCGTACACATTGAGTCCGCTGCGTAATGGGAAGCAATATCCGCTGGTACAGGTCCTGAGCGCCACAACCCGGCCAAGCTCCGGGTCATATCCAATATCTTTGAGGCTGATCGGCTCTCCATCATCAAGCGCCTTTTTCAGAAGCCCTTCCGCTGCATCAAAAGTAAGCCGCATATCTGCATTGGTTAACCGCCGCGCAAAACCGATGCGTAGTTTCCCGCTGTTGAACAACATGACCATACTCACCAGCGGGTCGCTGATCAATTGCTCCGGGTCGGGGTTTAATGCGGTGGCGCTCATATCCAATGCGGTTTCGAGCACGCGCTTGTAACTCAACGTGGATGATATTGCCGAGGTCAATTCATAAATGGCGCGCATCCGTTCGGTCTGCACGGCGCGGTTCTTATCTTCACTATCCAGGAACATCGAACGGTTCTGTCTGATGTTCAGAACCATACGCCTGCCAAGGAAACCAAAAACAAGACTCAGCGCAACCATTATCATTGAAACAAAGATCGAGAAATAAAGGTTCCCAGCCTGTAAGCCTGTGTAAATTACCAGAGCGGAAAATAAAACAGACGCAAGCACTGCGCCAAAAAATTCAAAGAAGATCGAGCTGGTTAGAATCGGTAATAAGCCCACCCAAAACGCTGGACCAAAAAGCCCGCCCTGCACCCAATAAAATATTCCCGCCAGCGAAAGATCCACCACGAAGCTGATTCGGCGATGTTCCCCCAAACGGATGCTCATGCTGGCCAGCATGGTCATGACAAGATTCCATGCGATCATCAGCCCCAGCGGCCAGGATGTGGCGGGACCCAATTTTTGTCCAAGCCCAAGCGACACGCTCAAACCTATGAGCATAATCCATCGCAGGGAAATGGCAAACCAGTCTGCCATATAGGGAGTTTCAAATTTACGCATCATAGTCCATACGCACCAAATAAGTCCCCAGTTTTTCTTTTAAGATCGCCTTTTGCTCTTCCGTGGAAGCGCTGCGGAAGCGTCCGATCCTGCCTTTGTAGGATGATGTGCCTTCCCGGCTTTCGGCGGCATCTGGACGATAATCCTCGATCACCTTTTTGACCTCAGGGCTGCTTCTGTCTAATTTGAGATAATCTGTCAGTTTGGTTATTTCGTCATCATAGTTCGTCAGCAAGTCTTCATAGCGGACGGTAAGCACGTTCTTTTCATTCATCCACTTTTCCCAAATACGGACATGCTGCATTATAAAGCTCATGCTCTTGTCAAAATCAGATAAATGTGAGAAAGCGTTGGGATGCCCCTTCACCAATGCCTGCTGACCAAAGTCATAAGCCGAGAACATGGCGTCGCGCGGGTCACGATAAATGTATGTGACGCGAAGCAGTCCCAAAGTCGAGAGGAGACGCGAGGTGTTGGTTGGTCCTGTGTGCGCTTTGATGACAAAAGTATTCAACAAAGCCGGAAGCGCCATTATTCCAAGTCGTTTTATTGAAAGCAAACCAATGTTGCAATTTGCTTCGGTAAGGATATGCTCCAAACGATACCGCTTTCGGATGTCGCGCGCGTCGGCACAACCTGTGGTCTTCATCAGATCGTTAATTAGATTATAGTGCCAGCCCGAGCCTGCGCGCGGCATTCCAACGGAAAGAACGATCATTAAGTCTCCTTATCAAGGGCGGGAACGGCATTCCAACCCGATAGCCCCGCCAGGATACCCGGCACAAGCCAGATATTTGGCGTTGTCAGCGAATCCTGGGTGAAATTATAAAATGTGATCGCCAGCCACGCAAACACTCCGGCAACCAGGGCAAAACGGACCCATGTTTCCTTGCGGCGCAGCAAACCAAGCATATCACCAAGGACGTGAAACTGAAATGCAAGGAAGAGGAAAAAACCTATCAATCCTGTTTCTGCCAGCAGGCGGATATATAGATTTTTGGGGTTGGGATATAAACGGTTCGACGGGTCCAATTGTTTGGCGATCTCCGGGACCGTGGTCAACGACCAATCCGGCAGGTTTTGATACATATAAAAACCGCTCGCGCCGAGTCCAACGCCTGTTAATGGATGTTCTTCGAATTCAGCAAAAGCGCTGGTCATATAAGCGCCGCGTGCTCCCGCTTCGATATTCACCATGTATTCACTCAGGCTGGCAGTATTAAAATCCAAAATACGGCTGAAGATGTCCTTCTGATTGAGGAAAACCAATGAACCGGTCAATATGCCTGCAACTGCGCCGATCAGGAAAACACGGATGAGGATGTCGGTCAACCTATTAAAGCCGTTCATGAACCAATTCCATAGCGAGCGAAGGACACTGCGCCCGAAGAATAAAAAGGTTAATCCCATTACAGCAAGCGTGATCAGCAAACCGCCGCGCGAATAGGTGGCTAAAAGCGTCAGCATGGACAATGCCAATAGAACAGGTTCCAGCCATTTCAGCCGTGTGACGCGGAAGTTCGTCAGAATGGAAGCAAATAAAAATGGAATGAAGATCGTAGCAAATTGACCTGCAAGCCAGGCGGGTTCATAAGCCATGCCCGAGATGCGGTTCGTGCGGATCAGTTCGCGGACTGAAAACGCAAGCTGCCAGTGCGCCACCATTTCGCGGTCGAGCAGTTCGGTGTAATACGTCACCGCCTGCAAACCACTCCATGCAATATCGAGGCACAATCCTGCAAACAGCCAGCGGACTGTGAAGCGCAGGTCATCCTCGTTTTTGTTCATCCAAATTGCGCTGATGAAAAATGCCAACCCGATAGAGATGGTTATCAGAGCGCGGATGGCACGTCCCGAATAGACTTGTCCGCGCAATGGGATCGGATCGAACAACGCCCCGAAGCAGGTCACCGCCACGATAAACAGGATCAGCGCCCCAAGTGGAATGAGTGCATTTGCCCAACCAAGTTTAACCTTGCGCCGCCGCCATTGAATCAGCAGCAACGGGATCAACAACGCCAATGGGTACATAGCCAGCGGTCGGACCAGCGTGCCTTCCCCGACAAACGGGAACCAGCGAAAACTTGTCACCGGCACAGTGAGCATGGTCGCGCCCCAAAGGATGCGGGAAAATTGATTTAAGCTAATGGATAATCGTTTCATTTTTTTCTTGGACGCAGATGAACACTGAAAGCGCAGATTTAAGATATGTTTCCAGCGGCAAGCCATTCTTTTCTGCTGTTGTCAAAGGATCGGCGTTTTGTTTCTGGTTTTGGACCAAAGTTAAGTAACAACCCAACTTCGTAAGGGGTCGCTTTCAAGTAATTCAGCAATTGGGCCTCATGTTCTGCAACAAGATTTTTGACCGCTTTCAATTCAACAATCACAAGATTATTCACAACGACATCGGCATAATACTTTCCAATTAATTGACTTGCATAATAAACTTCAATAGGTTGTTCGGTGCTTGTGATTAGCCCGCGTTTTTTCAATTCTATTTCCAATGCTTTGACATAAACATCTTCGAGAAAGCCGTAACCCAGAGTCGAGTATACAGCATAGAAAGCGCCAATAATTTGTTCTGTCAAATCAGAATGTTTATACAAAGTCGCATTGTATAAAGGTGTTTTATCCATCTTTCCTCAATCAAAGCATCAGCGTCTTCAGCGTTTTTCAGCGTCCCGATTTTGTTTGATGAATAACACTGCAAACACGGCAAGTGTGAGAAAACCGACAGAACCTGCAAGCAGATAAACGCCCAACGAAATACTACGTTCCACCGGCAGGTCGGCGGATTGCGTCACGTCAAGTTTTACAAATGGATCAACGTTTCCCATGTCCACTTCGGACTGCGCTCTGATGAAAAAAGTATCCGCCCATGCAGAAGCAATTGCTGAAGCGGTCTTTGCATCGGGATCATCCGCATAAAAATGCCAGCCCGCTTCGGCAGGCTGACTCAAGGACAACTTTCCACCGCGCAGGTCTTCCACTGGAAGCGCAAATTCAGTCGAAATCTGATTCATGACATCATCCGACCATGCAACCTCCACCAATTTGCGCGCCTCGCGTTCCAGATAATAAAATTGCTGGCGGTCTGTTTCCTGCGGCCAGGATTGCTCCATGTTGAAATCCACATTGACCGTGGCGCGGGCCCGATATGGGGGAGGCGAAATAAAATAGAAGACAGAGCCTATCACAGCGCCGGCCAGCGCGCCCAAAACCCAAAAGCGCCATGCCTTGAGCAGGCAGATCAAATCATCGAGCGAAGGGGATGTAAAAATATAATTCATGTGTATTTCTCTTTTGGGTCAAATTAAGCATTCCGTTTAATGCGCCATTTCCACAGCGGACCGATCATTTTCCTCAGGTAGTATTTTGCCACAATCACCGAAAAAAAACTACCGCCGTCGCGGTAATGGACGCGCAGCATTTCAGGCCAACAGCGGTCATCAGACGCAACGGTTTTCCCTGAAGTGTGCAGGCGGAAATTCGCCCAAGTCTGTCCCTTCAAATATTTAATGGGCGCATGGGCGGCGATGCGCGTCCACAGGTCGTAATCCATCGCAAAATAAAAGGACGGGTCGAGCGGGCCGAGTTCCTTCCAATATTTGGCGCGGAAGAACATTGTCTGCTGCGGGATGTGAACATAGCCTTCACGCAGCCGCCGCAAGTCGGTTTGCGCCGCGCCGAATTTACCGATTATATTTCCTTCTTCATCTATAAAATTGCAGTCGGCATACACCATCGCGACATCTGGATTTTCGGTTAGATATTTCACTGCCGCACTGACCGCACCCGGATCGTAGGTATCGTCGGAATTCAGCCACGCGAGGATGTCTCCACTGGCACGGTTGAATCCCTTGTTGATCGCATCGGTCTGACCCTTGTCCTGTTCGCTGACCCACCAGGAGAGTCTACCCTCATGCTTCTTGATGACATCCACACTGCCGTCTGTCGAGCCGCCATCCACGATGATGTACTCGATGCGCGGATAATCCTGTCCCAGCACGGAGTTGATCGTGGACTCAAGGTAACGCGCCTGATTGAAGGACGGCGTAATAATGGAAACGAGGGGAGATTCAGTCATTGGTTATTAGTGAACAGTGATCAGAAGGCAAAGTTACCATTCATTATCGGAGTAAAAGAGAGGGAAAACATCTTCCGTCATCTTGTGGATGCGGGTGATCTCTTCGGGCGTTAATCGTTTTTTCCAGTTGCCTAAATTTGCGCGGCTATCGAGTTTGACGGAATGAGTCCCTTTCTTCGATAGCTCTGTCGGGTTTTCGGAACTGCTGGAGTTGAGGATCGTATCGCGGACTTTATCGGTAAACTCCAGTTCAAGCGACTCGTACAGGGATTTATACCCTGCGACGGGATCGAGGGAAAGGTCCTCGTGCCGGATAATCTTGAAGTCGGGGAACAGGCTTCGGGTCGTGTGAACCGAGCGGTAGATCATCCGCCAGAGCAGGGCGGCTTGTTCCACAATGTCATCGGGACGGATCTTTTCCATATCCGCGCGGTCTTTTTCGAGATGGTCACGCATGAGCATGGGCTGATCGAGCAGGTCGCGGAAATCGAAGGACCAGTTTAGCTTCTTAAGGCTGCTGGCAAAGCCGCCCGGGTGACGAACCGTTATGACCACTTTGCAATTCAATTTTTGTGCGAACCAGGGCGTGGAGAACACAGCGAAGGGATCCTTGATCAACATGCGCTGACTACGAAGTTTGCCATTGACGAAGATGCCGAGGTCGCGCCCCATGCGGAAGAGGTCTTTTCGTGAACGCAGGGATGCAAGCTCTTCAAAGAAATGATAGCGGTAACTTAACATCGCCTGAAACGCGGGCAGATATTTATTTTCATTCTCGGCGTTGATATAGGCATACCATTGGTCAACGCCGAGGGCAAATATACCGCGGCGGTGTAAGACATTAAGCGGCTCGCTGATGTATGCAGTCTGCGGGTTGGACGCCAGCATTTTGCCGACCCAGGTCGTGCCGCTGCGATGTGCGCCTGTCACAAGGATGGGGGATGAAATTTTCTGCATGGGTAACTCAAGGTTCTTCCAAAGGGGCGCTGATGCTATTCAGCCCGTAGTATTGTGCGGCGCAGCGATTGACCCAGTTATCCACCTTATACTCTATGATCCCTTTCATAGAATCCAACTGAACAACGACCAGGTCAGTCTTGCCTTGCGCCGCCGCCGCGCGGATACCTGCATCCCGCTGGTCCCAAGCTTCTGCATGGGAGCGATATTCAGGGACATCGAACTTATAAACATGATATGCCGCCCTCACCGGATAGGCGATGGCAAGCGCCGCAACGAATGCGAAAGCCAGCCATTGAAATACAGGTCTATTGAAAGCGGTTAGTTTGCTTTTTAGCAGCGATCCGGTCAAACCGCCTTCCAGCATAAAAGTGACGATCATGATCGTGGTGGCAAGGAACCGCATCCGCTCCACGGGGAAGCCCTGACCAAAGACGCTTGGAGAGAATCCGGCCGCGATCAACAGCCATGCCAAAAAGGGAATTGCGACCATAAAAAGAAAAATAGAGGGTCGCCTTTCGCCGGGCAATTTCGACACTTCGTTCTGTGGGTACAGCCAAACCACCAAAAGAGGGATGAGTGTGGAAACGAAAAACGGAAGCGGCATGATCTTCAAAGAATTGACGATGAAGAGATAGCCGAAATAAAACGAATCCAGCAGGATGGTGAAAATACCCGGGCGCGTCTCGCGGATGGTATTCGCAGCAGCCGGAGAGAAGGCCATCACCAACAATCCCAAAATGACCCCCGCGAAGGCCCAGGCAAACAGTTCAATATGTTTTTGTTTATCGGGAGATTTTCCCCAATACCAGATCGCCAGCATGACCAAAGGCAGGGCGGTGATGGCGGTTGTCGTTGGAGGCTCGGAAAACCCCGCAAAGATAAATGCGGCAAAGCAAATGAATATATTGATCGGCAGCGAATTCTTTGACCGGTCGGTTTGTCTCAGCAAGAACGCAAAAAGAAAGGAGCCGAATACCAGCGGGGCAAAATGGGTCATCATGGATGAGCGCCAATAAACGGTTTGAAAAAGATTCGGCGCTTGCAGCAGACTAAAGAAACCAAGCATCGCGCCCAGGAAAATATCCATTTGAAAAAAGCTGTTTATTTTTAGGTATTTTCGTATCTCGTGGATGCTCCAAATCAACCCGGCGGCCCATAGTAACACCATGGATGTCATGGTGATCTGCATGGCGTCCCTGCCAAGCCATTCGCTGAACCCCACAAAAAGCAGGTTGGAATAACGGTTCGCCGCCCGCCAACTCCCGGCTTGATATCGTTCGATGACCGCACTGACGGGGGAAGAAGCCTTGTTTACACGGACGGACTCACAATAATCATCGGCCAGATAACGGGAATAAGTACCGAGGTATGCAAAGACTCCAATGGTCGTCAGCATCGCAAGCGCGCATAACCCAATCATGGACTTGTAAATCGAGACCTGGCGTTTCTTTACATCAAACTGCATTTATAGATCCTTATCAACCGGAAAGACTCAACAAAAGCTCAACAAGTTTACCAAACATGGAAGGTTATCGGTGATGGCTCTTTTACCCGCCTAAATGAAAGATGTAGGTCACGTTTGTAACGTGACAACTCGCGGCAAGACAAAGCCGTCACGTCTGAGACGTGACCTACTTTGCTGGATGGAGTAGAATTTGCCCGGAACTTTTAATCTTTCCCGGAGATCTGGAATGCAAAAAAATATACTTCATATCCTTGTCGTTTGTGCGATCCTGTCCGCTTCATTCTCATCCGTATTTGCTTCTGTTGCTAGCGCACAATCCACACCCAACCCCGAATCGGTCAATATCCCCGGCACGCACCAGGATGAATTGGGCTGTTCCGGTGAATGGCAGCCGGATTGCGCCAATACCCAATTGACCTACGACCTCGAAGATGACGTCTGGCAGGGGACTTTCGAGATCCAGCCGGGCAACGACGGCGATAAAAAAGGTCCGCGCTACAAGGCGGCTCTTAACGGCGGATGGGGCGAGAATTATGGACTCAATGCCTCAGGCGGCGGCGCGGATATTCCTTTACTCGTCACAGCCCCCACCCAGGTCAAGTTCTACTACGACCACAAGACTCACTGGATCACCGACAGTTTCAACACGCCCATCGTGGTGGTGATGGGTGACTTCCAACAGCAGTTGGGATGCACGAACAACGACGACGCAGGCTGTCTGCGCTCATGGCTCGAAGACCCGGCCGGCAGCGGCGCGATGGGATTTGCCACACGCGCACTCA
>Ga0172368_10004289_pt1 | contig 16572 bp, 12 predicted proteins | sample Lak11m_FD_114540 | JGI IMG/M metagenome (GOLD analysis project Ga0172368, IMG submission 114540) | Freshwater microbial communities from Kabuno Bay, South-Kivu, Congo - kab_022012_11m | ecosystem: Environmental > Aquatic > Freshwater > Lake | place: Democratic Republic of the Congo: South-Kivu...
ATAAAATGATTTAAACCAGGATGTTAATTCCCTACGGGAAATTCCTTGCACATATTATTATTTTCTATGGATATTAATGCCCTACGGGCAATGTGCAATGGTTTATTTTGATCCGCCAATAAAGGAAATAATTATTTTCCAGCATATCAAAATAAAATGTAGCCGGCGAGACAGGTTTCAGATTTCAGGTTTCTGGTTTCTGAGTTTCTGGTTTCTGAGTTTCTGGAGTGAGGTTTCTGTAGGGAGGTTTTTGAACAGGATTAAATAATGGAAATGATAAAATGTTTAAAACTTTTTCGAAAATCAGGGTAGCCTTTCTCTCTTTTCCGGAATTAATGATTGTTGACCTACTTCTTTAAGTTTTGTTGATCCATGTGTAAAGAATCGAAAAGAGACCAAAATCTACACTTATTTTTTCTGTATTTCATTTACCGTATTTTTAAAAATACATTCCCTCACCATTTCATTACCGTCACTCTAACCACAGCATATTCAGGAAAATCAGTATTAGCAGAGAGAGAGAGAGAGAGAGCAAAAACCAAATTCGAAATTTCAAATTCTAATCCTTTAGTTTTCTGATTAATGGTAAATTCATTTACCTTAACGGGAAGAATAAATTCATTTGAAGAAGCCGGGATAGATGAAATGACCCGGCAAAGTTTGGCGCCCTCAGAATCGGTTATGGATATGAATACTGTAACAAAAGATGAAAGGAGATTTGTAAATTCAATTCAAAAATTTATTCTAAATCCCTGATTTGAGTACTTTTGTAAAAAAAAGCACAGAATGAAAGGCATGATCAATGTAGAATATCCCGAATCATTAGCAAATAAGCTAAGATTACAGGGAAAAGATTTCGAGAATGAAATGAAAACCAGTTCACTGGTAAAACTGTTTGAATTGGGAAAAGTTTCTTCAGGAACGGCTGCCAGGGTATTGGGATTAACAAGAGTGGAATTTCTTGAATTGCTGGTGAAATACAAAGTTTCGGTGTTGGGGGCTTACGATAGCGATGAACTGAATGAAGACATTAACAATGCTTAAAGTCGTTTCAAATACAACTCCGATAATTTCATTGCAAAAGATATTGCGGCTTGATATTCTCAGAGAATTATATTCAGAAGTTTCAATTCCAATCGCAGTATTTCAGGAGATTGAGGCAGGTAGAAACAAATTTTTTTATCAGGATTTATCGAAGTTGAGATGGATTCATATTGTGGAAATACAAGATAAAAGTGGCCTGAAATTATTTCCTGATTTGGATGCAGGAGAATCTGAAGCAATACTTCTTGCAAGCCAAATGGAAGCCGGTTTACTAATTATGGATGAAAAATTGGGACGATTTCATGCAAAACATGCAGGTTTGAGGGTTACCGGTACAATCGGCGTACTGATTAAAGCAAAAAAACATGGCCTGATAAAAACATTAAAACCAATACTTGATGAGTTGAAAAGGAAAGGAGTATGGATAAACGAGAACCTGATTTCTGAAATTTTAATGGAAGTTGGAGAACAATGATTTTCAGATTTCCTGCTTGTGTTTAGTAGTTCTTTTAATGCAGGAAATTACGGGCAGGCTTGCCGGATAAATATTACCGCCAGCCCGAATCCTGCGAAGGAATGGGCAGCTTTTGAATATTTTTTACCGATTGCATATGATAAATCAACCATCGTTATTTCTGATAGTAAAGGTCAACAAATTGAATCTATCGAATTAACGGGGAATATGGGAGAGGCTATCTGGGATACAAGAGAAATTGAATCCGGAGTATATTTTTATATTTTGAAGAACAATAATACCTCAAAATCAGGTAAAGTTGTAATTACAAAATAATGCAATTTAATAACTCCTGCTGTATAATGCGGCAGGAGTTATTTTAAAAACTTTGAATATGAGAAATTTGATTTTTATTCTTTCTTTATTAACTGTAAGTAGTGTAAACAGCCAAATATAGAATATTGAATGGCAGCAATGTTATGGGGGTGGTGATGGGGATGGCGCCTATAGTCTTGAAGTTTTACCAAATAAAAATATTGTGATTTTTGGCGTTACAAATTCAATAGACGGCGATATATCCTATAACCATGGAATGGAGGATTATTGGTTACTTGAAACAGATACGTCCGGCAATATAATATGGGAAAAAACATACGGGGGAAGCAATTCGGAATATAGTGAGAATATGATTAAATCCTCAGATAATGGCTATATTATGTTTGGATTTACATTTTCAAATGACGGTGATATAACAAATTTTCATGGGGGTGCGGATTACTGGGTTATTAAAACAGATAGCACTGGGAATCTGGAATGGGAAAAATGCTTAGGAGGCAGTATAGGAGACGCTGGTATGCAAATAAGGAATACTGTTGATAGCGGGTATATCTGCGCAGGCTACATCTGTTCATCGGATGGTGATATAACCTGTTTTAATGGTGTTTATGATGCATGGATCGTAAAATTATCAGGTGAAGGGGAAATAGAGTGGAACAAATGTGTAGGCGGCTACCAAATGGATTATGGATTATGTATCAGGCAAACCAATGATGGCGGATACGTGATGGGAGGATGGACACTGACATTTGATAGTGCATTAATGATATGTGATTTGCATAGCTTACATGAAAATGATGCCCTGGTGGTTAAGATGGACTCGGTAGGTAATACCGAATGGCAAAAATGCTATGGGGGATCCCATAGTGAAGGATTGGTTGATATTGAACAAACCAGTGATAGCGGATATGTTTTTTTAGCAAGTACCAATTCCAATGATGGAGATGTTTCAGGTCTTCACGGACCAGCAGGAATAACTGCTAATCCTGATTTATGGGTAGTCAAGCTTGATGGCGAAGGTACATTGGAATGGCAACGGTGCTTAGGCGGAACCAATTGGGAAAATCCCTCATTTATAAGGCAAATGGAAAATGGTAATTATCTTGTCGATTCTTATACTTATTCAAATGATGGCGATGTCTCCGGACATCATTCAATGCTTTATGATACACCAGATATTTGGCTTGTTAAGTTATCCCCTGAAGGCGATTTATTAGGGCAACAATGTATTGGAGGCAATGGTAGTGACAAGCCAGGTGATGTTTATTTTTTAAATGATAACGAGTTTTACCTTGCTGGGATGACTAATACACCTGATAATTCGGGGGATGTTAACTGTGATGTTTTTGCACCGGAACCTCCCAGTGATTTTGAGATATGGTTATTAAAACTTACTGATACTACCACCGGTATAAATGAAGAAAATAACATAAAAACTGAGATAAAGGTTTATCCTAATCCGGCAAAGGACGATATTGAGTTTGAAGTTCGGAGTCGGAAGTTTGAAGTTGGAAGCGAGATCAGGGTTTTAAGTGTGATGGGTGATGAAGTGGCGAGGCTGCCGGTGAAAACTGAGAGGACGGTTTGGGATTGCAGAGAAGTACCGGAAGGAATTTATTTATACTCTGTTAAATTAAATGAACGTTGGTTGAATGGGAAAATAATTGTTTTTCGATAAAATGACCAGATATGGTATTGGGTGGGAAATACAGCCTTTCATTTTGCAGGCATGAAAGAAGCTCCTGATGCACGAGTATGGGAAGAGAACAAGGGATAAGAGAGACGGGTGTGATTTTAATACGGAGATACACAGAGAACCACGGAGAAAGGAAGAAGGAAAAAGCTACAGGTAAAAAACTCAAAGTTCAAAGTTCAAAGTTGAAGTTTATCCAAATCCGTTTTATGCCAACACGTTCATCATGTTCGATCTCGGTAAAAAATCAAAAGTGCAGGCGGTTATATACGACATGAATGGCTATGAGGTAAAAAGGCTGATGGATGCTTCGGTTTCACCGGGGAAATATAACCTTACATGGAGCGGGGATGATGATAGCGGAAGAAAGGTCGGGAACGGACAGCATATTGTTACGGTTATCCTCGATGGAAAGTTTGCCGGAGGAGAGAAGCTGGTAAAGAAAGGGAAGTAAAAAGGAAAAAACTTTTGGTAAAAAGTTTACAGGGAAAATCCTAAGCATAAATCGCTAAAATACAGAGGGCAATTCGCTCAAATTGTGCTATCTTTGAGCATTCTTAATCCCTATAGATGAAAACAAATAGTACGATCGTGTTACTGATATTTTTCCTGGGATTATGCTCATTTCCACAAAAAGAAACATTCTCCCAAAGATATGGACATGTTGATAGAAAGGGTAATTCTGCAGAAATACCAGACACTTTATTTTTAAACTACGGCTACCGCTGGCTCTCCTTCCCGCGCATGGAAAGATACGGAAATGACCCGTTTTCAAGCGAAAGTGTTCTTGAAAACCTGAGTGTTTATCCTGCTAAAGCCTTTACACTATATCATGGTTTATATCCTGATTTTCCCTACAATACCTATTATAAACGATGGGTACTAACTCCACAACCACATTGGGAAGGATCAAATCTTGATCTTGTCCAAAGCACCTCAGGTTACAAATTATATATCGGGCAAAGTAGCGGAATGCCTCCCAAAATAACACTAAAAGGGGCAAGACTTCATCCTGATACGGAACTTACCATTCCCGGAGAAGGAGCAAAACAAGACCTGGGTTATTTCATAGAGGAAGCGCAGTATCCCTGGGATGCCTTTCCGGCTGACCTGTACAACAATTACCTCACCAGCATACAAGCCCAGAGATGGACTATGGTAAAGGATGAAAATACGGAAGGATGGCTCATTACCGGCAGCGTTACTCCGATAAGGTATGGCGATATGGTGATCGTAAAAACAAATCAGGAGGATCCCTATACTTTCCAATGGAATGATCCTGAAGAATCGGAGGAAGATGTGGAATTACCCGAACCGCAAAATTATACATGGGAAGAACAGGCAGATTATACGCCCTTTTTTGTGGAAACCGATTCCACAAGTGATATTGCCGAAATAGCCGTGAAGATTGACGGTGAATGTAAGGGAGCTGCAGTGAGGATGGAAGGTGACACCCTTGTAGAAGTGAACGGATATTTTGAAGAATTACCTGCCGGAGCAGTAGTTGAGTTCGAGACATGGAACGGATTGAAAGCTGCGCCGGTTGAAAAAGACGGGTATGTGGTTTACAATAACATCACACATAAAAAAGAGAAAAGAAATATCTATGTCGGGGAAAGGCAGGATTATTACATGGTATCGTTAAAATCAGGTGAAGTATATGAAGTGCCGGATGCAATCAGCCATGTAACCTGCCAGCCCAATCCGTTCGGTAATGAAACTACTATAACCATGAGGCTGAACACCGGACAGCAAATTTGGATGGAAGTATATGATATAAACGGTTCTAAAATTAAGACCTTACTCGAAGGCAATTTACCGGGAGGATATTATGAGGTGAAATGGTTAGGTGATAGTGAAGGGGGAAATAAGGTCGGCAAAGGTATTTACTTCTATAAGATAAAGACCGGGGCCGGGACAGAGATCTCGGATAAGATTGTGTTGATTAATTAAAAGTTTATGATGTTAACCACAGAGACACAAAGAACATGGAGAATCACAGAGAATATCTCTGTGATTCCCTGTGGCCTCTGTGGTTTATTTTTATTTAAATAATTTTCAATAATGCTTCGAAATATTTTATTTTTTATAACATTTTATCTCAATTTTATTTCCCTGCTTCATGCGACGATCATAACAGTGAAACAGGACGGAACAGGGGATTATACGACCATACAAGCCGGCATTAATGCCTGTATCTGGAACGGCAGCGATACTGTATTGGTGTGGCCCGGGATTTATTATGAGAACATTAACTACCACAATAAACACATTACCGTTGCCAGCCTCTACATGACCAACAATGATAACTGGTATATTTATAACACCATTATAGATGGTAATAAAAACGGACCAACAGTAACGATGGAAGCTGGTGACCTGATCAAAACAACCGACGGATTTACCATACGGAACGGTTTTGATTCGATTGGATTCGGTGGATTCAGAATTGACTTTACCGATGCAACAATAAAAAACTGCATTATTGAGCATAATGAAGGATTGGGTATAGGCGGTCAATATTGTAACATTTATTTAAGCAATACTACCGTTCGTTATAATCATGGGAACTGGGGCGCCGGAGGAATCGGGTATGGTTTATATATGGAAGTGGAATATGATTCGATAAACAGATGCAATATTTACTGTAATTACGGCGCTGTTGGATGCGAAATATCAAAAAGTTGGTTTTCTTCGGCCCAGGAAATTTATGTTGATACTTTTACCGTGTTTGAGAAGGATTTTCATTTCGTTTATTCCTACGATACATATAACCTGCCGGTCGACGACATTGAAATGCACATTCAGCATGCTTATCTTACACCGGTTGACCATGACCTGTATGTTAATCCGGTAACCGGAAACAACAATAACAGCGGATTAAGTCCGGATGAAGCATTAAAGACGGTGGCACATGCCAATTCACTAATTAAACCCGATAGTATAAATCATCACACCATTCATTTGGCGAATGGCGTTTATTCCGTTTCTACGAATGACGAAAAACTGCCCTGGGGATCGAGAAGCTTTATTTCTATTCGAGGAGAAAGCCGTGAATCAACAATAATAGATGCCGAAAACCTTTATAAATTTTATCTTGGATATGGATTAATGCATCATTGTAAAATAGAGAATTTAACTTTCCAGCATGGTAAAAGAGGTTTTTACACAGAAGATTTCAATTTTGCAACATTCAGGAATATTGAGATAAAGAATGGAGGTAATGATATTATTGGAGGTTTTATCTTTAATCAAGTTGATTCGTTGGTTATGAAACAAATAATTATTAGAAATTTGGTTGGTGCTGCATTGGGAGCAGGTAATCAATCACAGATAATTAAAACATTTCATATCAGTGATTTATTAATTGACAAAAACCGACCAGATGAAAATCCTTTATTGTCGGGTATTACTGGGGGAGGTGCGGATATTGGCGGGTATTTGATACCTCCCGTTTCTTATTATGGAAATATTATAAATTTACAAATCACTAATAACCTCAGAATTCCTTTTCCAGATGTTGGACAGGGTCAGATTGTTGGATTAACTGCTAGTTATTATTGCAAAGTTAACATAGTCAATGCAACCATCGGACATAATACTTTAAATGGATCTTTTGGTTTTGGGAGCAATGCTTCAGAAGGTGCAGAACTCAATATTTACAATTCCATCCAATACGGCGATTCGCTGCGGGAATTATCCTTGGGCTTTCCATCGGTATTTGATAACCCCTCCACTTGCCGTGTCTATTATTCCGATGTAGAAGGCGGAGAGGAAGAAGTAATGAACTGGAACAACATCAACACCCTGGTTTGGGGTCCCGGAAACATCAACAGCGACCCACTCTGGGACACCACCGCCGCCATCCCTTATGCCCTGCCCTGGAACTCTCCCTGCGTAAATACCGGAACGCCGATGTATGAGGCGGGAATGCAGCCGCCTTATATCATTGAGGAGGATACAGTTTATAAACTGATCACTTTCGATTATGATACCATCGTGCTGCCGCAAACCGATCTGGCGGGAAATCCGAGGATATTCGGCGGGAGGATTGATATGGGAGCGTATGAATGTCAGGATACGGGGACGGGAATTACAAATGCCAAATACCAAACAACAAAGTTCAAAGTTGAAGTGTATCCGAATCCGTTTTATGCAAACACATTCATCATGTTCAACCTTGATAAAAAGGCAAAGGTACAAGCCATCATTTATGATCTGAATGGTAATGAAGTAAAAAGGCTGATGGATGCTTCGGTTTCGCCGGGAAAATATAACCTGACATGGAGCGGGGATGATGAAAGCGGACAAAGTGTACTGAACGGAACTTATTTTGTTATGGTGGTTATTGATGGTCAAATGGCCTCTTCGGAGAAGGTGGTTAAGAAGGGGAAATGAGAAGATGAAAGGAAAAAAGGAAAAAATTAAAGGAATAATCGCTAATTAATTATATTTACAAGCACGTCGGTCAATTCAGGGAAAAGGGCAAAACCCCCGGCCGGGTCAGCGGGGGTTTTGAAAGATGCGGGTCGGAATTAATGGAGGTAAACCTTTTCTGTTTTTGAGAACCAGTCGTTGAAAACCTGCACAATATAATATCCCCTGCCATTGCTGACATTGAACTTGTTCAGATTATCACAAACCAGATCTCCTTTCATTATCTCTCTTCCCCAGAGATCATAAATCGCCATCATCGCCGGAGTATTCGACCGGTAATTGATGTACACATCAGTCCTTTCGGCATGAATTTGAATTAAGCTTTCCATATCATCCGGTGTTAGTGTTTTGTATAAAGAATTGTTTGTTGACATCATCATAAAATGGAGCACGTAGCGGTCATCAACTGTACCTTCATCCAGATTCATCTTGAACTCGGGATATTTTGTGAGGCTTATAAGTTTGCCGGGGTAGAGTTTGTCTTCAATATAAACCTCAACACCGCTGTTTAAACCTTCGTATCCTTCAAAGCTGAAAGTGTACAGGCCTGAAGCGCCTGTGCGAATGCCCACTGCCACGGTTTTTGTAAAATTATTGAAGGGCAGAAAATTGACCGAATACTCAATTTTTTTTCTGACCGTGTACAACTGCGGAGCCTCTGCGATTCCATAGAGCTTGAGGGCATCATATTCCTTATCGAAGCCATCTTTTGCAGCGCTGTAATATCCCACTTTCATATTGTCTTCATATCCGTTCCCGGTGAGCGAAAAAGAAAACAGATCGCAAGTAGCGTCAGTGCTTTTATAAAAAGCCTGAGAGCTATGAATTCTTTCGCTGTTCGGAAAGGTGAGGGAAGGGCTTGCAGCATTGGCATGAATCCAGAATCCCTGTGTTGATGGAATTGCACCGTCAGTTTTGGTTCCGTATCCTCCCAGGTTGTAATTCCAGGTAAGATATTGAGTGCCGTCATAAACATAGATTGTTGCATCCACATTGGATTTTGTCCAGGAGCTGTTCCATTCAATCGCCGATGGATAAGGATTACCTACAAGGTTCCATCCCTGACCATTGTGTACAGCTCCCGAAGTATAAGTGAGTGAAGCCGTTTGGTTCCCCGTATTGATAAGGCCTTTGAAATGAACATCTGTCGGGCTGCTGATACCGCTTGCCGACCAGGCGAAATAACCCTGGGTGACATTTAAGGGAGCAGTAAGCGAAGTGATGTATGACCATGTGCTGTCAGGTTCGTACCATTTCAAAAGATAAATGCCGGCATAGACTCCTGCCTTGGCTGTAGAAATAGGAGAAGATATAATATTATACTCATCCTGGACGAGATGTTGTTCAACTCTTGAGTAGCTGCCTGATACGGTTCCGTTTGTGATTAAGGATGCCATTCCTGAAGATGATGCCTTTATGAGGAGGCTGTCGTTTAGTGTAAGATTACCATCAACCGTGATATAGGAATCATCGGGAACTGTAAGCTTATAGGTTCCTGAACCCGTAAAATTAACTTCCGTATTTCCCAACACTGTTCTGTCGGGCGTAGTACTTTTCAGGTTCATATTTCCGCTTCCGCTGAATTTGATGTAATTCGTGGAAGAGCCTGTGATATAGCCTCCGCTGTTTGTTATTCCCTGCGGTAAACCTGTTAGCGCCAGTCCGGTAAGTAACAGTATCAGGTAGAAGACTATGATTGTTTTTGTTTTCATTTCATTAGTTTTTAAAGAGTTTGCAGTACCTGATCTCTTAGCTCGATTTATGAATTGACACGTATGTCTGTGAAGGCATAGGGGCAAACAATCCGGGATAAGCAAACGGGCCAACGCGAAGAGGAAGGCCTGGTCCCCATAAGTCCTGCCATGCCCATATACTGATCCTCTCCCCCTGCAACAGGTAAACTACATCACTCACATTGGGTGCAAGGTTGTTTGGCAGGCTGTTTTGCTGAGCTAGTGGAGGGATGCTCCCCTGCAGCTTATTCCCCTGTGCATACATAAAAGTCATACCAGCCGTGTTTGTAACAGCAATAGCAATTGAAACATGTCCCGGATAATATACGCTATATAATTCTTCGCCTGTTTCGGGATCACGCAACCAAAAATCGGTACGGGCATTTACCTGGTAATATCCATCTTCAGTAGCTGTAAAATAAGCGGCTGCCGGCCCTCCGCCAGGGCTGTAAGGCGGGGTAACTGCAGGAGTAAACTCCATTTGCTCATCATAGGAAATCATTTCAAAATCAATGGGAGTCCATATACCGCCGGGTATAACCTGACCGGCGCCAGCGAAGAGAGCCATATTCTGCTTTTGATATGCCCTGATGCGGCTTTGGTTGTTGAAGTCAATAATACCGCTGTTAAAAGCCCGGTACATTGTTGTAGCATCACTTTGTGCGGAAGGTGTAACCAAAGCGGGAGTATTGCAGAGTTTGAAACTGCTTTCGGTGTTATCAATCCCTTCGGAATAGTCCAAAGCCAGAGCAGAAGTCTTGTAATTAACTGAGGTATTTCCAGCACCTGCCGGTGAATTGTTCTGGATTTGCACCTGTGCTGCTACAGTACCGGCATTGTCCCTAACATGAAGGAGCGACATAGGATTAGTATTTCCAATACCAAAAAAACCGCCATTGAAAAATGATTTGCCTCCTGAATACAGGCAAATTTGCTGAAGGCCAGCTCCATCATAAAGATTCATAATGCCATTATTGGCAGCGCTGAATTTATCAATCTCGGCCAGCATACCTCCGCCAGCAAGATTAAAAAATTCCACTTTCCCATCGAACCTTGAAATTTGAGGAGCGGCGCCATAAACATAAAACTTAAAATTGCTTGGATTGGTAGTGCTGCCAATAACAACTTCATCACCTGTATTAGTAAGATATGTAAGAGTATTCGCGGCATCTCTTTTCCAGAGATTGCCGAAAGATAGTTCAGTCCAGTTAGTACCATCGTAATACCAATAACTGTTAGTAGAGGTGTCGAAAACCGTGAGGCCGGTAGCCGGGCTGGCGATTCCTGTCCGGGCGGATGTAGTAAGGCGGGGGAGTAACATGCCTAAGGAAGTTGAATACACATCAAGCACTGCCGAAGCATCTGCCGAATGAGAAACATCGCTGATTGCAATGTTTTGTGCCTGTATCATTCCTGTCATCAGGAAGAAGGCAACTGCTGCTGAGAAAAGTCTGAAATTTTTCATGTCGTTAAGTTTAGAGGTTTAAAAAATTCATGCATTATTAATTTTTATATTGCGAAATTACTTTCCTGTACAGGCGAAATCAATGATGATTTAGGTTACGGCAGGCCGGAATGAGTTAAAGGGGGAAACAAATTATTTAATGGCAGTAAGTTTTAGTGAATGTTCTTGCCAGCATCGTAGTTTCTCCTGCAGATGAACGATTAGCAAATTTTTAGGATGGAAATTAATTCTCTCTTATTACTTTTGTAAAAAAAATGCCATGAAACAGATCAGATTATTACTCTTACTGTCAGCCCTGCCTTATATTTCTTTGGCTCAAACTACGTTTGCTTATCCGGTAGATATTGTATATCATGAATCTTCGGAGAGTTATTATGTTTCCAACTGGGCTGAAGGAGAAGGATATATATTACAGGTAAATTCGCAGGGACAGATTGAGGGACCCTATGTAACCGGGCTGCATTACCCGGGCGGATTATGTCTTGTCGGTGATATTTTATATTTTACCGATAATCTCAGTATCTGGGATACAATTATAACCCCTTCTTACCTTTTGGGTATTGACCTGAATTATAATGCCGTGATTCTGAATTTTGAAATATCCACCACAGGCACTTATCTCGATTTGATTGACACGGATAACCAGGGAAATTTATTTATCGGAAATACCCGCGAAGGAGGAACCGATGGTATCGTTCATAAATTCAATATTGCCAGCCAGCAATTGTCGGATATTGCCACCGGTATTACCAAGCCCTTTGGAGTTTGCTATGATCATTTAAATGACCGGGTTTTGTTTGTTCAAAGTTCCGGGACGCTTTCCTTTGTAAAATCTGTCAGCCCTGACGGGGGAGCAGTGACTAATGTATTTTATATTAATGGTTATCTCGAGGGTATCGAAATGCATCCTAATGGCGATTTTTATTTTTCAAGCTGGGGCACTTTAGACGGAACCTGGGGTAATGAACCGGTATATAAAGCCAATAATGCAATGGATTGGTCGCAAATATTAACATCGGATCATGACAGGCCTTTCGGGATGTGTATCGGAAAAGACAATCACCTTGTAGTCTGCGACTGGGGCGAGAACAGCCTGAGCTTTATTGACCTTGATACTTATGGAACTAATGAATTTGTTTTAAAATCTTCTGAACTTCTGGTTTATCCTAATCCATCCAACGGAAAAGTAACTTTAAGTAAGGAGAATGTATTGCCCGGAAAAAGTGAAATCCTGATCCGGGATATGATGGGTAATATTGTTTATCATGATCAGCCGGCAATCCTAAATCCGGCTTTTAAAACAGAAATAAACCTCAGCCACCTTAAGGCCGGGACTTATATCGTAAATCTGGTTAGTGACAATAATATTTTCAGAGAAAAGCTGATCCTATATTAAAGTGATTCAATTTCTCTATAATTTCCAATATTGTTTTGTTTTGGAAATATATATTCTCAGGATTATGGCTTGAATAAAATTTTTCCGGCCGACATGGATTTAATGTAGGTTCGCAGGGCATCAACAACTTCATTGAATTTATAAACACCCTGAATTTTTGATTTCATCCTGCCATCAATAATCATTTCCTGGATATTGCGGGAAATGTCTTCAAACTCAACCTGGCATTTAAGTTTTTTCCATTCCGCAAGATTAAATCCTGATAACCTCTTGTTCCTGAAGATGATGTCAAAGGGGTCTATATGGTTAATTGTTCCACCGGCGAGACCACCATAAAGCACAACTTCAGAATGATCAGGTAAAGAATGTAAAAGCACTTCTGTCATTTCTCCGCCCACTGCGTCGAAAGCAAGGTTTGGATTTACCTTGTGAGCAAGCAACTGTAAATCTTTAATGAAAGTTTCGTTTGTTGAATCAAGCACATATTTTAATCCTTTCCCTTTCAAATCACTTGCCTGGTCTGGTTTCCTGACAATATTAATCACTTCAATTCCTTTTTGATCTGCAAATAAACGTATGAAATGAGCTACCTGCCCTCCAGCGGCATTTTGAACAATTGCCTTACAATTCCTTAAAACAGCCGACTCCACAAGTGCATAAGCAGTAAATGGATTGATGGATAAACATGCGGCCTGATCAATATCCATGTCCTCTTTAATCAAAATACAGTCTTTTGCAGTGGCAACAAAATGCTTCGACCAGGTACCCTCGCTATCAGACTGAACAAAGGCACTCACCCTTTTACCCAGATATTTTGCGACACGAATACCTGTGTCAATCACGACTCCGGTTCCTTCGAAACCCGGAACAGCCGGAAGAGGTTTCCTTATATTATAACTCCCTCTTATAAATGCGATATCCGACGGATTGCATGGAACAGCCTCTGTTCTGACTAAAACTTCGTACTCATTCAGCTTTCTGATTTCCCTTTCAGTTACTTTAAGCCCAAGAATCGCCCTTAACAGGTTGCTGTTATATTCTGAAAGCAGAATAGTTTGTGATTTTGCAGGAAGCCGTTCCATTTCAGTGATGTTTTTTTAAAAAATTTGCTGCTATTTTGCCGGCTTCAATCAATGTGGTTTTTAAATCATCATTTACAATTATAATATCGAACTGGTTAGCAAAAGTAAGTTCATCTTCAGCTTTTGACAATCTCTTTTGAAGAGATTCTTCTGACTCAGTTAACCTTCCTCGTAATCTTTCTTCCAGTTGTCCAATCCCCGGAGGCATCACAAAGACTGAGAGTGCTTTGTCTCCATAATACTTTTTGATATTTAATCCGCCCTTGACGTCCACATCAAAAATAGCATGGTGGTCATTATCAAGGATGCGTTCGACTTCCGATTTAAGAGTTCCGTAAAAATGATCTTTGTAAACTTCTTCCCATTCAAGAAATTCATTGTTGTTTATCCTTCTCCTGAATTCATCGGGAGTAATAAAATAATAGTCTCTTCCGTCAACTTCACCCGAACGCTTTTTACGGCTTGCGGCAGAAATTGAAAACTCCAGGTTAAGGCCCGCATGAAGCAAATATTGAACAATAGTGGTTTTACCAGATCCAGAAGGAGCAGAAAAGATGATCAGTTTACACTTTGGTTTTGTTTTGTATGAAGTCATATAATATTTAAAGGATATTAAACAATTGTTCCTTTATCTTTTCCAGTTCATCCTTCATCTGAACCACTATCTTTTGGATATTCGCCTCACTTGCCTTTGATCCCAAAGTATTGATCTCACGTCCCATTTCCTGGGTGATGAAACTCAGCTTTTTTCCCTGGGATTCAGTTTCCTCGAGTGTTTCGCTAAAATATTCGCAATGCTTTTGCAGCCTGAATTTTTCTTCCGTAATATCCAACTTATCCTGGTAATAAACAAGCTCCTGCTCGAAACGGTTCTTATCAATATCCTCCTTTTTGGCAATGTCGTATAGATCTTTTGAAATTTTTAACCTCAGATTATCCATCCGTGTTTTTTCAAACGGAGCAATTTCACTCAGCAGGCTTAATATCTTTTCATTCCTGAAGCGGAGTTCATTAACAAGTGAATTTCCTTCTGCATTTCTGAAGTTTTCTACCTCCTCAATAGCCGACTGAATGGCAGCAAATAATTTTAACCACTCCTTTTCATCAATCTCATCTTTTTCAGGTACAAGGACATCGGGCATTCTCATTACAACAAGCAGATAATCGGAAATCTCCTTTTCTTCAAAGTCTGATGTAAGTTCTTTAAGTTCACGGTAGTATTTTTTTGCAACCTCTTTGTTAATAACGTAATTTGACGAATCGCCGGCATTTTCCACGGAGATCAATAAGTCAATTTTACCACGCTGAAGTTTCTCAGAGACAAGGTTCCTGATCTCAATTTCCTTTTCTCTGAAGCCGTTGGCAATCCTGTAATTGACATCCAGTTGCTTACTGTTCAGGGATTTGATTTCAATTACAACTTTACGGTTTCGGAGTTCGCATACTGACTTTCCAAAGCCTGTCATTGATTTGATCATACAATTATTATTTTGAGCAAAGATAGAAATTTATAGGGTCAAAGTTTAAAGTTTGGGAGTTAAGGTTGGCCATTTACAGGGAGTGGGTACCAAGATCAGTGCAAGGATTATTGTTAATTTGGTTAATTGGGTTAATTGGGTTAATTGGGTTGATTGGATTGATTGGATTGATTGGATTTCTGCTTTATTCATTATTTTTGATTATTCAAAGCCATCAGTTACTTAAGTCACTTTTGGCACTCAAAATACTTAACTGTTGTTAATCTCCCAAAGGAATGTTTTTATTACAAATTTAATTTCACCAAAATCTGCCTTAATATCAGTCAATTTCTCTTTACTTCAATTTCATATATTTGTGTGCTAAAAAACAAAAGTTATAATGACAGCACAAACGATTTTCTATATCATCATCGGAATTTTACTTTTCGATTTTATTCTTGAAAGGGTTCTCGATTATCTGAACAGCACCTACTGGAGTAATGAACTTCCCGCCGAACTTGCAGGGATTTATGACAGCGACAAATACAAAAAATCGCAGGATTATGAAAAAGTCAGCACAAGATTCTCAATACTGACAGGCTCACTGGGTCTCGCGGCATTGCTGCTGATACTTTACCTGGATGGATTTGCATGGCTCGATAATTTTGTAAGACAATACACTCAAAATCCCATACTTATCGCATTAATGTTTTTCGGCATACTTGGATTGGCAGCAGATATTATTTCAATTCCTTTTTCAATCTATGCCACTTTTGTTATTGAAGAAAAATTCGGGTTCAATAAAACAACACCAAAAACTTACGTGCTGGATAAGCTCAAGGGCTGGCTGCTGGCTGCTGTTATCGGCGGTGGGCTACTGGCGTTGATTGTCTGGATATATCTGATTTCGGGTAAATGGTTCTGGTTGATAGCATGGGCAGTAATCGGACTGTTTACGATTTTTATGACTATGTTTTATTCCAATATTATTGTGCCATTATTTAATAAACAGAAACCACTCGAAGGGGGAGATTTACGGAATGCCATTGAAGACTTCGCTCAAAAAGTTGGATTTAAGCTGAAAAACATATTTGTAATGGACGGTTCCAAACGTTCCACCAAAGCCAATGCTTATTTTACAGGTTTGGGTTCGAAGAAAAGAATTGTTCTGTTCGATACGCTTATAAAAGATCATTCAAATGAAGAACTCGTTGGAGTTCTGGCGCATGAAATCGGGCATTATAAGAAAAAACATACGATAACAGCAACGATAATCTCTATTCTCCAAACCGGGCTGATGCTGTTTATATTATCGATGTTTATTGGAAATCCTGTATTGTCGCAGGCATTGGGTGCAGTTGAGGGGAGTTTTCACCTGGGAATTCTTGCCTTTGGACTGCTTTATAGTCCAATATCTTTGATACTCGGATTGATCATGAATATTATCTCAAGGAAAAATGAATATACAGCCGACC